>Ga0308405_1000657_pt1 | contig 19204 bp, 22 predicted proteins | sample HotsprSampleMS13_FD_203473 | JGI IMG/M metagenome (GOLD analysis project Ga0308405, IMG submission 203473) | Hot spring phototrophic mat microbial communities from Mushroom Spring, Yellowstone National Park, Wyoming, United States - 20060912_MS13 ...
GTCGCTCCGCTACCTCCGGCAACCCCTCGATGACACCTAACCACGCACTGGTCTTCAGCGCCATGCCCCTACGGGATTGCCATGTGGTCCTGCTCCACGTACCACCGGTGATGCCGTTCAAACTCTGATGACTCGCCGTCCAGAACAGAGCCGCACGCTCTACCTCATCCAACGTCTCGTCTGCGTACCGCTCGCACGCATACCGATGTTCCTCGCGGCTGTGCGGAGTCAGACTCAAACGGCGGTAGAGTAACTGGAACTTCTCAGGATCTCTTATCACACGGAAGAAGTTCACGAGATGCTTGTTGATGTCGTTGTAGACCTCCACCTGGGACGGTGGCTTGTTGAGAAGTACCGCAGCACCACCGCCGAACGGCTCTACGTATACCTTGTGAGGAGGAAACAACTCTATGATCTTGTCTGCCAAATACTGCTTACCGCCGTACCATGGCAATCTGAGTTTCATAGCATCCTCCAATTGGATTACATACCGCATTCGCCAAGTGCTTGTTGCAGGAAAGCCTGTGCAGTCCGCCTCACTTCGTAGAATGTTTTGTAATGCATCCTTCCAGGTATGTGTTTCTCTTCGTGTTCTATACACCATATAAAAGCATCTACAACGTGTCCCTTGTGACGTTTCAACAATGCATCCCTCAGTTGTTGCTTGAGGTCAGTGATAATCGCTTCCCTTTCAACATCAACACCAGGGTCCGGAACGGAATCCTCAAAGGCAAGCTCTTCTTCTTCCTTCTCAATCAGGTCACTAAGACTTTTCAGCTTGACGCGAGGAATAGCGGACTTCTTTCTGGCGGTAGATAGTAAATCTATGAGGTCCATGTGAACTATAGTGCTGAACATGTTCTCTAAGTCCGCGGCGTTTACACGATTCTTCCTGAGTTCGAGGAGGATGCGAATCCGTAGCTCTTGGAAGAGGTCATCCCAGTCCCAGCCCAGCTCTCTTACCACTGTCGCAGCTAGACAGCGGTACATCCCAATGCAGCGGCGTAATTTATGATCGAACTCCTGATCCCAATTTTCGCCCTCGTGATGGTTCATAACCAAGCCTCATAATTCATCCAGACTACTTCTGTTCGCTCTCCGCGCCCTTTGAGAGACGCATGGGTCACCGCATCAAACTCCTTCTTCGTCCAATCCGCCAGGTAACGGTCGTATAAATCATTGGCATAGCCGCTCAACATGACTTTGCCCTGCAAGCTACGAATCAAATCCAGCATGCGCACATGGTCATCGATACTCATCTCGTACTCATAAGCGGATTTGACCACTCTCGTCTCCGGTAGATAAGGAGGATCCAGGTAGAAGAAGGTATCCGGTGAATCAAAGTTGCGAATCACCTTCTCGAAGTCGGCACACTCAATCTGCACCGTCAACAGTCGCATCGCTATCTCTTCCAGCCCGGCGATGTTGCCGAGCCACGCGCTAACCTTCTTCGCCATGCCGTTTCGGGAATAGAACTTGTTGCGTGCCCACGCACCGCCGGGGATACCGTTCAGACTCTGCTGGGACGCAATGTAGAATAACGCCGCACGCTCCACATTCTCTAGTGTCTCATCCGCGTACCGCTCACACGCATCGTCATGATCCACACGAGAATAAGGAGTCAACATCAGGAACCGCTGGAGCCTTTCAAACTTCTGTGGGTCGCGCAGGACACGGAAGAAGTTGACCAGATGCTTGTTAATGTCGTTGTAAACCTCTACAGGGGAGGGCGGCTTCTGGAGAAGTAAAGCCGCACCACCCCCAAACGGCTCTACGTAGGTCTTATGCGCAGGAATCAGAGGTAACAGATGACGCACCATGTACTGCTTGCCGCCATACCACGATATCCCTCTACTCATTGACTATCCTGCTCCTCCAGTCGCTCGGACGTTCTTCTCCACCGAGGTCCTCGATAACCATAATCTTGGTCTGTTCCTCCGGAGAATACCATCTCTCTTCTCCGTTAGACAGACGTAACTTCACCCAACCCGAAGGAGAAACTTCGACACACTTCACCTCCCTCGCGTTGCCTATTGGGGCGTTAGACGCTATCATAGAAATGAACCGAACCAGGTAACGATGCCCTACTTTAAACTTCATCTAGATGCCTCCAACTTGCAGAGAATGTCTGCCTCACCGACGATGAAGTATTCGTTCTTAAGACCGAACTGCTCAAGGTTGAGCTTCATCGGTGCAGTGGCAACGATGAGTACAGTGTCGCCTGGTTGAACATTGAGAGGCACGCTCTCTCTGATGAGTTTCGTAACGTCCCTGTCCGGCGCGTTCAGCTGAGCCAGTAGTTTCAACATACCGGCAGCAGCTGTTCTGTAACCCGTACCAACCGAGACAACCTTCGCAATCGCCGGAGGCGGCACGGAGTTGTCCGGTAGATAGATTCCACCGGCTGTACGCTCAGGAGACTTGATTTTGGTGATGATACAGTAACTGCCGACGGGAGTGAATACCAGCTCCTTGGGTTCCTTACTGCGAACCAGCACATCCCCTTCCGAAACGAAGATGATCTCTTCGTCAGGGTAGTCTTCACCGTAATCCTTGAGGTTCACCTTATGCACGGCATGAGGAAACACGTAGACATACTCACCGGGCTTGTAGTCCAACCGCTGTGTGTTGCCGAACATGTCCGGTAGACCGGGTCCGGGCTGAACCACCCTGTACCAGCGCGCTTCGTCGTCAATCTTGTCGGGTAGATACAGCCCGCCCGCAGTCTTCCGTTCAAACGATACCGATTCCATCAGGATGTAGTTGTTCAGTGGATAAATCTGCATTCAGATCACCTCCTGATGGAAATAGATAGGAAGAGCCGTTCAAACTGTACCGCTTTGGGCTGAACTTTGTTGCAGGCTGAAGAAAGGATCTTCGGGGTCGTCGTACCCATCATCCATCTCCACAAGCACCCTGAGCGCGTCGGTGAATCCGCCCTGCTCCAGCGCTTCCAACCCGCGCCGGATGACATCGTCAGGATTAACGTCTTTCGGAAGCGCGTTCAGGTTCTCGCGGATATACTCCACCCAACGCTTGCAAGCGTCTACCTTATTGAACGCGCGTTGCAGTTCTTGTCGCGTTAGCTTACGTGACGTGTGTATCCGCTCCACCGGTAAGCTCTTGGGGATGCTTTGCTCCGCACAATGAACGTCTTCGGGAGTGCCCGTAAAGATAATCCTCAGCACGGGCTTGAGCGTCTTGTCGTATTTGAATGTGGATAGAGCCCGCACATATGCCAAATCAAACTCCGACTCTATCCGCATCCCAATGTTGTTCTGAGATGCATCTATCTGGATGGTAATCCAGGGCCTCTGCCGAATGACCTGATGAGTAACTCGGAGCGGAAGCTCCACCTTCAACCAGCCTTTTGGTGCCTCCTCGTTCCAGATATTGGTGCTGCTGTATGACGTAGATCCCGCATAGAACTCTCTTGGTGGATATAAAGTCGGCACCGAGTGCCATTCGTGCAGGTCGCCCCATGCGATGTATGCGAAATGCTTGGGGTCATACAGCGGCGGCGCAGTCCATGCATCACTCGGTGGCTTCATTGGACTGTAGGGATGCACGCCGTGAATCACCATGATGGCATCTCCAGGCTTGTCCGGTATGATAGGCTCCGTCCACGTATGGAGATACCGCGCAGGGACACAGTGAACCTCTACGCCGTCTATCATCAGCTTCTGGTATTGCGAACTGACTATGAACAGGTCGGGCGCTATCTCCGATAGCAGATGCAGGGGCGAACTCTCCCGTAACGTCGCTGGAGTGTCATGGTTGCCGCCAACGATGATCACAGGCTGCTTCAACGACTTCAGTCGCTTCGCCTCGTGCATCGCCTCTATGTGTAGTCTTGGACTGTCGAACAGGTCGCCGGCGATGACTATCATGTCCGCCCATTGAGATGCCTCGTCTATAGCCTGATGGAAACTGCGATACACATCCCGCTCGGCAAACGGCATCTGCCGACGCCCGAAACCGAGATGACAGTCCGCAATGTGCGCCAGCTTAAGCTTTAGCATCTTTGCGATTCCTCCAATGCGAGAGTGCTTCCATGAACAGTGCCCTCCCTAATGCTCTTCCAAACGAGCTCGCGGCTTCCAATACCATTGGCTTGATTTCACTCACTGCGCTGGATACACGAGCTCTGAACCCGCGCGAATCCGAACGTTCCTCAGGCTTCGGTAACTCTATACTCACCGGAAGATCGGGGAATAAACGCTTGAACTGGAACGCGCTCATGTACAGCTTGTCCGGCGGCTGAACCGGAGTATGCACTGTGTGACGATACAGGTCCATCATCGCCATCTCCACACGCGGCGGGAAGACAGGATGCATGGTGGCAGTGCCAGGCTGAATCTCCTCTATCCAAAACTCGCCGGTCTCACCGTCCATGAAGGTCACCGTGATGCTTTCTAACTCCTCCCCAGGCATGGGTTCATCAAACACGTTCTCATGACATGGCGGTATCCGAATGGTGATCATTTTCGTATCCCAATGCCATGTCAGCAACACGGTCTTACCGTCAAAGCTCGCGGACGGATCCTTACGAGGACATAGATACCTCGCATACGCTAATATCGTGAGTACCCGCCTGGCCAACCCTAACGACATCGGTTCGATGAACTCCATCCATCGCTTGCTGTAACGAAGCTGGAGTAACTGGTTGGTGTAAGGCGATAACATCTCAAATCCTCCTATCCCAACACGGACGGGGACACAGTCCCGATGTACCGCTCTCCCCTACGAGGAGAGCGCAGACACAGGACACACAGTGTCTCTGTACAGTCGTACTGTGTCCGCGCCATCCCCGCAGGGGATGGCGGGGGAACCCCCCATCGCGCCTCCGGCGCGATGGGACACACAGTGTCTCTGTACAAGGGGACTGTGTCCCCGTAGAAGGCGAGATGGGACACAGACACACAGTGTCTCTGTACAAAGTGTCTGTGACCCTGTGTCTCCAGACTGTGTCTGTGTCCTTGTACAGTAAGTTTGTGACTTCAGAATGTGTCCCCGCCGAAGGTGAGATGGTACAGCGGGTATGCGATCCTGTTTCTTATTTGCACCAAGAAGGACCGATAGCGACTTCCACGACGGTGGGCACGGTGACCAGCCCTGCTTGGCGGCTACCTTCCACCATGCAGTCGCGCAGGAGCATGGCGACCTCGTTGGCGCATTCCTGTGGGGATTGCACGACGATTTCGTCATGCACGGTGAGCACGGGATAAGTGGTGTTTATGTCGTACCCTCTGGCACGAAGTTCTTGATCTAGTAACACCAGAGCGAGTTTAGTAGCATCTGCGTTGGTGGACTGGATAGTATGGTTTACCGCCTCGCGTTCGACGTTGGCGGCGAAGGAGCGGATGAGCGACCTGACGCCATTCCTTGGAATGGATGTGGGTAGCGCACACCACCGCTTCCTGCCAAGGATGGATGTCACGTATCGATGTCGGTATGCATTGTAAATGGTCATGTCGATATATCGCTTCAGTTGGCGGTAGGTATCGAAGTATGCATCCAGTAGTCTTTGTGCCTCTTCGATGGTCATCTCACTGCCTGTGAGACGGTTTATGGTCTCGGCGAGCGATGGCGCTTGCATCCCGTAGAGGACGCCGAACGAGATGGCTTTAGCCTGTGTTCGTTCCATCTTGGTAACCTCTTCGGGGCTCTTGTTGAATATGCGTGCGGCGTTGCGACGGTGGAAGTCCAGAAGACCCAGTTCATGCTGGATTTGCTCATAACGCTCGTCTTCCAGTTCCACATGATCCCAGGGATAGTATCCGTACTCTCGCAGGAGCGCCTCCAGTTTCATCCGCGCCTCATACTCATGCTGATAGACTTCAATCATCTTGTATTCTTCAGCGCGTTCCGCTGCGACACGCAGTTCGTATTGACTGTAGTCTGCGGTAATGAGTACCATACCAGGCGGTGCAACGAACATCGACCGCATATCCAGCGGCTCGCCCAGATACTTCTCTAGGAATTGCGTTGTATCCGGCCTTGGACAGTTCTGCAGGTTCGGATGCCTACTGGATAGCCTTCCGCTTTCTGCATAGGTCTGCACGAAGGTGGTATGGACCCTGCCCCCACGGTGCAGGTTCTGCCAAGATTTGAGATACGTGCTGTTGATCTTGCTCACCGCACGGTAATCGATAAGCGTCTCCAGCAGATCGATAATCATCTGGTTGTATTCAGGTGGGTATGCAGATGCCACTTTACCCAGACGTAATCCGCCGGAGAACGTCTCGATGTTGCGTGACTGACTGCTGGTAATGCGTCCGCCGGAAATGAAGCGTAAGTATTCCTGCCAGAAGTGAGGGGAACGGATGTTAATGATTTCCGATACCGTTCTTGGTTTAACTCCTGAGTGCCTGACGGCTTTATCTTTCATCAGCGGTCTCGGAAGCGCGTCTACTATCACCTCGCCTTTACCGCTCCGATACATCTTCACCAGTTCCGAGAGCGTTAGGCGTTCATCGTTCAAGAAAGCCATTACCGCGATATGATCCCGCTCCATGTTGGAGTAAAGCCGCTCCTCCAGCTGCTGCTGGATACGATCCACGCGGTTGGCATAGCCCTGAACGATATCGATGTCCACAAGTACACCCATCAACTTCATGCGTATGAGAACCGGAGTGAGCCGGCATTCCAACTCCGCAATGTGGGAGATCGCATCACGTTCAATCTGTCTGACCAGTGCGGATGCCAGGTACAGCGTCCACTGTGCATCCTCTGCAGCGTATCGGCACTGCTCGGCGGTGATGAATTGGAACTTTTCAATGTCGAACGTCTCTCGGATGGACTTATCCATGCGGTAACCCAGCATGATGGAAACGGCAGATGCTAGAGATTGCGAGGAGTCGATTCTGTTCACCTCCCTACCAGGCGTCACCAGTCCATAGAGCACCATCGTATCGACAATACGCTCTGGAATGTATCCCGCGATACGATGCACAAACTGCATATCGTAGGAGGAGTTATGCACGATAAAGACGAGATCGCGCAGCAATTGAAAGGCTTCGCGCCAGTACTTGTCGGATTGCTGCAGGCTATCCTGGTAAGGACAGGTCAGCACCATGGCGCCTTTTGGATGTGCAAGTGTGCAGATGATGACCTGAGCCAGATCTGCATGAGACGGGGTATTGATGTCCGCCCCTTTGGGAGATAACGTCTCCAGGTCAAACGCCACCAGTTCCTCATCGCCGAGCCATTTCTGGAGTCGTTCCAACGAGTCCGGTTCGCGCACATCCACAATTTTATGAACACCGAACAACGATTCCTGAAACCCAGGCAGAACCTCTTCCAGTCGCAACAGCATCTGCTGCATCTCAGTCTTCCTCCAACATCAGTTCCAGTAAGGATAATGATGCAGGGAACATGACCTGGAACCGCTGAGCATCGAAATCCACCACATACTTGCGATATTCGTCCGGTGTCATTTCCAGTCTGTTGCCGAGCATGCGTGCCGACAGATTCATGACCGCATCCGCATCGTATCCCTTCTCCAAAGAATATGGATATCGAATGATGGGGATAACTGCCCCACTTCTTTGTGCAAGCAGTGTGCGCTGACCGAATAGAACCGCCGCAGATTGCTTATCTACGCGCCAGACATGTCTGGAGAAGTAGTCTTTCAAACCGGCACGACACGCGCACTCAACGAACCGCCAAGCCAGCACATGCCACGGTGACGTCTGCTTCTTGCGAAACGACGATACCATCCACTTAATCCAGAGCCAGCTGACGCTGCGTATGGGTATGCCTTCTAGCTCGTTGATGCACGCCGTGCCCGCCTGCGCCGGGTGCTTGATTTCCACCAATGTGCCCTCTGTGTCGTCGGCACTAAGACGAACACGCATCTTGAATCCTTCCCACGCCGACGTGTAGAACATCATCACCGTCTCTTTGAGGGTGTCGTCGAAATCTTCCGGCAGCAGTCGGAACTCGAACCGAGTGCGATACAACTCGGAGAGGTTCAATATTTCATAACGCGCCCATGAGCTTGTTCCCATCCAGTATGGGAGCGGCGCTTCCACAGTGCGCATCAAACCGTTATCCTCTATCTCCGGGTTGAACTGATGTGGAAGACCGAACCGGATATTGGTCAGCGACAGCAGAGCAGAGAGATGTTGAGGACACCGGATATCCACGATGCGGAATCTGGCATCGACCGTGATATGGTCTTCCAGCTGCTCCAGAGTCAGTAGATAACCCAATCCACGTTCGATGTCTATCGCTATGAGGTGACAGGAAGGCAAGAGCTCTAGTCGCGAATCCACACGGTCTAACCGGTAATCCAGCACGACAATATAGTTCTCGGTACACCATCCGAAGCGCGTTTGTGGTGCAATGCTGACATGACCCTCCACTTGCTGTGGAATGCTCTCCGTTGTCCACATGAAGAGTGCGTCTTCGATAGGTTCTTTGATTTCCGAAAACCTGGGCAGTCCGGAGAGTTTCATCTCTGGATTGAGCTTCATCGGGCGAAGCGCCGTGCGGATACTGAGAGTTTTTGGTCTTCGGATACGACTGAGCATGTGCCATAACATATGGAGAATGAATACGATGTTCTCCTTAGGATCCGTGGCAACTCGGAGCGGATTGAACGCGGATTCAAACCGTTCGTTCAGCCATTTCGACTTATTGCCTTTGTACAGTGCTGACAGCTTGTCTTTCTCGACGATAAGGAGCGGGTCTGGTTCCACATCCACTTTCCTGAGTGAGGCAAGTATCTCATAGCAGTTGCCTTCGATCTGGACTTGAAACTGCTTCCCCAACGTCTCAAACAGGTGTTCCACTATCTGTTTAATGGGATAGGTATGACCGTTAGCGAGACCGTTTGCGTCGACAACCACTCCTTTGTCCTGCACTGGAAGCTGTGTATCGTTCTCCACCATGTAGTCTAATCTCACTCGGATCTTAGCCGGTGGGAGCGAGATGGAATGGTATCCGAATCGGTTCTGCATCGCCCATAGTTTCTCGTGGAAGTCGCGTCCGTTCGTGGCTTCATGTAGCATCTCCACGGTGAAAGGGATACGCGCGATGATGGATTTGCCATCGCGTTTCATGGGAATGAGGCGCCCCTGCCGGGGCATGAGCCATTCCAGCAGGAGCACCAGTCGCACATTCCTCGCCTTGAGATGTTCCAGAAGTTTGACAAGTCGTTCTGTGTTTCCGTTCTGCGTGGACCCTGTCCGTTTACGGTTCCGCGAAGGGGTCATAGTTCAGGTCGTTCTCATCTTCGATGGGTTCTGGCTCATGGCTAACCGTTGGTCGTGACACGGTCGCCTGAACGGTCTCTTGCGCCGCCGGAGCAGACTGTGCCGAACGGGGCACGGTCACCGTACGAGGACGCAACGCAGAACCCGGCTGCTGAGAGCTGTTGCGTACCGCGCTGGTGGGCCTAGCGGTACCCTCCATCTCTACCACGCGAGGCGCTTGCTGAACGACTTGCTGTTGTAGCTTGGGTTGAGGTTGCACCACAGGCTCAGGTTCAGGCTCAGGCTCGGCAATCGCCTCTTCTTCCTGCCGTACGGGCTCAGGAGCAGGATTGTCCAGCGGCACGAACGATGTCGGGTAGAAGATGGTGTAACGGTCGCGGATTGTGCCGGTCTGCGTCACACGGCTCCCGTTCACCACCACGCCAGACACGAAGACCCGCTGACCCTCCATCAACTGCAACGCGGAGTCAATATACGACTGGTTGCTCTCCGGAAGGAACACGGTCACATCTACGGTGTGCCACTTGCCGTTGCCGTCGCGGGAGTCAGGCACCCACCCGAGCACCATCAACCCGCCGTTGGGTCGCTCCCGTACTTCGTTGACGCGAAAGATCATCTGAATCGTCGGTCTCATAATTACCTCCTTACGGTGTAGTTTGTTGTAGGTTTACTCTTCCTCTTCTTCGATGCGCTCCAACACGTCATCGGAACCGTAGCCGACAACGCTGATGGCGCGCCCGATAGCGCCGGTCTCCGCCAACGGCACGCAGTTTTCACCGAACGCACGGTCATGACCGGTCGCTACCACAACGTCGTTTTCGTCTCGCACCTCCGCACGGAAGGTAGCCATCTCCGTCGTCAGCTCCAACGCCTGCGTGAGAATCCGCCAGGTCGGGTGATCCTTGCGCAGCTCCTGTAATCTGCGACGAATCACCACATACAACTGACCGCCGCGCACCGGTACCACATCACGCGGACCCTGCGCCTGCTGCGTGGACGATGGACTGTACGCCGAACCGGGCGACTTCACGGCGGAACCGCGAAACGCACTACGCTGCTGATCCATGTCTTCGCCTCCTCATGCATATTGATGACGTCACTCGGGCACACAGACACAGTCTGGACATAAGGTCAAAGACCCACCGTACAGAGACGCTGTGTGTCCCGTCTCGCCTTCGAAGTCACAGACTTACTGTACAAAGACAAGGTGTGTCCCCTCTCGCCTCCGGCGGGGACACAGTCCCTTTGTACAGGGACACTGTGTGTCTGTGTCCCATCTCGCCTTCGGCGAGATGGGGGGTTGTCCCCCGCTCTCCCCAGAGGGGAGAGCGGTATGACGGGTATGTGACCCTAGAGTTCTCCAGATGCCAGCAGGGTGTTATAGTATTCCCACTCCTCTTCACGTTCGGGTTTAACCATTGTGGTGTACGGATCCAGTGAGAGGAAGGTGTTTCCATCCAGCCCTGAGGTCTTCACCTTCAGGAAGTTGAGCACCAGCACCGGTGCGGTCAGCCGGGGTTTGCCCTCATGGACGGACCAGAAGGTTTCAACGTGCTTGACAGGCTTGACTTCTATCGTTAGCGGAGACTCGTGTCGTCTGGTCTTGTAGTCGTTATAGACGAACGCGATTGCCTTCGCCACGTATTTCAGTGCGCTGGAGCCGTACACGTCGTCCATGCTCGGCTTACGCCAGTTGGTCACCTTCCTCGCGTGGGCGGTAGCGATGAACCGTACACCCCACATCTGCGATGCTGCCATGATAGAAGAGCCGATACGGGACAACCGTTCATTTTCGCTCATGAATTGTGTGCCTTCTATCACTAAATCGTTCAGCGCGTCGATGATCACCAGTATCTCCGCCTGTTCAGACTGCTGCTTGATATGGTGATAAAGCGTCATGATGATTTGCGTGATGTTCTGGATAGATGGTAGTGCTATTCCGAGTCGGCTACTTCTGCCGCTCGATTTGCCCAGCACATCGTTCATCGCCTGCGTGTCCATCACGATGATCCTGTTCTGCTTGGTAAAGTTGTCATAGCCGTGATTCAATGCCCTTTGATACTCTTCCCGTGCATCTGGATCCTGGATGTTATTCATATAGTGATGCTCCATCTTCACCGCTTCGGGTGACAGACCGGACATGATCGCTACATATTTACTGATTCTATCACGCAGATCGTCGTCCAGCGAGAAGTCGAGAACCCAGAGGTCTTTGTTATGGGATGCAAGAGCTAGACCCATGCTGATTGCTACACTGGACTTACCGTGGTTGGATTGACCGGCGATGAGAACAAGACCGCTACTCCAGCCGCGCAGGATAGCCGGTATCTTGGTGCCCCACACAGTCGGCCACTGCAATGGCCTACCGTGGAGCTCGGATTGGTTTGTCGCCCGCACCTGTTCTATCTGGTACTGGTGCAGCTTCTCGAAATCGATCTTCGCGGACATTTATCCCTCCTTGAACAGACGGAACGGGTTCACAATAGAGGGGTCTTCATCGAGAATGGTGCGCAGAACGTGAGACCAGCTCCGTGTCCTCGCTTGCGAAAGGAGCTGGTTATGTATGGTCAAGAAGGTAGCATCTGAAATAACGCCCCATGATCGTATCGCTTCACGTTCTCTGGTGTACATGAAGAGGTTCGTGAGGAACACCGAATTGCAACTGAGTCTAGGTCTTCCTCCGAGATGCTTGCGCAACAGCTCCGACTGCGACATGCAGGCGACATCTACCGCCTCTTGCAGGATGGATATATCACGCGTTAAAGTCGGTACTCCACGGATATCTGTAGTGGATAAACTCTCCCACCAGCGAAACGCAGCATCCAAAACGACCTTGTGGCGATGCCAATGCAGCGCCTCAGGCACGTCCAATATGTTCACTTCGAACGTGTAAACCTGAGATTGGACTGATTCATCGACGCCCTCTTCTACCTTCGGTATCTTCGGAAGATTGGCATCGCCACGACCGATGAGCTTCTGTCTCATGAGGCTCTGAAGCCCAGGCTCCACGAGTGGGAGATACAGACCGATCCTGGCGTAATCGTCCGGATCTTGTGGTAGAACGATATCCTGCAGGTTCCTTCTTGCGAGGAGGCGAAGCAGATACCGCTCGGGAAGACCCAGCTTCTGAAACTCTTCATCCGCCTGGTCTGCGAAGGATTTCAGCTTTGGAAATGTATCCTCCAACCACTTCCCATACCGCTGGTTCCCTATCCATAGCATCATCTGGAGAACCAGTGTCCGTGTGTATTCCATAAGCTTCGCCTACCTTCGGTTAGTTTTAGAGTCTGACGTTTGGTCCGTTCACTCCTGGAACGACGATCTTGGACGGATTCAGCCACTCGTGCAGCAGGAACTGGAACTGGAACCATACCGTGTCCTGGAAGAGTTTGGGTGACTTCATGAGGGTCTGGATGTCTATTCCCAATCTGGCAATAGCCTGTTCGAGTCCACGTGCTTGCAGCTCTTGCAACACCGCAGAAAAGACTTCCGCTTCTACCTGCTCGGACTGGGAAATCACGACGGGGAACAGAAACCCTTCCCGCGGTGTGTAGCTCAACCGATTACGGTTCTGATTCCACCACTGCGCCACCTGAAGCACGCTCTCGCGATTCGCACCCGAAGGCACATGCTTCCCTACTACCTCTACCAGGTCCATGGAACGCACCGCCGCTAACTTGGTGGGGTCCACATGCACCTCCGCGGGGACGTTGCCCGAAGAGAAGATGCGCATCAGTCCGTTGAGAAGCATCACACCCGCTTCAGATAACCAGCGGTCTTCCTGGTTCTCAGCTTCGGGCTCGGGTTCCTGAACCTCACCGTTGGGGCCGACCTTGCCAAGCACCCCACCCACATTGGACTCACCAACGGATTCAAAAGCAGAACCTGTAGATTCAGTCATGGTATCTACCTCCTCTGAGATTGAGTCTCAGAGGAGATAGATAGGCAGAAGTAAGCAAACTGTACCGCTATTCTTCAGGGAATGTTTGCGAATCAGAGGAGCCTCCAAGCAGATAGATGGGGAGGATGTTGGAACATTCTCCTATGCCTTCCAGTAGACTATTCTGTTGCCGAGCGAGCTTCCTGGCGGAGATGAGCACATCAATGAGATGAGTAAACGCACCGAGCTCGTGATGGCTCCCACCGGGTACGAGCGACTGACGGCTCGGAGTGACGCCCTCTATATCTTCAACGAGCCTCTTTGGATTGAATACCCGATTACCGTGTTTACGCATGATATACGAAGGATGATAGGTCTTATAAACCACACCGAACGGTGACATGAGGTCGAAGGGATTCGCACCGGGCTTGCGCTTGCTACCGCTGGCAAGCTGATAGGACATCAGCGCATCGCTACCCAGTAACACCGTCGCCTTCGGAAGGATAAGAGCCGCCTCCAGCCAAAGCCAGCCTTCGTCACGCACGATATCCTCTTCGGTAGGCTGACCGTTACGAACACCGGTGGAACTCTCCTCCAGCGTAGTCGTTCGAACGGCGTTCGTACAGGCAGCAACTACCTGATTCTCTCGGACCCCTACCTGCCAACATGGACGAACCATGCCTGCCTGAATGAGAGCATGACGCAACACCTCACCAGCAGTGTGACACTTCATGCCGACCACCATCGCCTTGTGACGCTCGTACTGATGGCTGTCACACTCCTTGAAGTCGCAACCCAAGAGCCGGCGGGAGTAGTCCGGCTTGCCCTTCTCCACCAGCGTGGTGCCCACGAAGCATCGTTCAAAGTTCACGCATTCTATGCACGCGGATTTGGTGAGGTTCTCATAGTCTATGAGGGGGATACCCACCTTGTTCTCGTTAAACGCGGGAGCCTGACCGACCAGTAGCACTTCTATCTCTGGATGCGCCTCCGCAAACATCGTGGAAGGACACCAGGTCTTATAACGTTCCTGCCCGTCAGGATCCTTTACCGTATCGAACATCTCCGAAGCGGCGATGAGCGGCATCGAGATAAGTGAGCCGGAATCATCTAACCTGCCAAACGCACCCATAATGATATAAGAAAGGAGACGGATTCCATCCGTACGCAGCGTCGCCAGGTCGGAGGTGTTGTAGAGTTCTATCAGCTGATCCGCCCACTCATGCACACGCCTGTCTCTGCATTCCATCTTCTCCAACTGACGGCGCAGCCGCTCGGCAAACTCCCTGCGTAACTCCATGTTCTGGAACTCCTCAATTTGCTGATGCGGTATCGTTACTTCCCCCAGCTTCTGCAGAACCTGATTCATTCCTCAATAATCCTCCCCATTACGGTCTGAACCAGTTGGTCCCACACGCCTGTGTTGATACAGTCGTTGATGAACTGGTACAGTCCCTGCGATTTGATATCGCCATACTGGTAATAGGAACCCCTGCGAACCACTAAGCCGATGCGCTCTGCATAAAGCACGATGGGGTGGAAGTTGTCGTATCCGTATTCGTAGATGACCCGATAGGTCGCCTTTCGGTAGGGACTGCCACCGGTGTTGTCCTTCACGATTTGGACATCCACCTCATGCCCAATGGCGTCGTCCTTTCCTAGCAGACTGAAGTCCGGCATACCGGGCAGAGTCTCCAGACCCTGCACATCCGAACGACGTATCTTGCGCGAAGCGCTCGTGGTAATCCAGATTCGGAGTTTTGGGAAGTATTGGGAGCTCTGACCGCCCTTTACCGTTGGCGGTAGCGGTGTCGTGCTTACCTGCTGACGGAACTGGTTGATGGCGATAACCGCAGCTTCGCTGAAGAGCCCCGTGCCGATGAAGACTCGGTAGAACTTATCCATCACTCTCGCCAGCACGCCGACGGTCTGACCCTCGATGCCGCCCTTCTCTACCGACTCTATCTCCATGTATGGCGCCAGCGCCGCCACACTGTCCAATACCACAACGTCAATGTGGCTCTGTAACTCGCGGAGGATGTCCTTCAGCGCGTTCATCGCCTTCTCACCATACTCAAACGGCTCGAAGACGATGACTCTCGATGAGTCCACCCTAGCGAGTTCCAGCGCTTTCGGATGCAACGGACCCTCTGCGCTGATGTACACCTGATAACTCTCCAGATGGAGACGCTGAGCACGACCGACGACGTGCAATGCCAGAGTGGTCTTCCCCGCGCCGGGACTGCCCGCTAACTCCGTCACCACGCCCATCGGGATACCGCCCTCAATGATAGAATCGAGAGTGAAGCACCCAGTCGGTATGCGCTCACGCTTCTTCACTATCTCTGTAGCCAGCCCTATCTTCGGCTTACCGTCGGCAGAATACTTCTTGTTCAACTCGCTGATGAGCTTGCCGACCTCTGTGGTCATTGCTTTACCTCCTGACAAACCTGAATCTCGTGGATATTCGCACGGTAGAAGCCACGCACCTTTGCCTTCCTATTCGCCGGGTACGGGTCCTTTCGCGTGTAGTCCGTGACGTTGACGTGGTAACCCTCACGGTCTTTGAGTACAAAGTAGACGTACCGTCCACACGCCGATGCTCGTTTCTTGAGCATGATAACCGTGCCCTCCACCTCTACCATGCGCCGGTCGTAGATACTACCGCTTTGGACGAGGTCGATGATGCGAGCAGGAAGAACGGTGCTACCACATACCGGTGCATCCATACATTGCTGCGGTGCATTTAACAAGAACACCTCACCAAACGGATCCTGTTGCGGTTCCGTTGCGGGATTCGAGTGTGAATCCGCCCTCTCATCCAACGGCCTGGTAAAGCTGATAAGGACGAAAACAAGCCCCAGCAGGGCCATAAAGGATAGGAACAATCTGGACATGGAAATACCTCCCACGAAGTTCTAAGAAGTTCTAAGTGGAATAGATAGGAGAATTAGTCAGAACTGTACCTCATCGAGGGATAGGGAGACGAGAAAATCCTCGTCATTCAGCTTAGAGATGAGGTCGGACATCCTTTCGGAAATGTCGACTTTTAGTTTAGCTATCGTCTCCGCACCGATGTCTGAGCCATTCGCTAAGTCTGAAACGTAACGCTTCATGTGTAACTCGGCAGCATCCTTCATTTCGTTCAGGCGAGAGCTAAGAAATGCTCGGGTACATTTCTTGCTGCAGAGATACTCCAGAACGTCAATGTCGAGTCTAAAGACATCCAGTACGTTGGTTTTGGCTACTTTCACAAAGACTTTAATCCGCATCATTGCCGATTCCATGTAGTCGTCTGAAAGCAGCCTCTCATTCTCCTCGCTCGGGAATATTAAGCGCGTGGCATGGAGGTATTCGGTAAACAGCTTGCTATAGTCGGGCACCTCCAGCAGCTCACTTAGGGTTACCATATCGCTTGATTCTTGCAACAGCAAATCCCCGAATCTTTCCAATTGCATCCTCCCTTTGCCTGCCTTTGGCAGGGATACAGGGTCACAGACCCTCCGTACCGCCCTCTCCTTCGGAGAGGGCGGGGGTTCCCCCGCTCTCCACATTCGTGGAGAGCGGTACAGGCAGACCATGTCTGGGGTCTGTGGCCCCGCCATCCCCTGCGGGGATGGCGGTACAATATGTTCGGGCGTTCTGTTTGTTGCTACTCGTCTACAGTTTGACCTGGAGGAACAGTCTTCCTGTCATCGGTCTTCAGAGTGAGGGCGACCTCTTCCTTGAGGTAATTGCGAATCACATCTCCCTCAGGCATCTGAAGCCTGATGCCGATAGCCCGCATATCCGGCTCGTAGCGCACGCGAACCAGGTCGGGAAAGTGACTTGCGAATTCGTTCATGTCTGCAGGCACTAACTTGGTGGATAGGACGGCACGTAGCCGACCACGACCCAGCGTGTACTGCTTCACATCGCGCTTCATGAGCTCTGCGGTCACAAGAGCCTCCAGCTCCCTGCGTCGCTGAGTGAGTGCCTGCTGCTGTAAACGAATCATTTCTAACTCCTGCATCCACGCATGCAGGTCCGCATCCGACGCAGCGGACGTATGACCTTGCTGTGGCGCATCAGACTCCTCCGTCAGGTGCTGCTCAAACGGGTCGAACAGGTTCGAATTCTCAAACACCATATCTTCCTCCTTCAGATGTGAATGTCTATGAATATCATCACCGATTGTGAACTGCGAAGGTTCTCATCGGTATAAGAGAAGTCTACCAGATAGGGCCAATCGGCGAACGAGTTGAGCGACTCGGAGAACGGGTACATCGGACAATCCTCCAGCGCGAAAAGGTCTAGGCGAGCAGCGTCTTGGCGGTACCCGGCGGACCCAACAGAAGGATATGCTCCCCACTGTAGTAGGACAGAGTTAGCGCCAGGGTTGCCTCTTCACGCTGTACGAATTCCACGGCACACCTCTTGAACCAACTTCAACTCCTTCTCGTCAAACAGCGAGGACTGTCTGACAACGGGATCGTCGCCGGAATGGTCCGACAGTTTGGCGGACTGTACAGGTTGGATAGACAGGGACTCGATGATCGAGCGTTTGGCGGTCTCGAAGATGATATCCAGCTGCGAAGCGTAGGAGCCCAGTATGTCCCTGTACACGGATACGGTATCGATAAGCTCCGCGAGTTCGCGTTGCACGTTCTCTTTGGTCCTTTCCCGTTTGGCTTGCGCTGCCCTCATCCTGAGCTGGGCGACCATCACTCCGAACTGGTCGCGCAGTGAATCGAAGATGGTCTTGAGCTCATAATCCTGCCCGGTGACGCCGAGCTTCATGGTATCCCCACCCAGCACAAAGACTGTGTTCTCCACCTGATCGACGAGCTCTTGCAGGGCGGAAGGGATGAAGTAAGCGCCGCCTCCCTTTCGTAAAGCAACCGCACCGCGGCGGGTGATGGTTCTCGCCAGTCTAGCCAGCACGGATGCGCTTGGCACCAGCTGACGCACCGACTCCAACTCCAACTCCAACTCCTGCCTCGTTAACGGGAACCGATAGTCTACTAAGATGATTTCGGCAGGATTCCGGAACTCTATGGGCAATCGGAACACGACGTCCGGATAGGTCTCCAGAGACTGTGGGAGTTTGCGCTCCAGCACCAGCGCGAACAGGATGTTGCCTTCTCCGTCTCTACCGACCGGTCGTGCAAATACACCCGCATCCGATTGCTGGCGCACCCTCGCATTCACCCGTGACGCGAACGTATTGGCATGGTACATGTATACGGAGTTGGGGTCATACCCGCCACAGTGATGCAGCGCTTCCTCAAAGGCTTTGGGGATCACATAGGTAGGTGCGCTCCAGCCCAATACGTATCCCTTGAACACGGGAAATACACCTCCTTGACCGTGTTAACGGTTGTATTGCGGTGTGAAGTATGGGAGAATAGTTCGTTACCATGTCACCCATGTAACCAGTCTGAAGGTAATGGATCATAGAATCACCTAGAGATCCTTGCTACTCCTTCTGCGGGATGAAGGGTTATATCGATCCAGACGCTTGAGCAACTGGCTAACCTTGAGGTCTGCTGAAGACAAAGCATCGAGGATATCGTCCAAATCGGCGTCTTCAGGAGGGATGGTCTTCGCTAACTTGCGAACGGATTCGATCACTTCTATCGAGACTTCGTAATACTCATCGTCTATATCGTCCCGAAACTCCCTAATCAACTTGGCGTTGGCATCGGCGAAGGCTAGCACAACGCCCCACGCACCGGTGGCTACAGTGAATGCCACCAGGTTCTTGTCTCTGGTGCGTATGTTCCTCATATCTTTGTCGGTCTTCAGACCTTCGCATACTTCCGTGGTCACGTTGATAGCCTGTCTGGCCGCTAAGAGAACCTGTAATGCCGTGTACACCGCAACGAAGTTCGACTCCGATAACGGCGCATTGGCGCGGGAAGCAAGCGCGGCGACGGTGAACGCCGTGAGAACTAAACTAATCAGGAACTTCCTAATCTTCATGGTCTTCCTCCCTGAACATCTCCATCAGGTCCTCCGGACTGAGGGCGATAGTCTCACCACACTCGGAACAGGTGTATGCAGGATCTATCGCCCAGAAGATGTCCAACTCACCGGTCCGAATCTCAGAACCATCTACAAA
>Ga0308405_1000662_pt1 | contig 19113 bp, 26 predicted proteins | sample HotsprSampleMS13_FD_203473 | JGI IMG/M metagenome (GOLD analysis project Ga0308405, IMG submission 203473) | Hot spring phototrophic mat microbial communities from Mushroom Spring, Yellowstone National Park, Wyoming, United States - 20060912_MS13 ...
CCTCTCGCCCACCACCAACCCGACAGCGAACGAGCGGGAGTAGCTCAGTTGGTAGAGCGTCTGCTTGCCATGCAGAAGGTCGCGGGTTCGAATCCCGTCTCCCGCTCCAGAACCACTACATGTCGTGCTTGAACCCACACCAAAACACCACATCTTGTACCACAAACACCGGCAGACGAGTCTCCAGGGGGTGCCGAAATGACCGACTGCTGGACCGCATTTAGAGAATGGCTCGTGGATTGCCGCGGTGCTGGACTCTCCCCGAAGACACTCCGGGCCTACCATGACCGTGTGGACAGATTCCTGCGGGAAATGCATCCTAAAACGCTGGATGAAATCAACCAGACTATGGTGGCGGAGTTCCTTGCTGGGTTGAGACAGCGTGGGCTGAGCTCGGAGACGGTGTATGACCACTGGAAGGATATTCGGATCTGGTTGAACTGGTGCTGCAAACAGGAGATGCTGGAACGGAACCCGCTCAACAAGATGAGACCGCCCAAACGAGAGAAGAAGATCAAGCCGGTACCAACAGCTGAAGAGCTCCAACAACTGATTGCAGCCGCTGCCACGGACGACTCCTGGATCAGCAAGCGAAATCGCGCGTTGGTCATCGTACTCATCGGTACCGGGCTGCGGGTAGGGGAAGCTGCACAGATGCTCATCGGGGATGTGGAGCGCGGGTACTCTATCATTCGGGGGAAGGGCGGCTTGGGCAGGATAGTTCCACTGTCCATGGACGTACGACGGGAGCTTCGGCGGTACATACGAGCTATACCGCGCCCTGTGAGTCGAGACGAACCACTGTGGCTCCAGAGCGACGCGAAGTCGCCACTGTCACCTGCTGGGTTGATTGAACTGGTCCGCCGAACCAGCCAACGCGCAGGGCTGTCGTACAGACCACATGCGCTGCGACGAGCATACGCCAGCTTCGCACTCGCCGCAGGGATGGATAGCGAAGTACTGAGCAGGTTGCTTGGGCATACCACCGGCAGGATGCTGCGACAGTATGCGAAGCTGGAAGTGGATGCGTTGGCGGAAGCGATGGCTAGGTATAGCCCGCTGCGCAAGCTCAAGCTGTAGGACGCAGGGCGGGAGCTAGTCCCGCCCGGCATCCGCTATCTGGAACAGCTCGGCTTCGGTAACGCCCAGCGCGTCGGCAATGCGCTGCCTGGTGGCAGGTCGCTTCGGGATGTAACCGTTGCGCAGCATTTGAACCGTCACAGAGCTGACACCCGCCAGCTGCAACACCATGTACCCCGGCTTGCCGTGCCGATCCCTGGCAATGCGCTCAATCCGATCCCAAATGGTGTCCATGTCAAACCCCCATCATCATTTTCATCATTATTATACCACAAACACTTGACAACAGTGCAAGTATGGGGTATAATAAAAATGAAAATGAAGAACACGGTACTATACTACATGGGGGTGAAACAAAATGCAAGGAACTATCGAGCTAGACGGCGAGTACACGCTGATTATGGGCTGCTACGACGACAACGGACGGCTGTTCTTCGTCGGCCCGCGCCTTGATCCTGGTAGCCGAGTCCGGGCAGGAGCCGCATTGATTCGCTGCGAGCTCTATTCCGAGCACAGTGTGCGGATCTGCAAGACGAAGGAAACATTCAAACACTACAAATTCACCATTTGTAAGGCCACAGAGCACGGAATCGAAGAGATAGTTTCCGGCATAGACTTCCCCAAGAAATGCCAGAAGGCGGCTCTGCAACTGTTCGAAGAGTTCGTCTCCACCCACAGAGCCGAGCTTTTGGCTGCTGTCCCCGAGCAGCTTCGGAGTTGCACCGCAGAAGGGCTGGAAATGATTGGCAGCAATCCACGAGTGGCACTCCAACGAGCCGCTTCCGCGTGGCCGTGCAGCTGGGCCGAGCTGGCGGTTGCTTCCCTGCCGGTGCTGGATAAGGAGCGGTTTGACATGCTGCGCGGGTTTTTGCGTGCGCTTCGCTACTCGCATCGGGATCCGAAGCAAATTCCACCGAAGGAAGCCCGCGCCGAGATTGAGAATATCCTGCTGTTCGATGTTGTCCGCAATGGGAAGGCTTCGCCGCTGGCGGATAGCCTGTGGCGGGCAATCAACACAATCTGCGAAGCGGCAGAAGCCGAGAACGGGTAGCTCGGTATTCGTGGGCTGCCACGGATGGCGGCCCCCACGTAACATTTTTGGAAAAACATGGTACTACTATTAATGGATTGTCCCCGAGAGAGTTGTTCCGAGCCGATTGATCGGCTTCTCCTTCCGGGCGAGATTAAAATTGGGGGCAGCCCCACTGCCCCCACCACCTTCTCCCCCCGGAAGCGAGAGTACAAAACCGCTTGGGAAGGAGAATCAACCTATGAACAAACCCAATTCGATTATGCCACAGGATGCGCCTGGAGTCAAGGCCACCGCGGCAGAACCATTCAAGTTTGCCCATCGCTACGCCCAGCTGGGCTACCCTGTATTTCCCTGCTCACCAAGCAAGAAGGAACCTGCTTGCAGCCGGGGTTTCCACGATGCCACCACAGATCCAGCTGCAATAGACAATTGGCTGCAACATAACCCCAACTACAATGTGGGTATGTCTGCAGACGATGTGTTGGTGATTGACGTGGATGTGCGGTTACCTGCAGAAGCAACCACCGATGAACGAGCTGCTGCACAGGGCGAGTTCGCGAAGCTGGTACAAGAGTTGTTTGGGGATGAGTCTATACCAGCCGGTACCCCTGTGATCAGGACGCCAAACGGGGGGTTCCACATCTACATGCGCGTAGACAGAGATTGGGCAGCTGAGTGGAAGGCTGGCAACACCAAGATTCTGCTCGGCGACAAGTACAAGTTCATACGCGAGATCGATTTGAAGGGTTGCGGCCGCGGCTATACGCTGCTGCCACCGAGTCAGGTCGCCGGAGTACCGTATCGTTTCGTGGGCGGAACCACATGGCTGCCGCCGCGAAACGAGCTGCCGATGATGCCGGACCAAGTGCAGGCGGTGTTGGAGAAGCTCATCTCGGCGGCACGGCCGAAGCGGAGCAGCAACAACAGCAACAACGGCGCACGAACCACAGTCGCCAACACGATTCAGCAGATTCTCGACAACGCAGATGCTTCTGAGCTGGTCGAAGCGCTGCTACCCGTGTGGCAGCCCGGCCGGCGACAGGAACTGGCATTGGCGGTTGCTGGGGTTCTGCGACGCGCTGGATACAACGAGCCGTTCGCACTAGAAGTAGTCGAGCGATTGGTTGCCCTGACCGCCGACCCAGAAGCCGCAAAACGACTGGACGCGGTCAAATCCACGTACTCGAAGCCAATCGAGCAGATAGCAGGCTGGTCGCTACTGCTGCCGGCGGAGCGGGCTGCAATGGCGGCCGGGATGGCCCGGATGGCGCCGTTCCACTCGGTCCGCGGCTTGCCATATGAGCAGAAATCGATCCTACGAGCGGTCGCTGCACAGATGGGGTTGTCGGACGCTAGGTACAACGTCGTTCAGCACCGGATAGAATGCCAACGGTCCGATGGAAGCTGGCGAGTTCTGAACGACGGAGATATCTCCGCGTTCGCGTTCGTTTACATTAGCTTCATTGGCGACGATGGCAAGGAGCACCGAATCCGGCCAGGCAAGGAACGTGTGTACGACGCGATCACGGCGTACGCCTACAGAAATCAGTACAACCCAATAGCGCACTTGCTGACAGAAGAGCTCCCGGATTGGGACGGGCGAGATAGAATAGGACCGCTGGCGCAGCACCTGAAGCATAGCATGCCCAACCTGCCAAATGGTGCCGATCCTGTGGAAGTGTTCCTGAAGAAGTGGCTCGTTGGGGCTGTTAGCAGGGCGTTGAATAGCTCGCAGAATATAGTCCTTATCCTTGTTGGAGCGCAAGGGATAGGGAAATCGTCATTCATCCAATGGCTAGCCCCAGACCCAGAGCTGTTCACCAGCGCACCCCTTGACCCGGATTCGCGAGAGTCCGTCGTCTTAGCCGGCAAGGTTCTCGTGCACGAGCTAGCCGAGCTAGGGTCGGTGACACGGCGCAAGGATGTCGACGCCTTAAAGCGCTTTCTGACGGCAGATGCAACCACAGTACGCCTGCCGTACGCACGCACCGACACCGTCATCCAGCACCGAGCGAGTTACGTCGCCACCGCAAACCAGGCTGCGGATCTACTGCGCGATTCCACGGGGAACAGGCGGTTTGTCGCCCTTCAAATCGATTCCATCGACTGGGGATACAATACGATTGACAAGATGCAGCTATGGGCACAGGTGGCGGCGTTGTTCAGGAGTGGATTTTCCTGGGAGCTGACAAACGATGAGCGGCATTACCAGGCCCAGGCAAACGCCAAGCACGAAGCAATTAGGCACTCGACAACAGCTGACGCGCTGCTACACATCTTGACCGTCGTCGACATGATGGGCCAGTCGAAGACTGCCCGGCGTGTCGAGACAATCGCCGTGCTGCCATTCGCGACGGACTACGCAACTCGAGTCGCTCTGGGACCCGACGGGATATTTATCCCAACGACGGAGTTCGCTCAAATACTCCAAGACGCGACGCGCTACCCTGCCGAGAAGGCTGCAGATGAACTGCGGCGCCTAGTTGCGCGGTTCGGCGGCGATAGCTCGGCGCGGCGGTATATTGGGGCAGTTCAGGTCCGCGGCTGTTTCTTGCCGTGGGACTCCGCGGCCAGGCTGGTCGATTACCTTGGGTAGCCATGGCAATCAGCTCGGCTCGCACTCAGGGAGCAGCACACAGCTGCTCCCATTCGCCACAAACGCGCCAACACAACAACCATCTGCGGGCGCTATGTACACGCGCCACGCCCCACCACTGTCTTGTTGTCTTGTGCTGCTGTCTTGTGTCACTGTCTTGTGCTGTCTTGTTGCTGTCTTGTTGGTTTTGCTAGTTGTTGTCAGTATGTCAAAACATGTTGTCGCGTTTTTCTCTTATTTGTTCCAATTTTACACACAAGACACACAAGACAGACAAGACAGCGAAAATAAAAACTCTCCCGGCATATGGTGTAGGTGAGCCTAGTGGCTGCATTATTGGCAGTGTGTATTCGCTGGGATGCCAAAACGGCGAAAAACGCTGCGAACGGAAAAACCGCCAGGAAAATTTATAGAAAATCGGTGTCTTGTCTGTCTTGCTGTCTTGTGCTGTCTTACCCAACGCGCCAGCAGCCACCGGCTGCACTGCCACACCACACACCTGACCGGCGTTGGCAGCCGATCGTCCAATCATTTTGCACGTGGAGTATAACCGATGCCAAACCCTGATGAACTCGATTTGCTAGATCTTCGACAACTGATATCTGAAGAGATTCACGCCTGGCGCAAACGCCAACCGAAATTTTCCTATCCAGTGTCACTGGCGTCCAAGATCGGCGCAGGCCCTGCCGCAGCGCTCTACTACGTGCTCTGCGCCATTGCCGGCCGCAACCACATTGTTCGCGATTCCGACGTAGCCGCCGCAACAGGCTGCAGCCCAGCCGACATCGCCGCGGCGCGAACCTACGGGCAGCAGTGCGGAATTCTACAGGCTACAGAATTAGCAGCCGGTGTTTGGCAATACGAATTACAGCTATTGGAGTTCTCGAAATGGGCTGAACAGTGGCGCCGGCAGAAGAAGTAGCCCCCGGACCCTGCCGGGGCGACTATGAAGGCCAGCAGCTCGCCTGTTTGACCAGGGTCGCTGGAGCAGATAGATATCAAAACATATTATACCCCAACTCTCAATGCACTGTCAATTCCGGATTCAACCGTCTATGAAAACGGCGGTACTTATTAGTAATGGAATACCAATTGGAAGGAGCGATTTCATTGCGCACACATCCCCGACAACATTTAATCCATCGACACGATCAGATTCTCGCAACTGCAGCTAGCGAGTTTCGGCAGCTTGGGTTCGACGTCATTCGCGCTGGCTACGAAGCTGGCGGACAGCCGTACGACCCAGATCTGTTCATCAAACCGCCCGACCGATTAGGCTTCTACCTAGAGCTCAAGCACCCAGATGGGCCCAACATCGCTATCGACTTAGACCCTTGGCTCCGCTTCCGCGTGTTGCGCGACGTGTTGGTGTTGGCGGTCTGGTCGGGCGGGCGGTGCGCCGTTATTGACGTTGACAACGACCGCCCAACGTTCTGGGGTGCGGCGTCTGACGACAAAATCCCAGTGTTGGCAGCAGCGCAGTTGATAGAGCTGGATGTCCCACTAAAACCCCGCGAGCGCGGAGACCCAAAACAGACAAGCAACAAACCGTTCGTGGTGTTCCGGTCCCCCAGACAGTTTGATTCTCTCCGAGAAGCTATCGACTTCATTCTCCAAATCAAGGCTGGTGGTTCGCTGTGACCGAACGTGAGCGGCTGGAGCTGTATGAGCAGCTGGAGCAATGGGCAGTATCGTTAGCTGTTGCTGTCTCGCGCAGTGCTGGTCTCCAGCGTTGGGCAGAAGACATTGAGCAGGAAGCCCGCATTGCGTTATGGGAAGCTGTTCAGTCGTTTGACGGCAACGGATCGGGTATTGGGTTCGTCAAACAGCGGGTCCGGCACCGCGTGTTGAACTCGGCAAATCGGTATGGTCGGTGGGATTCCAGAGAGTTGACCGGCATATTAGACGACTTGCTGTACGATGCCGACACAAATCCATAAGTCAGATTGATAATGTATATGGGAAGGGAGATATCGGTTGCGTCTAGTGGTTCAGTGACCACCGCATACCACCGCATACCATGCCAACACCGAAATGGACACCAGAAGACATAGCCACCACATATTTGACGGCTGCTACCCTACAAGAAGCAGCGGACAGACTTGGTCGCAGCTTGAGATGGCTGACCCGTCGGCTCCGCGACCCGGCCGTCCGCGCTGCCATCTCTGAGCTGAAGTCGGAGATGCGATCGAGACTGCTGGACACATGGCATCAGGTGGCGTTGTTATCGTTGAGCAAGTTGGCGGAGATCCTTCGGTCTCCTACATCCACCGACTCAGCGAAGATTGACGCAGCGCGTGTGGTGTTGCAGACGTTGGTGCGTTTCCCATCTGGGTCGTCGGATGACGTAGAGATCGTATGAAGTTTACCGAGCGCGACTACTGGAGCAGTATTGGCGACCCCCATCCCCGTCAGTCGGAGTTGCTGGATCTGGTTCGTGTCAGCCGAAGAGTAGCCGCGACAGCAGGTCGTCGGTTCGGCAAGTCGTGGTTGCTCTCGGCATGGACGCTGTGGCGGACGCTGAAGCAGGAACAGGTTTGGTGGGTTGCACCGTCTCATCAGCTGGCTAGGGTTGGCTTCGAATACGTCTTATCCCATGCGCGTCAGCTACCCACAGCAATCCGGAAGCAGTTAGTAATCAAGCGCAGTAGCCCGTATGAGATTGGTTTTAGGTCTGGGCTATGTCAGTTTCTCTCCAGCGACAACGAGTGGCAGCTTCAAGGGCGTGGGCTCGATCTGATTGTCATCGACGAAGCCGGTGAAGTAGACAATCTTCTATACATTCATGACCAGTACTTAAGCCCGTGCTTACTTGACAGGGGCGGTTCACTGGTCTGTATAGGCACGCCGCGCGGCAGACACACGGACTACTACCAGTTGTGTTCCAGGCCAGAGTTCGTTAGGTTCGTTGGTTCCAGCTTCGACAATCCATTCATTAGCAAGGACGAGTTGGAGACGCTGGCGTCCGAGCTCCCGGAGCAGCTTCGGTTGCAGGAGCTGCAGGGCGAGTTTGTGGACGTTACTGGGCGGGCGTTCCCCGACATTGCGATTGACCTGATAGAGCAGTTGGACATTGACAGAACATGTGTTGGTCTCGACTGGGGCACGTGGTCTCCTGCAGCAGCTGTGCTAGTGGTTCGGTTGTCGGATGGGCGCTACTATGCTGTCGACGAGCGCTACGGGTCGGACCTAAACGCCCATCAGTTTGCTGACTTGGTTCGCGACTTATGCGAGAGCAACAGCATCCACAGGAGCGATTTCGTGCTGGATGCTTCGTGTTTCAATCGCACCGATGGGTTGGTCTCTGTTGCTGAGCGTTTCAGAGAGCGCGGTGTTCCTGTGTCTCCGGCGACCCGCGACAGGCTTGGTTCGTTGGCGTTGTTGAGACAGCTAATGGCTGAGCGTAGACTGATCATAAGCCCGGCCTGCACTAATCTGTTAGACGAGCTACGCAGTGCAGAGCTAGTGGACGGCCGCGGCGACTTCTCTGGTAGCGATCATGCAATCGATGCGTTGCGATACGCGGTAGCGCACCTACACCAGTACCCGATTAAGCGAGCTACCGACACCAGTCCACAGGCAGTCTGGGAGCACGCGGTACGCTCTGCTAGGCGGCAGCGAGCCGGAGCCAAGTATCTGTAGATTAATAGGAGTAGAATTATGCCTACGTATGATTGGTATTGTGAGCATTGCAAGCTGACCTTCACTATATTCGTTGGGAGCTACAACGACGCAGCCTATTGTCCGAATTGTCACCAACCGTTGAAGCGACTGTTCAGCCCCACGACCGCACTGTTTGTAGCCGAGCCGTTTAGGGATCACAACATTGACACGCTGCGTAGGTGGGCGCACGAGCTGGAGCGCAACCCAGCTAGGCGCAAGGCAGCGGAACAGGCAGCAGCAGTGGCACGGGAGCTGAACGCAAGCGCCAAGGAGTGGGAGCAGCTTGACCAGCGAGTTGAGAAGTTCAAGCGCGGTGAATTGGATTGACTACCGAACGCATTACAGAGTTGCTAAATGTCATCGAAGCTCGGCAGTCGCACTACTCTGAGCTGCGTGCGATTGCAGCTGGTGCCCTACCTTCCATATGGAGCGATTGGCGACACTACGAACCGGCTGGGTCAATCGCTGCCGATATAGTGGCAGTGTTGGAAGCTGCCTTGATTGGTAGGGTTGATCTTCGCGTCGATCCAGACGATGCGGTAGCCGACCAGTTGATAACGTTACTCTATCAGAGACATCTCCATCCGTTGGTTCGCGAAGCCGTTCGGGATTTCGTTGTCTGCGGCTGGGGCGGTATCGCAATAACCCCGTGGGGACCCGCTCGGCTCAAGCCCGAACATGCGATCGCGGGTCACTGTTGGTATCTGCGGCGTTATGAACTGGATGTCCGCGATGCTCGGCGTCGGTTCGGTAAGCGCAGAGTGTTTGACAACAAGTCCGGCGATGTGCTGCTGGTGGAGACGCTTGGAGACGGCAAGCTTCAGGTTCGCTACGGGGACACGATTGTATTCAGCCGCGACTGGGATTACGAGCCGCGTTTGCTGCTTGGTGATGAGCGCCCGAAGTTGGTGGACAACAGTCTACACGGTGCGCCCATTGGCATCATTGAATCATGCAGGGATCTGTTTATAGATCATCACATTCTTCGGCAGATGATTGTTCGCCGGTCAGCAATGGCCGGACTGGTTCAGGTTGTTTCCAGTCAGTTGGAAGATCCCCAGAGCGCGGACAACATCGCCCGCCGCTGGGACACTGTGTTGGTGCGCGACGGGTCGGCAGTGTTTCCGTTGGATCAACGGAGCTTGGCAGAGCTAATGGCAATCCAGCAACAGATAGAGCAATCCATTAGTGCCCGTAGCGGTGTCAGTCTGTTTCAGCGCGGTATCAGCGACCCGACCATCAACACAGCAACGGAAGCTGCATTGCTACAATCGCAAACCAATACGCGGTTGGTTTATTTGCAGACCATTGTTAGGGATTGGCTGAATGATTGTGTAGGCGATTATCGCAGATACCTGGTCTCCCTACCCGACGATGAGCTGGAGTATGTGGAATTCCCCCACGACGGCACGACACAATACTTCGGTACGGGCAGGCACTACAGCGAAGCTCTGGCAGGTAGACAGGTTTCAGTTGCGCTGTCTGGTTATAGAGACGTAGCACAACGCCAGCAGGAAGTGTTATCGCTGTTGCCGGTGCTACAGCAATCTGGATCCAATGTTCGTCCGTTGCTTGAAGAACTTATCAGATTAAGCGGGCGCGACCCGAAGCTATACCTTGATCAAGGAGCATAGAACATGAACGATACTGAGATTCTGAATGCTGGTTACGACGCACAGTCTCCCGAACCTGACACCGAACCAACAACGAACACCGAGCAGCCAGCCACGGCACAGACCGCCGAACCTGAGCCAGATCCGGCACAGGTTCTGTGGCAGGCGCTCAATGAAGACCCGATTGGGACCATTGCGTTCTTGGCTCAGCATTACGGAATGCAGCCCGCGCCGCCGACGCAGGGCGATCCTACCTATGCGCACCAGCAGATGATGCAGCAGCAGCCATTGCAACAGCAGTTGGACCCATGGCAGGAGCTGATAGCCAACGTAGCGCTTAGGATGTGGCAGAGCGAAGGGGCGAGCATCGTCAGGAGCAGGGCACAAGAAGACGGACTGGAGCTGAGCGACAACGACTTGCAGCAGATATTCCTGAACGCCCTGGAACGCTACGCAGGGGACATTGACAGCGCATACGCAGCCTTCGCCTATCCACGATTGAAGGCTCGAAACTCCCAAAAACAGCAGTCGACTGAAGAGAAGGAGCCCGAGTCGGGGGATTTGATGAGTTCCATCATCATGGCTGGCTATCGCTAATCGGCAATCCGCTGGCTGGCCAACCACCAGCCAGCTTGCACTCATACCTTATATATATTCCATACCAATCCAAAATCTATAACAAGGAGTGAGCACTTATGCCTGCTAGCAGCTTGACTTGGTCCTGGGATCGCGCAGCGTCGTATGGGCTTCCCAAACTCATTGCCCAAATGCGCGACTCCGTGACGGCGCCGCCTACGTTCGAAGCCTTCCGTAAGTTGGGCGCAGTGGTGGCAGACAAGGGCGGTTCGACCATCTTATTCCCATTAAGGTACGCTGCCATTAACGTGCAAGTGGTTCCGGCGAACCCGCTGAGTATCACCCCGCCGAACGCCATTACGGACATTTTGTCAGCAGCATCGTACGACTGGGCTGAGTTGTACGCGCAGGTCGCCATCGACAACCGCGACATTAACAAGGTCAGCAACAACCCTGAACGCGCCGCGACGATGATGCGCCGGTACGCCGAGAGCGCAATTCGGGACTTCTACAAGCTGATTAACACCAGTTTACACGGCACGGGCGCAGGCACCGAAACGTCGCACGGTGGCTTCGGCTTCTACCTGGACGGCGGCTCTACCGGCACTCTTGGTGGCATCGCGAAGTCGAACACCTGGTGGCGAGCCAGACAGAAGGCCAACGTCGGCGCGATGTCGGTGGACAAGCTGGATTCGTGGATCGTCGAACTGTCAAGCGATTACGAGTCTCCGCACCTGTTCGTGTCCACGCCCGCCATCATCAGCCGGGTCCGGTCGCTGTTGCAAGCCGGTGAGCGCGTGGTGAACAAGGGCGGCTCCGATCAGGAGTTCGGTGCGCTGGCAGTTGCGTACGCGGGTGTGTTGCTGGTGGCTGACGCTTCGTGCGCGTCCGGCACCGGCTATCTTGTCAACACCAACTCCGTCAAGGTGTTCGTGGACAGCAACGAGCCGCGTATGGAGAAGGTGTCGTACCCGGCGCCGGCGCAGCTGTGGAACGTCTCCATGTTCTCCCAGTTGGTAGCCGGTGCGCTTGCCGATTCGTTGCGAGCGACGGGAATCACGTAATCTCTCTCTCTGTTTGGGCTGGGGATTGCTCCCCGGCCCACCCTAACCACTACCAATTACCTATACAAGGTGATCCCACATGGCAAGCTTAGAACGTCCGTACCCTGTTGCAGGTGGTCAGGTAATAGAGTGGCTGTCCGACGACTTCAACGGCTCGAACATCGACCCAAGCAGCTGGGAAGTGTCCGGTACTCCATCCGTCGCCAGTAGCGAGCTGACGCTATCTGCAGGACAGGCGCTGTTGAGCCGTCAGGGGTTCCAGCCGCCGTGCTTGATTGAAGTCGTTGCCACCATGACCGCCCGTGCCGGCGGCGACGACTTCCGCATCGGCTTCTACACCGACGACAACAACCTGGTGGAATGGCGAGCGGCTGGAAGCACCGGTTCCAACATGGACGCGGTCATGCGTGCGGGTGGCGTGTTGGACGAACAAAACGGCATCAACGTCGGTGCAGTCAACGGTTCCTATCGCTTAGCCAGCATTTACGTCGGTGTAGGCGAAACGTTGTGGTCGTTCCGCAACATCAACTCGCAGATAGTGCGCAACGAAGTGCATCGCGTTCGGGAGCACGGCATTCCTAACGGTCCGTTCCGTGTTCGTCTGGCGGGTCTGGCGACGGGCGGTTCGAGCCAGCTTAAGGTTCATAGGGTGCAGGCGTACCAGTTGGCGGACTTAATGCCCGTAGGAGCATTGGGGCACCATGTAGACAGCATGGCTATCCCTGTGCGGTTGACCAACACACCGTTCGTAGCGTCGCCGAGCAGCCACTGGCTTAGCGTTGTTCAAATAACCACTGACGTGTTCAGCGCGTTAGCAGCCGGTTCTGTGCAAACGGGTTCCAACCGTTTCCCGGTTACCGAGCAAGCGCACGTGCAGGGGTACTTCAGCGGTGACCAGCCGTTCACGTGCTGGCTGGAAGCGCAGCTGGATTCCAGCAACTGGGTCGTGATTTGGTACGGTTCCAGCGCGGATGCCACGACGGATGGTGCGACCCGTTACTATGCGGTCTCGCCGATACTGCAGTGCATGGGCAGTCGCTACTATCGGGTCAAGGTGCGCAACGGTGGTAGTGCTGCTGGTAACTTCCGCGCGAGCATCTCGTTTGCGATTCTGTAAGGGGGTAACGGCATGAGAGCATACGTTAATTCGGTCGGTACGAATGTGACGCTGGTGGACATTGACACCGGCGAGAAGTTCACGGTGTCCGCCAATTCGCTGCAGAAGCTGTTCGGCGTCGTGCCACAGGAAGGCGAAGTCTGGGACTATCGCGGGGCGCGGCTAGATGAAGTCGCCGAAGCGTTTCGCAAATGGCAGGTGGTGCAGCAGGCGGTACAGGATCAGGGGGTGGCGCAGCAGCAATGAAGCGCTGGATAATTCGTCAGATTTTGATCCCCTACCTTCGCGAGCGCGGGCTGGTTCTACCGGCTCAGAAGCGCAAGGAGCTGGCTCAGCGGTTCGGGCTTGACGAGCTTGTAATTGCTACCATTGAGCAGCTCATTCGCAATGCAATCATTGAATCGCTTCTCAAGGAGTGATACTTCGTGGCTAACACATACAAGGGCAAGAGTTTGAAGCCAGGCGGTGGCGGCAGGTTCGCTCGGCTGGTTGATCAGCTTCGGGCGCGTGGTATGAGCGAGAAGCGAGCCCGAGCCGTAGCTGCTTCTGTGGGCAGGCGCAAGTACGGTGCGAAGCAAATGGCGCAGTGGTCTGCAGCAGGACGCAAGCGCAGGAGTAGGAAGGGATAGGCGGTGCTGAATGGCTGGCAGCTGAAATCGGTTATAGCGGCGCTGGCTTCGCTGTTCTGCTGGGCGATTGGTGGCTGTGACGCGCTGGCACAGGCGCTGGTGCTGCTGATCGCACTGGACGTGGCCGGCGGACTGGCTCAAGCGTTTTACGAGCGCAAGCTCAATAGCTCGATCATGCGCCGTGGTCTCATTCGCAAAACCGGCTATTTCGCAGCCATTGCGCTTGCCGTTTTGGTCGACCGCGCCCTGTTTCAAGCCCAACCTGCGTTCCGAACGCTGGTGCTGAGCTATCTCTGTGTCAACGAAGCACTCTCTGTGATTGAGCATCTCGCCGCTGTCGGCGTACCGCTTCCTGCGCAGCTGAAGCGGGCGCTGGAGAAGGTGCGGAAGGAACTGAACGACGATGAGAGTCATCCCCCGTCCCAGTCCCAATCATAGCGACCGGAATGGTGTGCCTGTGGATACGATAGTCATCCACTCCACCGCAGGCGGACTGGATGGCGCGTTGTCGTGGCTGTGCAACCCCGTCAGTAAGGTGTCGGCGCATTATGTCATCGCCCGTTCTGGCGATGTCTACAAGTTGGTGTCCCTGTCTCGGGCTGCGTGGCACGCGGGTCGATGTCCAAACTTCCCCAACGCGAACAGTCGGAGCATCGGAATCGAGTTGGAACAGTTACCCGACCAGACGCCGACGCAGGCACAGCTGGATTTGTTGAAACGGTTGATAGGGCAGCTTCGCAGGCATTTCTCCATCAGATACATCGTCGGACACAGGGAGATCAACCCACGCAAGCGCGATCCGTTCCATTTAGACATGAACCGGTTTAGGCAGGAGTTGAGCTGATGTGGACGCCATAACCATCAAGCTCATACTGATGTTCATCGGCGCGTTCATACTGGGTTTCGTGCTGGGGTACCAGTACGCGCTGTATGAGCAGGGCGGAGTAGTGGAATGAGATTTGGACGTATTCTCGAGTCAGGCGATGAGTTGTTTGGCGCAAGCTGTCAGCCTAGCGATGGCGCCGTCATACTGGGACGCACCGACACCGACGACTACGTGCGGTTTCGGATACCTGACACCAACTGTCCGCCGTTGCCCCGGCCCAACTCACCGTTGGACAGCGGACAAGCCGACGAAGCCGAGCCGAATCGGTGGCAGGTAGTCGGTAGCCCAAACACTTCCAACAAATGGTTGGTTAAACAAAACACCGACCAGATCCAGATCTCATACGCCTGTTACCCCGGGGATTTTGAACTGGAGTTTGAGATTTCGGATTTATCGGTTCTCTCTGGTAGTGCGCTTGGAGTAATTTTTGACGGAATTGTCGTTGAGTTAAGGATAGATGACAACAACTGGGCGTGTGTTGGGTTTGGGTTCACGGTGGGGGGTCTACCTGGTTTTTGCTGGCAGCGAATGGTTAATGGGCAGCTGGCACAAGGACACGTTGGCGGACCGTGGGAACCGTATGAATCCCTGTTTCGCGCTCGGGTTATCCGGGGCGGCAGCAGCTGGTCGGTCAGGTTCTGGTCGTCCGAAGATCCAGTCTGGTCAAACCCGATCAATCTTGGGAATATCGGTTCGGGGCCGGTATGGTTCCGGATTCGCGGATTACGGGTTTGGCTTGGTTCTGGGTATAACTGGTGGTCGACCAGAAACGTCCAGGGCAGGGTTCGATATCTGGTTACCAATTCCGTTTCGCCGAGCTCCATTTGGGTTCAATCGCCGGTGTTGGATCTAGGTCGACGGCGCCGCATTCAAGCCCAAGGTCTCCCCGAAGGGGTGCAGCTGGCGTGGCGCGGAGCTGACCAGCTCCCACTCCCAGACACTTGGAACAACAGCCCTGATGGAAGATTTCGGTACTGGCAGGTTCGTCTCCAATCATCCAACTTAAACACACTGCTAGAGCGGCTTGAGATCACTCCCTTCGATGCTCCGGGTGATGATCCAGGAGATGGTGGTGGTCCTGGGGATGGTGGTGGTGATCCAGGTGATGGTGGTGGTCCTGGGGATGGTGGCGGTCAGCCTTCCATGTTTAGCTTGTTGCTGCGTCGATTCAGGAGCTATTGGCAGATTTCTGCCGTGCCGTCGGATCGTACGATTAGGGGTCCGTTCAGAACCGTGTTCGGCTCAGGCAACCAGAAGCGCACTGGAGAGAGCGAATGGACGCAGATGAATAATGAAGAGCGCAACGTAGGGGATGGTTGGCTGTGAGCAGCACGATTGAGTTTCGTGATTGGCAATCAGGTCAGGTGGTAACCAGCCCACAGGCTGGAGTGCGCTACGTACTGCTGCGCACCCGACAGGGTGCGGTGCAGCGGACGCTCTCTGCCAATCCTGCCATCTCGGTAGTGACGGAACCACCCCGATGGCCGCTACCAGTCGGTACCATTCGGGGAGCGTGGAACCCATCTGGTGCTGACGGGGCGCCGGACTGGGCAGTTATTATAGATGGGTATGGGTTAGTGTTTAATCAATCAGGTAATCACACGCTGTCGTTTGGCTCTGAGAGTTTCAATGTCTCGGTAAGCAACCCGCCGCCCCAACCAGACAAGTGGGCTGTGGAAGTGCTCTGGTGGGACACCGCGTGGTTGCATAACGTCCTGACATGCAAGATTTCTTACAGTGGCACTTCCAACCCAGTCAGACTAGACAGGTACAACGTCCCCACCAGCTGGATATATGCCTGCGATATCGAACGCACCAGCACACACGAGTTCTACTGCACATATAACCCGGACGGGAGCGCAGATGTCCACATCTCCCCAGCTCCATCAGGGACACAGATTTCAACAATCGCCATCATCGTAGGTGACACAAAATGAACGAACACATTACCGAACTCATCGAGTCATTGGATGCATTGCTCTCTGACCTGCATACGGCAGGATGTCAGTTTGTGGTTGTGTTAATGTCTCCAGACGATAGGGCTGGATTTCATTCATGGCGGAGTGGGAATCTTGCCTTACTGTACGGGTTGCTACAAGCCGTAGAGCAGGATGTTTATGATGACTTGATAGATTCTGTCAGGGGTGGCGGAGATGACACTGAGTGAGCTTCGGTCCACGGTTCGTTCGTTAAGCAGCTACGACTACGACAATGACATTAAGGGGGTAACAACATGACACTGGCACAGCTACGGGCGATGGTGCGCGGATTAATCAGCTACGATTTGGAAGGGGTTCGAGCTACGGACGCCGACTTAAACGATTTAATAAACCGTGCCTACTTCGCGCAAGCTGAAACCGAATCTGCCAACCTAGCCCGCCAACCTGAAGAGAGATCCTATAATGTGGCAGCGAACCAGCGAACTGTGTCATTAACTGGGATTATTAGGTTGGACGGTGCGGCTTGGATGGTTGCCGGGCAACCGGTTGAATTGGAACCATTGCCCATCGACCAGCGCCCCAGACTATTCCGCCCCGACACCGGTACACCCCGCTATTTCCGCAGAGACGGGGAGAACTTGTGGATCTATCCCATTCCCGCTTCGGCGGGTTCGTTGGTCGTGGTGGGCGTGTTCAAGATTCAACCTAGCTTACTCTCGGCTGATAGCCATGAGCCGCTGACGCCTGCAGCGATCCATCCAGGGATTGGATACAGAGCTGCCGCCGAGTGGGCATTGCGATTTGGTTCGCCGAAGGCTCAGGCATTATTGGAAGCAGCAGCTCTGGCGGAACAGCAGCTGGATCGGAACAAATTCTCGGATATGTTGCACGCTTGGGATGGCATCCCGCGGTAAGGGGTGGAGCAGGTGGCAGAACAGCAGTGGCAAACCGAGAAGCTGGCGTTTGTCGGCGAGCCTGTGGGGACGAACGAGTACGAAGCCGCTTGCACGCTGGCAGAAGATTGCGAGCTGCGGGCAGGGCTGATAGTCCCCCGATTTGATGATTTCAGGGTAACGACTTCAGCGGCACAGCGAGCCTGTATGGTCGATGTGGGCAGCGGAACACTGAGATGGAAGAACTCGTCGGGCTACTGCTTCGCGTATGGGGATGATGCTTATTTTATAAATGCTGATGGCAACTGGACATGGGTCAAACCGGACGGTTCGGAACAGGTACTGGCAGAACCGCCGGCGCCGACCCTGACGATGCTTGAGCCAAACTCCTGGGTCTATCATTTCTGGTCGGATACTAGGTTTAATTGGAACGTCCCACCACAACAAGGCTACCCCGAGTGGACGAACGTCAGCGGAGCCGTCGAGCGGACATACACCTTCCCGGCTCCACAGCCCCAACTCCCGTTCGCACGATGGTTTTGGTTTCTGTTAATAGTCCCTGACGGTGCAGAGCATTCGTTGCAGGTGGCCATCAATGGGGGGGATGTACCCACCTTTTATAGGCGAGATGGTGCGTTTTTGTGGGTATGGGTGGATGCTTCGGCTGCTGATTTGACAACATTTCAGTCATTCGGCTTCAGGTACTCACTCCAAAATACGCACACTGTCAGTATTGGTTGGGGAAACGTTTATGTGGAAGGGCAGCTGCAGGCGGGAAGACATGTTTACGCGGCAACAATCGAACGCAACGGGGTGGAATCTGTGCTTGGCGCGACTAGGTCGGTTGCTGCTACGCCGGGGAAGCCCCAAATCGAGCTGCCGAGCGCTGGGGTGCGGGGGCGTGTGTCAGGCCTACAGGCAGGGGATATAGTTCGGGTGTATAGGGCTACTGAAGGGCAGTATATCTTGGTGGCTGAAAGCACGGCAACCACATCGCATGTCTATTTCTATGATTGGGGGGATCATTCAACCAACCCGTACAGGCCGAGCGGGAAGCTACCATACGGTCCGGCAGCTGTTGTAGGCAACAGGGCTGTGGTGGCAGCCGGTCGTACATTGTGGATTTCTCAGGCAGGTAATCCTATAAGGTTCGGCGCCACAGCCATCAATGACGATAATCAAGACGCTTATACGATTATACTTCCAGCTGCCATAGCTGCCATCGCGCCGGCAGAAGGCGGAGTAATCGCGCACACACGTCGGGGGCAGTATCTCGTGCCCCTGTCCCCGCAGTACGACAACGACCTGCTGCACATGAGACCGCCCGCGTTGATTGACGATAGAGCAGCGTCGGACTTCCGTGCCGCAGCGGTCGGGGCGTTCATCTCCGACGGACGCCTGTTCGTGGATGGGCAGTTGGTGGCTAGTGGACTGTCCGATTCCAGCTGGGTAGTTCGTACTGCAGGTAGGGTTTATGTCATCTATAATGACAGTTCACAGGGGTGGTGTCTGATCTGGTCCCCCCAAGAATGGGCCGGGGCGTTACGCTGGAAGATGCCGCATCCGGTGAGCTGGGCGTTCAGTTATGGGGACGACGTGTTCGTTGCAACGACCAACGGCATCTACCAAGTTGCGGGCTCGGTTCATCGTAAGCCCAGCTGCCGATGGCGCACCGGTAAGCGGTTCATGCCGATGCTGTCGGCTATCCGGTTCGTCCATCTGGCTGGCGCGGCGTATTCGGTCAAATTGATTCGTCCAGGCAAGCCGGACGTTACCCTGGTCAATGTATCCGGTAGAGCCAATGTGCCGGCTGGAGAGCAGACGCACGAATGGCAGCTGGAGCTGAATGTGGCGCAGTCGGATGCGGTTTATCAGTGTTACATTAGCTATGAGACGGGGGTGCAATGAGTATGCCGACGTTCCCCACAAGGCCAACCAAACAGATCGTAGTTGGTCTACCGACCGGCAAGCTGACTGCTGCTGATTTCGGTATCAGTCCCGAAGTTGCTCAGGTACTGCAGGA
>Ga0308405_1000666_pt1 | contig 19032 bp, 21 predicted proteins | sample HotsprSampleMS13_FD_203473 | JGI IMG/M metagenome (GOLD analysis project Ga0308405, IMG submission 203473) | Hot spring phototrophic mat microbial communities from Mushroom Spring, Yellowstone National Park, Wyoming, United States - 20060912_MS13 ...
TCCACAGAGAACACAGAGTCAAGCCTCTGGAGCAGTCGAGTAAAGCTGGAGAACATATGCAGACGACAAGCGCTGCCACTATCGTGCCACAGCGGCTTGGGCTGTGGCGCAGCGTCCAGGGATCCACGATATCGACAGCAGCCAACGTGGCGTACAACTTTCCAAAAATAAGATCTGCACTATTTACGGCAGTTGTACGCCAATGCAACAGTTGGATCCCTGGCCAAGGATCCGATTGCTGTCGACACAGCCACGCTGCTTCCAGAAAAAATCTTGCACAGGCTGTTGACAGTAGCGGTGGTCATTGGTACGATAGGAGTGTAGTCAACGGAGGACAACAATGTACGACCCGATTTTCTACCCTGACCGCACGCCCGCTGAGGCTGCCCGCTTGAATCGGGAAAGCGCAGAGTTCTTTGAATCTGTGGTGCGACGCTGGGTGGATCCCATCTTCTACCCAGACCGAGCCCGGGAAGAAGCCTTCGAGCTTCACCGCGAAGCAGCAGATTTCTTTGAGACCGTGATACAGCGCAAGTCAGCCCGGTAACTTGAGGGTCACGGGATCCAGTTGGATCCCCGCTGCCGCCCCACAGCGTTAGCGAGGGGATCCGTACACAGCTAGTAGTCAAAAGAGGAAGCCATGCCTGGACGTTTCAAAACCAGCCCAAATCACATCATTGGGCTGCCTTATGCAAAGATCGCAGATTACCCAGATGACCGTCCAATCGCCCAGTCTCCAGACGGGAAGCAGCAGGTCTATAAAGGGATCCGCAAAGTCTATCTGGTGACCAACGGCATCGTGACAGATTTCTTTGATTGGGAAATCTTGGGCAATCAGTATCGCCATATCCAAAAACAAGCTCAACGAGCTTGGGGCATGACTTGGCCGATCTAATTGCCGACAACAACACGGGATCCAGTTGGATCCCCGCTGCCACCCCACAGCGACAGAGAGGGGATCCCACATGTGTAGTCAAAAGGAGGGTACTATGACAGGTCTGTACATCAAAAAACCTGGATTGATCGGCAGGTATTATAAAGATGTTGCCGACTATCCAAGCGCTCGTCCGATTGTCCAATCCCCAGACGGGATGGCAGTCTACAAAGGCTTTCGCAAAGTCTTCTTGGTCTCTGGCGGTATCGTTGTAGACTTCTATGAATGGAAGCCTTCTGGGGATCAGTACCGCCGCGTTCAGAAGAAAGCCCAAGCTGCTTGGGGATTGATTTGGCCGATCTAGCCGCCACAACCACAAAGGGATCTCGCTTGGGATCCCTGCTGCCACCCCACAGCGTTAGCGAGGGGATCCCATGCACAGTCAATGGAGATAGCCATGGAAGAGTTGTTGAAAGTTCTCACAGAGATCCGCGACCTGCTGGCGCAACAGCAGTCGCAGGAGAAGCTGGGGTTCGGGCCAGCGCCTTCTCCCGCCACGATCTTCATCAACCGCTCTCACGGCGGCGTCTGGTATCGATTGGACAGCGGCAATCCGGTTGTAATTCCAGAGCCAGCCCTGACCTGCCAGCTGCAGGGGATCGGGTTCGAGACCGTCTCCCGACGCGACCGAGAGACGTCTAAGCTGCACATCCGCGTCGCAGCCGACCGCCCGTACATCCTGGAATCTGGCGGCACCACCCAGTTCAGCCGCAGTTTCTTGGCGGCATGCGCCACTTTCCTGCCTGGTGCTCTGCACAACAAAGTCGTCACCATCCAGCCTGTTCCCGGAGACGATGACAGCGTGCTCTTCTGCCGGCTCTTCGTCAACAATGAGCTGGTGCGGGCAGCAGAGGTTCCGCCTGTAGGCGAATCGGAAGCTTGGCGGGCCATTGCCAAGCAGGCGTTGGCAGCGGTCAACAGCCAGTAAGCACAGTAGCAATGTGCTGGAGCAACAAGGGATCCTGGGCAGCTGGATCCCTTGTTGGTCTTTCGGAGCAGCAGTAGCGTCTGGGCGGCGGCAAAAAATTTTGCCAAAGGTGTTGACAGAAGCAGTGACAGAAGATACGATAGGAGTGTAGTTGATGGAGGCTATTCCAATGAATAGTGTTCGCGAGTTAATTCACAGTTCAATTATTTCTATCTTCGATTACGAAGACACAACCCACCCTCAATATCCAACTGCCTATTACTTGGATCTACTTAATGTTAAGATCCGGTGGATCACAAAGATTGATTCTTGGGTTCCTCCTGAAGTTTACGAAGGAGTCTGGGTGCCGATCTTTGAAGCTTCACCGGAAGCAGATGTCCAATCTATAGTGGACGATCTTGTTGCCATCGAAGATGTCCTTATTGATCACTGCCTGCAATTCCAAGCAGAGTGATATCTATCCAATCTTGCCCAGCGGGATCCACAAAGGATCCCCTTTTTTGTTTGGAAGAATGCTTGATGGGTATGCAAGCAACAAAAGCTCTGTCGGTAAGCAACCCAGAGATGCAGAGAGCTATCGCCAAACAAGCGCTTTGTTATACTGTAGGTAGTCTTGCTGACGCGGTTACATCGGAGGACGACCGCATGGAGCAGAATCTCACAATGATAGATTTGTTTTCTGGCTGTGGCGGAGTGACTACTGGATTTAAAGCTGCAGGATTCCAGCCGCTTGCAGCAGTAGAGTACGACCACGCTGCTGCCCAGACGTATCGGCTTAATCATCCTGAGGTAGTTCTATACGAAGAAGACATCAGAAATATATCGCCTGACAAGATGATGAGCGACTGCAAAATAGAGAGCGGTCAGCTTACTGTGTTGAGCGCATGCTCTCCTTGTCAGCCTTTTAGTACACTAAATCGCTCCAAGATTGGCTACGAAAGAGCTTTCTTAATTCTGGAAGTCATCCGTTTTGCTGAGAAGCTACGGCCAAAGTTTCTATTTATGGAGAATGTGTCGGGGCTAAAGAAAGATCCAAAGATATTGGATAAACTGGTCAGCAAGCTAAAAGAATTGGGATACAAAGTTACTTGGGCCATCATAGATGCTGTGAACTACGGAGTACCGCAATTCCGTAAGCGATTGATTTTATTGGGCACTATCCTCGATGTGGAGATAAGAATACCAGATCCTACACATGCCCCTACCGAAGAAGCAGCAATATTAGGAATACTGGGGCAAGAGAAGTGGCTTACAGTCAGAGATGCTTTTGCTGGGCTCCAAGACTTAAATAACGGAGAAGCAAGCGAAACTGATCCATTGCATAAAGCAAGAAAACATGCGCCTTTAGTGCTGGAAAGATTGAAACACATACCGCATGACGGAGGCAGCAGAAAGAGCCTGCCGCTTGAATTACAGCTGCCGCGCTTTAGAGACAACGATTATCACGGATATGAAGACATCTACGGAAGAATGGCTTTTGATAGGCCTTCCAATACTCTGACTACTGGATGCACTAGTCTCACCCAAGGAAGATTCGCTCATCCCACGTCTGATCGCTCAATAACTCTCAGAGAAGCAGCACGCTTGCAGACATTCCCAGACTCTTACCGGTTCTACGGCAGCTATGGACAAATTGCTACTCAGATAGGCAATGCTGTTCCAGTCAGACTGGCAGAAGTATTTGCGCATTATTTTCGCCAGCTGGTGGAGCAGCAAATTTGCCAAGCAAGCGATGGCAGCAGTCGAGCTCAAGCAGACTCCAGCTCTTCTAGTCGCTCGATGGCTTGCAAATACTGCCGCCAAGTCAGTTGAGAGGGATCCAGTTCGTCTGGCGGGATCCCTGCTGCTTCTGCGATTACTTGCTGGGCGTCTTCTGGGCTCAAATTCAACTCCAAGCAGACTTCCAAGAGGCTATACCAAGCTTGTTGCGTAATCGGATCGTCGTCGCCTTCTGTATCATCGATTTCTGGTTGATTCGGATCCAGATAAGAAACAGACTGATCTGGCGCAGAACATGCCGTGGATCCCTGGCGCACCGCAGCAGCAGATCCTTGAGCTGGCACCAGCCAGTCTTTCGGAACATGCCGGAGGGATCCCTCGACACGGACAACTGCCATCCGGCGGCTCTCTTGTTCCAACCAGCCTTCTCTTCCGCGGAGCGATGACGGCACGGGATCCTGATCCAAGAAGCGCACCTGTTGACCAGTAACGCTTGCATTACGCTTTTGCAGATTCGAGGATGTTGTGCTGCCCATAAGCTGCTGCTGTAGTGGTGACGCGTGCATGAGACAAAAGAGAGAGGGATCCCTTCCACCAATCCCTCTCCATGCCCATCATGCAAGTATCAATGTGACATACTCCCGACCCCGACTGCTGGCAGTACGGAGCGGGCTTCTCGCTTCATCGGGGAGCCTACGCAAGAACCCTCCACGAGCAGACACGGAATGTCCTACCGCGTAGTTGCACCAGATTCCGGCAGAAGCCGTTTTGTGCAACTACTCCTATCATACACCATGTGGGGGTATCTGTATCCCGGCACTGACCTTACGGGTACAGTGCGGGGCTTAGCTACCCCACACCCCCATAAGCTAGCACAAGGCGGGACAGGAGCAACGAAGGGGATCCCTGTTGTCGAAGCCAGTGGGATCCCATGTTCCGGCTGCCGAGGTGGTGACGCTCGCCTGCGCATGTGGTAGAAAAAAGAGAGGGAAGTCAGTACCCCTTCCCTCCCCAACAAACCATGTTAAATAGAATCCTAACACAAAAAAACCGCAGCAACAACCCTGACAACTATCCCACAAGGGAAGAGTTGGAAGCCTGGCTCGAAGCGGAACGCGAAGGATCCGCTATCGACCCGGACGTCTGGGCCGAGAACGTCGAGCTGGTGCTGCCTGGAGGGCAAGCACCATATGAATTTTTGGGAGAGGTGATCGAGCGTCGGCAGCGGGTGAAGAACTACATCACAGTCGAATCGGCCAGGCTGATCCTACGCTACGCCCACCTGGAGCACGGCTACTGGATGATCTACGGCGAAGGAGGTGAAGTACCCTACGCCAAGCCGTATCGGCCCAGAATCAACCAGGACGGCAAAGTAATCAAATATGAGAACCCGCCTGGGCTGCCGGCGACGCCTGTGTTGCCCTGGATGCCAGGCGTAAGCTGGGCCGAAGTCAAGGCGGATCCTAGGATCCCTGTGGCCGTGGTCGAGGGCGCCAAGAAGGCTATGGCCTTGATCTCCTTCAGGCTTCCTGCCGTAGGGATCCGCGGCATCACCCAGTGGCACGCCAAAGACGAGAAGGATCCCTGGCCAGTGCTGGTGGAGCTGGCCCGCGGTGGACGGGTGATTTACCTGTTCCCCGACCAAGACCAGAAGGTGCGGACGCGGTCGGACGTCTACCGCCAGAACTTGAAGCTGGGCGTTGCTTTGGAGCGCTGTGGCGCCCGTGTGCGGCTGGTGGAATGGGATCTCAGCCTGGGCAAGGGGATCGACGATGTGCTGGCCGGGCTGGGGCCGCGAGCGATGGAGTGGTTGGAAGAAGCAGTGGCCAATGCCCGCGGGATCCGCGAGCTGCGTCGCGCTGCTGACGTGGCCCAAGCGCGGCGGGTGGTGCTGTCGGATCTGGGGGACGAGCGGCAGGTGGTGCGCGGGTTCTTGCCTCAGGTGAAGCTGGAAGCAGGCGAGATCCTGGCCCTGGATGCGCCGATGGGCACAGGCAAGACGACACGGATTGGGGAGATGGCCCGCCGTTGGATCGCCGAAGGCGGGCAGGTGGCGGTGTTCTCGCCTTTGAACTCACTGGGACAGCAGACGGCGGAGCGTTGGGATCTGCCCCACGTCCACGACTACTCGCCCAAGCAAGCCAACATCTTGCGGGCGGACGTGACGGCACGCGGGGGTGTGGTGGCCTGCATCAACTCAATTGAGCGAGTGGCGCAAGCGCTGGATCCCCAGCGGAAGCTGCTGGTGGTCATCGATGAGGCTAACCAGACGCTGCTGGATGCTGTTGAGGGCGGCACGCTGAAGAACAAGTGGACGCCGAAGCTCAAGGGGTTCTCTGAGCTGCTGCAGCGGGCCAGCACGGTAGTACTGTCCGAGCATTTGCTGCGGCAGGACACAGTGACGCTGATGGAGTCGTTGGTGGGGATGCCGGTGCGCTGGCTGCGGTACACCAAGTGGGGATCCCCGTGGCCAGTGCGGCTGTACGACGATCCTGATGCCAACGGTCTGCGGGCAGACGTGGTGGAGCGGTTGCAGGCGGGAGCGCGGGTGCTGCTGCTGTCCACGTCGCAGCGGGAGTGCGCGCGGTGGGAGCTGTGGGCACAAGAACACGGGATCCAGCATGTGAGAATCGACGGCGAGACAAACGAGAACGGAGATTTTGCCGAGTTCTTCAGGGATCCAAACGCCTGGCTGCAGAAAGAACAACCGCAACTGCTGGTCACCAGCCCCAGCGTCAAGACGGGCGTGTCTATCGAGATCGCCTACTTCGATCTGGTGGCGGGAGTGTTCCCGGCGCTGGACTCCACCACAGCACTGCAGATGCTTGGCCGGTACCGTCCGACAGTGGAGCGCTGGGTGTGGAGGCCAGCGTATGTGCCGCCAGAGCCCGACGACCAGGCCAACCGGCTGCGGGTGTTTGCAGCACTGCGGGACGAGTTGGTGGCGTTCGGCGGGGATCCAAAAGCGATGAACAATCCGTGGATGAGGTTTTATGTGGCTACACGGGCGCGGCGGTGGGCGGAGAAGATCGCTGCACGCGAATCGCTGGTGTGGCTGCTGGAGCACGGCGGGCACCGAGTTGAGCGAGTGACACAGGATCCCGAGGTGCGCAAAGCGATTGGATCCCTGTGGGGCGATTACACCGAGCGGGTGGAATGGGAGTGGGCCGTGCGGCAGGCCCAGGTGGAGGCGGATGAGGACATCGAATGGGCAAGAGAGATTCTGGATTCGCTGGATGCCAGCACGACAGCACGGTTGAAGGCCCACAAGATCTTGGTACAAGACGAGTTTCCGGGGGCACGCTGGGACACGCCAGAGCTGTGGCTGGCCCACCGGCAGTACAAAGGCAAGGCCCGACGGGTGGTCGAGGGGGCAGCAGACCAAGAGACACGGCAGAAAGCAATGGCCGAAGACACACGGAAAGTGATTGGGGATCCTGACTGTGTCACGGATTTGGTACCCGTCCATCGGCTGCCGCGCAAGCACGCTGATTACGCTCTGGCCAAGGTATTTCTGCCGTTGGTGCGACCGTTGATTGAGGCAGGGCGGGTGGATCCCATGGGAGAAGCCGAAGCCAAGGTGGTGGAAGTTGCTCGGCGTCACGAGCGTATGCTGGCCCGCTACTGGGGGATCCACCTCAAGAAGACAGACTCGGTGACCTCGATTGTCAACCGGATCTTGCGTAAGTTTGGGGTGACACCGCGACGGGAACGATTGACCACGGTGGCCCCCAAGGTGCGGCTGTGGACGTACACGCTGTGGATCCAGCCGGAATTCCTGGAGCTACTGGAAGCTTACTGGCAGGGCCGGCAACAGTCGGGCAAGTGGAAGGCAGAACCAGGATGGGATCCGATCCCTGAGGCGTTCTATCGCCTGCCAAGGCTGCCGGTGTACGTGCCGCCGGGCCATGGGCCGCCGAAGTAAGCCAGTGACACAAAGGCATAACGACAGCGCCCACCGCAAGGTGGGCTTAGGTGGTTTGGGCGCTGGATGGGTTGGCAGTGGTTTTGGGCCGGTTGCTGCGCAGTTTTGTGGGTTCAGTGGCCTTGGATCCCTCATTGAGGCGGCTGCAATTGGCGTGGTAGACGGTGGCGCCCCCGTCCACACGCTGGTAATTGGCGTTGAATAGGGTGGATCTGGGGTGGATCTGGGGTGGATCTGGGGTGTAGGCGTACAACTTTCCTAAAATAGGATCCACCTTATTTACGACACCTGTACGCACCACCCTCGACTTGCTATATCGCTACGCGACGCTGTCGCGACCGACCCAACACCACAGCGACGCAGAAGGGATCCTCTGCTACGCAGCGGCCCAGGCCGGTGGCAGGGATCCCTTGCGCACAACAAGACTGTCTGTGCTTGCTTGTGGCAAATCGTTGTTGTATGTGCCACAATTGCGACAGTGATAGGCTGCAAAAGATATGGCAGTCAGACTCGACAGGTTTACTCTCGTCCCCCGGCGTGCCGAGCGGACACCCGAGGGGTATTTGCGCTGCGACGCCACTGCAGCGCGGGTTGGAGTCCTGGAATACCCACAGCCAGATGGCCGCGTGGTGCGGGAGTACCGTCCGCCAGAAGAAGCGTCGGATCCCAAGTCGTTGGCCACGTTCGGTGGCAAGGCGGTGACTCTGGAACATCCGCCTGAGATGCTGAACGCAGAGAACACCCGCGAGTATGCGGTCGGGTTCACGGGGACAGAAGTGGTCTATGACCAAGGGTTCGTGCGGGTAGTCGTGACCCTCACCGACCAAGAGGCCATCGACGCTGTCTTGCGGGGCGACGCTGTGGAAGTGTCGGCAGGGTACGAAGTCGACTTAGACCCGATCCCTGGGGTCGCGCCGGACGGGCAACCCTACGACGCTGTCCAGCGGAACATCCGCTGCAATCATTTGGCTGTAACCCGTCGCGGACGGGCCGGCCCAGAAGTTCGTCTACACTTAGACAGGAAGGAGGCTATGGCACAACTAGCTCTAGACAACGCTGTGTTCGAGGTTCCGGAAGGGGTGGCAGCAGCAGTGGCCACCCACTTGCGTGCCCGCCGACGGGATCAAGAAGAAGAAAAAGAGAAAAAACTCGGGGAAATCCTAGAAGGGATGGGATCCCGACTGGAGCGACTGGAGGCTTGCTCCGAAAAATGGAAGCAAGACCAAGAAGGGATCCAACAGCAGATAGCCCAAGTTCTGTCAGTACTGGAGCAATTGCTGCAGAAGCTGGAAGCCATGCTGCCTGCAGAAACTCCAGAAGAGTCTGCGTCCAGCGACAGCAAAGAGGGATCCCCAGAGGAGCCGTCGACAGCATCCCTTGATTCTCTGGTTGAGGAGCGCTTCCGAGTGGTTGCTGCTGCCCGCCAGATCCTGGGAGATAGCTATGACTGGCGAGGGAAGTCAACCGAAGAGATCCGGTTGGATGCTTTGCGCTCAGCGGGGATCCAAACCGAAGGCCACACCCCTGACTACCTGCGCGCCCGCTTTGACGCGCTGGTGGAAGCGGCTGGATCCAACGCCCTGCGTTCGGCCCTAGACTCGCTGCCGGCGACCACGGGCAGTTTGTTGCAGCTGCGCCCGCCGTCCAGTCCGGCCCGCTTTGCATACCAGAAGTAAAAGGAGGGATCCATGCAGACCACTTATCCGTTGAAACTAGAGATCGGCTTTCCAGGGCTCGTTATCCACACTCTGCGACGGGTGTCGGGCGTCTACGAAGGCCAGCGCCGCGCCCATCGAGTACAGTTGACTCCGGTCGAAAACGCACCCGAGTATCGAGTTGATGTAGCCTATCGCGGCCAAAGTTACACTTTGGTTCCGCCTCCCAACAGCCAACCAGTGCAAGGACTGATAGCTGCCCTTGGAGGATCTCCCCTGTTTGGCAAGCTACTGGCTTACGAGGACAACGGTACTGTCGTCCTCGAGTCTCGCCATCCTGGCACCTACTACCAGTTTACGGTCGCTCCGACTGGGTACACTGCCACTGTCCTGCAGGCTGCCAGTGACGGGGATCCCCTGCTTCCTGGCGTAGTTGTTTCCCAAATAGGTAGCGGGTTTGTACTGGGTGGCAGCCAGCCGGCAGGGATTGCGCTGCGCGACCACGTGTACGGCCACACCCGCGAGCACGTTGTGGGCGTGGGAGACGTTGGGGATCCCTATGTGCGTCCAGGTCGTCATATTGACGTGCTGCAGCAGGGTGAAGTTTGGGGATCCTTGGCTCTTGGGGCGACGCCGTCTGTTGGATCCCAGGCGCGCTACCAAACGGCCACTGGTCTGCTGACCACGGCAACTGGCTCCGGAACGGCTGTCTTACCTGGAGGCGTGTTCCGCAGTGGAGCGGTTGTTCTCGAGACTGGCGAGCGAATCGCTCGTGTGTCGTTGTTTGTCTAATGCGGAGGAGAGATGCTTACGGGACTGATACAGCAGGCGTTGCGGTACGTGGTGCCCCAGCTGGAGCGCACCGAGTACCCTGCCTACAAATTTTACGAGCAGTTTATCCCTATCGACGACCGGCCTATGCCTGGCGTCGAGACGGTGACCTACCAGCGGATTACCCACTATGGTGTGTGGACTCCGCTGGGATCCAACGCCAACGCGCTGGAGCCCAGCGACTTTCGCCTGGAGACTGTGTCCTACGGAGCCGAGTACTTCCAGGCCAAGTTCACCTACACCCAGGTGGAGATCGACCGGATTGAGTTCGCCAACCAAAACCAAGCGTACGGCCTGGTGCTGAACCTAACCCAAGAGAAGTACAACGCGGTCCTAGAGGGCTATAAACAGCTGGTCGACGACGTCTTTGCTGTGGGGCGGCCCGCTAGCAATATCTTCGGGATCCTGACCCATCCTGACGTCTCCCGTCTGGTGTCCCCGTCGCCTATCACGTTTGACAACGATCCCGACACTAACCTGGCCATCTTGGCCCGCGGGGCGCTGTCCATTGTGCAGGCGACGAGAGAAGTCGAATACCCCGACCGGCTGATTCTGCCCACATCCGTGTTTAACGTGGTGCTGCAGCAGCGCCTCGGTTCCAGCTCCGACACCACTGTCTTGGAGCACTTCTTGCGGGTTAACCCCTGGATCCGCGGCGTGGACACCAGCCCTCGTCTGGAGAACGCTGGCTTGAACGGCGGTCGGGTAGCCATCTACTACCGGTACGACTCGAACAAGATAGTAGGGATCATCCCAAAGCCCCTGACCGTGCTGCCGCCTCAACAAGTGGCTCACGGGTTCGAAGTGTATTGTCACGCCCAGATCAGCGGCGTGCACGTCCGTCGTCCCGGCTCAGTGTTGATCATGGAGGGTGTCTAATGGCAGTCAAAGCAGCAGAACAACAAGCAACGTTAATCCCCAACCGTATTGCGGTTGTCTATGACCCCGACCGCGAGCAATTGCGGCCGCTAGCCGGGCGGCGCTCTTTGCGTTCGTTCTCCGTGTCCTGGTTCACTCGACAAGGGCGGGAGCCGGCGACCGACGAGATCCGGTTTGAGCCAGGCGTGAACTGGATCCCTGGTCAGACCTGGGAAGAGATCAAGAAGCTGGATCCTGTGCAGCAAAGGCTGCAAGTGGGAGCGTTGCGGCCTTTCCAGCCGCGTGAAGTGGGTGAATCAGAGTCGACCACCCGCTACTCTGAAGAAGACGCCAAAGTCCTGGTCGACAACACCTGGGATCTGGTGCGGCTGGACAACTGGTTCCGCACCGAGCGCCGACCGTCAGTCCAGAATTACATCCAGGCCAGGATCGAGGCAGTGCGCATGGGCCGCGTGTAATATGTCTGTCACACCAGCGTTACTTAAAGCAAAATATCCCTGGCTGGCGGGGCAGGACGACGCCCGCCTGTCTTTGTTTTTGTCCAGCGCGGCAACGCAATTGGATCCCTATGTCTATGGGGAACAACTGGATCGTGCCGTAGAGTTGTGGGTGTTGTGCCAGTTGGTGCAGTCTACTCCAGAGTTGCGTAGCCAACTGGCAACAGCCAGCGAGTCTATCTCCGCCCAAGGTCGTTCGGTCTCGGTAAGCTACGGGGATCGCCGCAGCGGAGACACTCGCGGTAATTGGTTCTGCGACGAATTCGAGGCGCTGACCAGGGCTCTGACGGCAGGCGGCCTCGTAATTTGACCGCTGCTCAACACGCGGCTAACTGCCGACCAAATACGGTCGGCCACTTCTGTTTTGGATCCATGGGCGTCGATACGGATGATCCGCTGCGGCTCGGCAGCGGCCAGAGCTTGGAAGCCTTGGTGGACGCGGCGGTGAAACTCCAGGCGCTCCTGTTCGAGCCTGTCGGCAAGCCCAGACCTGACCAGCCCCACCTCAGGCGGAAGATCCAGCCACAGGGTGAGGTGCGGCTGCAGACCGCCAGTGGCTAAGTGGTTGAGCTGGCGGATCTTCTCCAGGTCCAGCTTCCGACCGTAGCCTTGGTAGGCCAGGGTGGAATCGGTAAAACGGTCGCATACCACCACTTGTCTTGCCGCCAGCGCAGGCGTAATGACCTTGCTCACGTGCTCGGCTCTATCTGCTGCGTACAAGAGCAGTTCTGTTACTCGTGCTAAGGGATCCCTGTACAGCAACAGATCCCGTAGCATCTTACCCAATGCTGTGTCTCCAGGTTCGCGGGTGCATAAACAAGCGTAGCCCTCCTGACGCAGTCGCTCGGACAGCAGTGCTTGCTGGGTGGTCTTGCCTACACCATCTCCCCCTTCCAGGGTGATAAACAGTCCGTTCGTCATCCTTATCCAGCCGAGCACGGGTTCAGTCCTGTGGTATCGGGCGCAATCAACGCGAACTTCGGCGCAATCGTGAAGAGTACCGTCTGTGAGGCTTCCACAATCTGCACTCCACTAAACGCCTGCCAGTACTCCAATCGGCCCGTGGCGTTTCTGGGGGTGGAGTTCCCTCCCGCCACTACAAAAGCGTGGGTATACACCAGGTTGGCGCCCGTGCGCGACAGAGAGACTGGTGTACAGGTGACCACTCGTTGTGTAGCGTTGTAGACAGCACTCGGGTAAGTGAACGACACCCTGCTGTACCCCGACACGTTCAGCTCGTGCTTCGCCCACACCCGCAACGGGTCGCAGCCGTTCAGCTGCTGTTCGGTGTACGTCGCGCTGCCGTTTGCGGTGGCGGCGATAGGGGATCCCGTGGGCGTGGTGGCAATCCGGAACGTGGTAGTGTTGACCACCTCCACCACGTAGTAGGTAGTGGTGGTATTGAGCGGTGCCGGCGGGGATCCAGAGAACCGGATCCGATTGCCCAAGACAAGGTTATGCCCGCCGGATACAACGACATCAGCACTGTTGGCAGTGAACGTAGTCGTGCCCGTAGTCGGCACGAAGTTAGCCAGGCAGTGATACCTGGTGCCAGCGTGGAAGCTGTCGAACAAGTGCAACAGAGATTCAAGCGATAACTGCATACTTTCTCCTTAGTTTGAACAGGGGTTGAGCGGTGGCCAGTCGCCGGTGGCTGGCGCAAGCTGGATGGCATCAATGCGGATTTTACCCGGGTACTCGTTCACCTCTACTCGGATCCCGTCAAACGGTTCTGCTTCCGCAGGAATAATCAAGTCCATGCTGACGTACCCGGTTGTCGTCGAGACTTCCCAAGAGTCAATGTACGGAGAACTTTCTTCCTGGATCGTGTAAACATAGATTTCTCCTTCGTCTTCTGCTTTATAGATCACCCGGATTCTCAGCGGTCTCTCCCAGTTAAGACTGGTGGAGTCCACGCTGAGATCGACAACAAAGGAAGAGTTCTCTGCTTCCACTGCATAACAAGAGCTGGCATCAGCATCGTAGACAATAACTGCTGCTCCTCCTGAAATCTCTCCATTCTCTGCCTCCAGCGTCAGGCCTTCTGCTTCGCCGTCATCTTCTTCCTCGTCACCCGTGATTTCATAGGTCGCGTCCGCGGCCAACCCCAGCCAGGCTTCAGGGATCCCAAGCCATCCCACTCCGATCCAGGGATCCCCTGGAATAACCAACACCTCGCTCGTCCGCATCACGCACCCGATCCCTACTTTCGGGAATTGAGTGGTCGTCGAGGTGACCAAAGGGATAAAGCTCGGGATCGTGCCCGGCGGAAACAGCCCCGGTGCAGATTCGTCTGGCGGAATCGTGCCAGGCGGGAACATACCAGGCGGAAACGTATCTGAAGGAATCGTGTTAGGTCGGCCCGACAGGATCCCTGTGGCCTCAAACTCTGCTCCCTGACTGGTGCCCCGTAGTGTCTCACCCACCAGCCAGAACACCTCGTCCCCGATCCTGGCTAGTGTCCAAGGGCGCGGATTCCCAAGCCACTCGAGAGGCACAGGCATCTTGATGCGGCGGGCAAAAGCTCTGCCTGTGATCTCAGTCGCCATCCATCTGGCCGCTGCTCGCAGTGTACGTCTGATCTCTTGACGTAAACTCTCTATTCGTTGTTCGAGATCGCGGGGACTTAGTTGTTCATCCAGTGTAACGCTCAGCCAGGGAATATTTATGTACACTGGCGGACCGGTAAATCCTTCTACTACTACCTCCTCCGACACAACGTCAGTGACTCTCTCAAACTTTGGTGTTTTTCCCGGCCGAGAAGATTCTTCTGGTTGAGGTGGTTCTTCGGACTGGGGTGGTTCTTCGGACTGGGGTGGCTCTTCAGACTCAGGTGGCTCTTCAGGTTGGGATGGTTCTTGAGGTTGAGATGGCTGTGCCCAAGCAGGAAACTGGATTCCTTGATTCGGAACGATCTCAGTAACTGTTGGAAGGAAAGCTGTAGCTTCTTCAAGCGTATCTGTCTCTTGGGTGGTGCCTTTGGCTCGCGTGATTAACCTTACGATGTGAGGTGGATAGGATCCCAAAAACCGTGATCTCGCAAACGCTGATACCTGATACTCTTCAACGAGGTAGGCCAAGAACATCCTATTAAAATAAGCTGCATCTCTGGGAGCAGAAGGGAAAATCCTATAGCCAGGCCAATATACAAAAGTTTCCTTTTGCGCGACTACTGTACCGCTGATAAACTTAGTTCTAATCGTTCTGCCTAATCTTTTGCCTATTTCTTTTGTGTGTTCATAAAGGAGAAATCTAGACACTTGGTCTGAAGCATAAATCCTTTTAGTGATCTCATATGAACTACTGTTAGAAAAGTACTGGTAGTTTGCAATCCCTTCAATGCGCCCATCTTTAAAGATTTCTTCTTTGGTCGGTCTCCCAAAAGAGTCTAAGTAGGTTACCTTGACTGTGTCCCCTTGCTGTGAGATAAGGATAGTCGTTCTTCCACCTCCTCCTCTTACTCCTCCTCCTCTTTCTTCTTCCCCTGTTTCCTCTTCTTCCTCCTCCCCCTCTTCTTCCTCTTCTTCCTCCTCTTCCTCTCCTTCCTCTTCTTCTTCGCTGTCTAGTTCTGGTAGCTGTACTAAATAGGTCAGGCTAGTCGACGCAATCACAGACCCAGGGATCTCCAGTGCTGGCCGCTGCCTTGTGAAGTCAGCTACCTGCTCCAGAGTCCGCGTCAGCGAGATAAACACTTGCGGGCTGTCGTAGCTCACCTGCCCGTCAGGACGGGTGAATAGAGTCGCGGGTACCCACTTCTCTTTCAACCATGTCACCCAGGTCAACTCCTGCAGTAGCTTCACTGGACTAGTTAAGTCGGTACTAATCTCTAACTTGTCTCCTGCGGGAGCCGACCCAGAGATCCTTAGCGTTTGCAACAACGACAGGGCGTTGTACTCCCCAAACGGGATCACCTGTCTGTGGTTCTTAGCGGCCAGCACGTCTCCCACCTCCAGCTCTAGCCTGGGATCAGTGCTCCAGTCGTCGTAGTAAGCCAGCAGAATGGATCCCGTGAACACCAGGTACCCGTCCACAGTCAGGCTGCAGCTTGTTCCCTGCCTCCACAGCGAGTTGGTTAAGGGATCTAGGTTAAGGTTCCTGCCCACCACAGGGCGCAGCACCAGCTTGCCCCGCCACCAGGCAGGTGTACCCATGTCTGGCTGCTCGCGGGCCAGCTCCCACGTCTCCACAAACAGCGAGACGTCGGTGCCGCCGATAACCCATCGCCAATCGACCGAGAAATCCAGCAGCATAAACCTACGCGTCCCAAACTACCACACCGCCCGGCCAAATTACTGCCTGGGCCGGAGCTCCACTGTTGGCGCGACGGGTGATTGATACCCCTGTCAGCTCTTGCCCCTCAGGCGTGATGATCCTTCCCCCTCTCGCAACCAAAGCCGGCACCACCCGTCCCCGCTCCGTCGTTCTCCTACAAAACCGAATCACCCAGCGATCCGAGCTATTCATTGATCCTCCTCAATGCTGCTTTACCAAAACACATCTCCAACTCCACCAGTGTGGCTAAGTCAGCATCAAAAGGGAACTGAAAATTTAAACTAAAAGTGCCAACATTGATGGGGTCGCCAGATCCAGGAATCTCTATAATTCTCCCCGGTGCTTGCCGGGGGTTATCTTGCCACGTAAACTGCCATCGTCCATCTTCTGCTACAGAGATGTTAAACATGTCTGTGTCTGACTGATAAGAACTTTGACTAAACCATCGGTTGTCGCCGTCTAGCTGTATGTCTATCAATACCTTCGCTTCAATCGGCGTCGGGAACGGTACATCAAACCTGCCCTTTGCCCAGAATCCCGTCCGACGATTCCGGCGTAGACAACTTTCTCTGCCATAGACACCCAGGTAGAGTAAGTGGAACCCACCCACCTTAACAGACCTTACCCCCTCGGGGACGCGTTGAGCTAGCTCAACTCCCCTAAGTGTTGAGGTGAAACTCGCCCACCTTTGTCTACTCCCCAAAGGGAACAGCCCATCTAGCGTAACACACAGTCCGCACTGCCGTCCCCGCTGCGAGTCCAGTACCACAGGAGAATAGGCCGATGGAGAAAACGCAGGATATCCCGAAGAAACCGACGAAGAGACCGACGAAGAGACTGACGAAGAGACCGACGAAGAGACCGACGACCCCGCGGGATCCCAGGACAGCGTATCCAGTAGGTAATTCCCAGGGGATCCCGTAACCAACAGAGGCGTCCCCGGCTCAGGATCCTGCCTCGGCAACAGCCGTCCGCGCAGCTGCTGCCCTTCTGGGGTTACAGCCAGATCCCCTCCTAGGGAGACGGCGGGAACTACCTCGTCCTCCTCCCTCTGTATCGCCCGAACCACCCAGTCAGTCATCTGCGTCTACCTCCAGCGCTTCAAACGCGCACCTCAGCATCACTTGGCCACCGCAGGCCATCGGGGATCCGGCTACCTTGCGGGATCCCTCGATTTCTATCGGCGGATAAGGGATCCACACCTGGAACTGGCTGCGCCCGTCAAACCCCCAGACTTCATCCGTCAATTGGACAGGCCGGACAGTCGACTGCTGCTGGCTCCACAGAGACAACAGCCTCTCCCATTGAGCCAAGGAGAGCACCAGGTCAAACAGAAACTTCCAGCGCAGACGTCTCCCGCCACCGACGATGGCGGATCCCTGGGGTGTGTACCCCAGTACTTGACGGTGAGTCTCGGGGATCGGCTGGCGTAAGTAGCCGATGCCGTTGAACTGGGCGCGTGTCAGCTCCAGGGTAACCCCGCTGTGGCTTAGTACCACTCGGTTTCCTAGCCCGTAGCCCGGAACGTACATGGATTAGCACCGCACCACCTTGTTCAGGTAGACCAGATCGAATGCCGAGCAGCGACCGGGAGGGGTAAACAGGCGGAAGTTGATGGTCAGCTCTTCTGCTGCCGGATCGATCTCTCCGCCGTCGAGAACCGGTCGGGCTGCCGGCGCGTAGAACCGCCACACCCTGCCTGAAGTGTTGATGAGCAGCGCCCCAATCTCAAACGTCGTGGTGATTGCCCCCGCCATCCGCAGCGTCGGCTGGAAGGACTGGGAGACGACCATCACCACAGTGCGGCCGATCAGGTCGTTGGTGAAGCGCACCTGTCTGGTGGTGTTGTTGGCCATGAACGACAGAGTCGCGTTCGCTGCAAACCCGTCGTTATCCCAGTTCACCCGGGTCAGCGGGATCGTCACTCCCAAGTCGTTCTTGGTGGTAATAACCAAAGGCCCGGCCAGATCCACGCCGGCACCCAGTGCGTCGGTCTCGGTTGTAGCTGGAAACCGATAGAGCCCGTCCGACGGCACCACTGCCTCTTCCTCGAACGAGATAGAGGTCGACGTACTGACGGTTTCGAACACACGCCCAAGAATAAACTGCATCACCTCGGGCTGGTACTGCCCTGCCCGATACATCACCGACAACTGGGGATCCTCTGAGGTGACGTATTGGTCGACAGGTACCTGGATCCCCTCGCGGTTAACTGCGGTCTGGATGCGTTCCTGGATCCCAGTAGCCAGCTTCATTTGGGCCGAAGGGATCGCAAACGCGCCTCCGTCGGGCCGACGGATGTACACCCGCTGCCCTTTGAAGGTCTCAAAGTGTTTGGTGGACATGTTCCTCTCCCAGCTAGGATAGAAGCGAGCATTAACTCACAGCCATGCTAGCCCAAAAGAGTCTCAAGAAGGTAAAGGGATCCTCTAACGGCAGTGGATCCCTGGCGGAGCCAGGGCGGCCGCCACGCAGTGGCGGATCCCTGGCGGTCACTCCACGCACGGTCACCGTCTGTGGAATCAAAACTCAATTTTTCCCGCCTTCAGGCGCCCAACTGCTGCGACTATCCAAAGAAGGAGACGATTGGACGCGACAGACACTGCAGGCGCTCGCTGTCGCCTTCCCGGAGCTGGAGGAGGAGTACGGCATTGAGAACCTGACGGTGGAGGCGCTCAAGGAATGCTTGGCGATCCTGTTTGAATCGCTAGGTGTTGGCCAGGACGAAGTCTCGCAGTGACATGCCTCCCGTGACAGGCATCCCTGGAGACGCGGGCGGCACCGACAGTGCTGCCCGCAGTAAGTCTTGCAGCTTACCCAGTCCCGCCACGATCCGCCCGTCGTTGAACCCAGGCGGAGGCTGCTGTCTGTCCACCACCTTGACCGACTCGGCGCTGGTCAAGACAGTACCCGGTGCACTGAGGCGGATCCACTCGGTGGTAGCGTTTGGCGTGCCGTCTGGGTTGTCACCCACCTGGAGCAGATCTCCGGCCTTGAACGGGCCGCCGCGGGCCATAGGGATCCCTAGACGTCCGCCTGCCCCCGATGGGATCCCACTGCCGGACAGCGCGGGCGCTCCTGCGGGAGGCTTTGCTTTTGCTGTTCCGCTCTCAACTTCTTGTCGGATCTGAGAGTAGGTAGCCACGATCTGACGGGCGATCTCTAGTTGCTGCTGTAGGAGCGCAGCTTGCTTGGAGTTGGCGTTGATGGCCCGTTCGCGGGCCAAGGCGATCTCCAGTTCCAACACTTTCTCCTGAGCCTTTAATTCGTTCATCTTGGCCTGGAGCGCTTGGGCTTCGCGCATCTTCTGCTCGCGCTGAGCCAGCAGGGCGTTGATCTCCGCTTCGCTGGCTCCGCGTTCTTTGGCTTTCTGGATCTGAGTGTCAAGCAAC
>Ga0308405_1000667_pt1 | contig 19010 bp, 16 predicted proteins | sample HotsprSampleMS13_FD_203473 | JGI IMG/M metagenome (GOLD analysis project Ga0308405, IMG submission 203473) | Hot spring phototrophic mat microbial communities from Mushroom Spring, Yellowstone National Park, Wyoming, United States - 20060912_MS13 ...
CCGGGCGAGTGGAAAGAGTATGCGCTGGCCATGGCGCAGCCGTTCGCGGATCTGGACGAGTGGGAAATCGAACTGCCCGTGCGCATGGAGGGCGCGCTCGAAGAGATCGGCGCGTGCCTGCGGCGCGGAGCGCTGCTGGTGATCGATTACGGATACGCCGGGCGCGAGATCCTGCGCTTTCCCCGCGGCACGCTGATGAGCTACCGCCGGCACCGCGCCGCCGGGGATGTGCTCGCCGATCCCGGCAACCGGGACATCACCGCGCATGTGCCGTTCACAACGCTTGCCGCATGGGCCGGACGGAAGGGATGGAAGGCGGCGGCGCCGGAAAGCCTGGCTTCCTTTCTGCTGCGCGCCGGGGAGCGCGACCGCTTCGCTTCCGCGCTTGAGGCCCGCAGCGGGGAGGAAGCGCAACGGCTGCGGCTCCAGCTGAAGACGCTGCTGTTCGGCATGGGGGAGACGTTCCGCTGCCTGCGCCTCGACAAGGAGGGATAAAAACGTTGAGGCCCCGGTCTCCCGGGGCCGCGGTTCCAATCCTCGTTGGCGGCGCTCCGTTCAGGAGGCGCCGCAGTGTTACTTCTTCTTCTTCGTTGCGGCCTTCTTGGTCGCCTTCTTGGCGGCCTTCTTGGCAGCCTTCTTGGTCGCGTTCTTCATCGATCTGTTCTCCGTGACATCAGAATTTGCGGTCGCAGTGCGACAGCATTGTGATCTTTTTATAAACTCGGACTCCGAGTGTTGTCAAGAAAAAAATGCATTCGGGGCGCGCAGAATTTCTGTCCGCCGCGCCCCCGCGCGCGATAAAACAGAGATGAGGCGTTTTGTTTTGGCTGCGCGGAGCCGTTTCCTACTTCTGATCGCCTTGCTGGCGGCCTTGCTGGCGGCGGGGTGCAGAGGGAAGAAGCGCGCCCCGCGCGCCCCTGCCGCGCCGCAGCCCGGCTGGACCGAGACGGGCATCGCCAGCTGGTATGGCCATCCCTACCACGGGCGGCCGGCGTCGAGCGGCGAGATCTACGACATGGAACAGCTCACCGCCGCGCACCGCACGCTTCCCTTCGGCAGCATCGTCTCGGTGACGAACCTCGACAACGGACGCACGGTGACCGTGCGGATCAACGACCGCGGCCCGTTTGTCGAAGGGCGCATCCTCGATCTGTCGCGCGCCGCGGCGCGGCAGCTCGGCATCCTCGGCCCGGGCACGGCGCTGGTGCGGCTGCGGCTGCTTGGCTACGCGGACCCCGAAGCGGCCAAGGCGCCGCCGCTGTTCACCGTCCAGGCGGGCGCCTTCGCCGACCGGCGCAACGCGGAACGGTTCCGGCAGAAACTGCTGAAGCGGTACGAGCCGGTCGACATCGCCGCTTCTGTTTCCTCGCCCGTGCTGTATCGCGTCTACGTGGGCCGCTTCGGCGACATGGGCGAGGCGGAGGCCGCCGCACAGCGGCTGCGGCGCGAGGTCAAGGATGTCTTCGTTGTCCGCATCCGGTGACAGAAAAAGGCGCTCTGCGGGACGGGCCGGGCTTACAATGAGGTTTGACGCAGGTTTTTGCAGAGAAATTCTCCTCCGGAGCCACTACATTCCAGAGGAGCCATGTCTCACTGCCTCGCTGACAGCTTCGAGGATCGCCACTGGATGATGGTGGAAAGCAAAGCCCGCAACTACGAGCTGGTCGGCCAGTCGGCCCGTCTGCGCAACGTCTTGCGGCTTGCATCGAAGCTCGGCCGCGGCCACTGGCCGGTGCTGCTGCTGGGCGAAACGGGCACCGGCAAGGAGCTGGTGGCGCGCACCATCCACCGCAGCGGGCCCGGCGGGCCGTTTGTCACCATCGACTGTTCCTCCATGGTCGGCCCGCTGATGGAGAGCGAGCTGTTCGGCCACGTGAAGGGCGCCTTTACCGGAGCGCACGCCAACAAGATCGGCCTGATCGAGCAGGCCAACGGGGGCACGGCGTTTTTCGACGAGATCGGCGAGCTGCCGCTCGATCTCCAGGCCAAGCTGCTGCGCGTGCTTCAGGAGAAGGAGTTCCGCCCGGTCGGCTCGCTCCAGGTGCGCAAGTCGAGCTTCCGCATCATCGCCGCCACCAACCGCGACCTGGCCAAAGAAGTGGAAGCGGGCCGCTTCCGGCAGGACCTGTACTACCGCCTCAACGTGGTGACCCTGCGCCTCAGCCCGCTGCGGGAGCGAAAGGAAGACCTTCCCGCGCTCATCCGCCACTTCCTCGAAATGTACGGCAACGGGCACACGATGAGCGGGGAGCTGCTCGAGCTGATGATGAGCTACGACTGGCCGGGCAACGTGCGCGAGCTGGAGAACTGCATCCAGCACATGGTGGCCGTCAACAGCGGGCCGGTGCTGCACATCCAGGATGCGCCCTCGCAGCTGCTGCATTTCCATGAGCGCCGCCGCAACCCGGCGGGCGCGATGCAGGCCGCCGCGGCCGCCGCCGCGCCGGACGGCAACGGGGATGAGCCCGAAGATTCCTTTGTCACGCCCGTGCTGCCGCTGGCCGAGATGGAGCGGCGCGCCATCATCAACGCGCTGCGCTACACGAAAGGCGACCGCGTGATGGCGGCGCACCTGCTGGGCATCGGCCGCACCACGCTTTACAGGAAACTCAAGGAATACGGGATCCGCGATTGATCATCGGGCTGGACGCCACCTATAGCGAAGGCAGCTCCCTTTCCGGCATCGGCGTCTACAGCCGCGAGCTGCTTCACGGCCTGGCGCGCCTGCATCCGGAAGCGCGGTTCGAGTGGTACTACCGCCCGCACCGCTTCTGGCGCGGGTTGCGCTCGCCCCGCCCCGCCAACGCGCGGCCCCGCCTGCTGCTTGAACGCGTGCGCGCCGGGCGCGCCCGCCTGTTCCACGGGTTGAACCAGAGGCTTCCTGCGGCCCGTTACCCGGCGCGCGTGGCCACCTTCCACGATCTGTTCGTTTTCACCGGCGAGTACTCGACGCCCGACTTCCGTGCGCGCTTCCGGCAACAGGCGCGGGAAGCGGCGGCGCGGGCGGATCTGATCCTGTGCGTCAGCCGCTTCACGGCCTCCCAGGTGGAGGAGTTGCTCCAGGTGAGTGCGGCGCGGCTGCGCGTGGTTCCCCACGGCGTGCATCTTCCTGAAGCAACGCCCGCCGTGGCGCGGGAGCCGCTGGTGTTGCACGTCGGCGCGGTGCAGGCGAGAAAGAACCTGGTGCGGCTGGTGTCGGCCTTTGAGCGCGCCGCGCCTCCGCCCTGGCGGCTCGTGCTCGCCGGGGGCAGCGGCTACGGCGCCGAAGCCGTCGAGGAGCGCATCCGTTCGAGTCCCGCCGCGGAGCGCATCCAGGTCACCGGCTGGCTGCCGGCCGAGCAGATCGAGCAACTGTACTGGCGCGCCAGTCTCTTTGCGTTCCCGTCGCTCGATGAGGGCTTCGGCATTCCCGCGCTCGAGGCCATGGCGCACGGGGTGCCGGTGCTCAGCTCGCGCCGCTCCGCCTTGCCGGAGGTTTGCGGCGAGGCGGCCGTGCTCGTCGACCCGTTTCGGGAAGAAGAGATCGCCGCGGCGCTCGAGTGGCTGATCCGCGACGAGGCGATGCGGCAGCGGCTGGCTGCCGCAGGCCGCGCCCGTGCGGCGCAATTCCCGTGGAGCCGGACGGTCGAACAGACCTGGGACGCCTACCGCGAGCTTGGGGCAGGGAACCCGTAAGCAGAAGTTCTCGGGCGCGCTCTGGTCGCCGCAGAGGATTCGGTTTTCAGGCACAGCGGTTCCTTTTCGCTGCGAGTGTAGCGACGTCGGATTCGGAGCCGCGAGTGAAGCGGCCTCGAATTCGGAGCCGCGAGTGGAGCGGCCGAAGGCCGCGGGAACGAGCGGCCATAGCACGGCCCGACGTTCGGTGACGACGCGCGGCCTTGCGCTGTGACCGCTCACTCTGGCCGGCGTTCTGGCGAACGCCGGCGCCCCGTTCGCGGCTCCGAACCATTGGTTGCAGCGCCATTTTGCCAGCAAAGATAATGAGATCCCGGTTATTTTACCGTTCGCGGTACCGAACCAACGGTTGCACCGCCATCGGCGCTCGGAATGGCACGGCTCCGGCGCGGGACCCGTCGCGGCGAAGAAATCGCGCTTTCCCGGCCGGGCCGAACCCATGGGCCGGAGCGGGATTCCTCGAGACTGTCTTGCGGCTAGTCTGCCCGGGCGCGGCGCCGCGGAACGCCCTTCGGGTGGCAGTCGGCGCACTTCACCGTGTGAATGTTGTGCCGCGAGTCCCTTTTGGCGAACGTCGTGTCCATCTTCTCGACGTCAATGCCGCAGTTGGAGAGCCGCGGGTGGCAGTTGGCGCAGGAAGCGCGCGTCGTCTGGCGGTGCTTCTCGTGGCAGGAAAGGCAGGACAGCCCTTCGTGCACGCCCACCGGCGTGCGGTCGTCTCCGGAAAACACCTCGCCCGTGCTCAGCGGCGCGTGGCACTGGTAGCAGAGCGCCTGGCGGGGATCCGGGCTGATGCGCACAGGGCGGCCCCGCTCGCGCACGGCGGGCAGCGGCAGCAATGCAACCTCGACGTGCCCCTGCGAGCGGCGGTCGAAAAACGCCAGCGAGGGCCGGAATTTCTCCTGCCGCGGGCCGGCCACTTTGGCTTCCAGCCTGCGATCCTCGTGGCGCGCCCCGCGGCGATGGATCGAATGACAGGCCAGGCAAGGGATGGCGGGCTGTTCGGCGAGTTCCGCCCGCCGCAGGCGCCACGGGCCGTTCGTCGACAGCGGCTCAACGAGGTCGCGGATGCCGCCCTCGAAATGCATCCCGTGGCAGCGTAGGCAATCGTCCATTAGGTGGCGCGCCGCGTTGTGCTTCTCGTCGAGAAAAATGCTGCGGTAGGAGATCGCGTGCGGCCCGTTCGACCACGAGGCGAACTCCTGCTCGTGGCACTTCCGGCAGCGCGGCAGCATTTCCCGGATCTCCGCCGGCGTCAATGCGGCGCGCTCGGCAACTTCCTCCTGCCAATGCGCGACCACCCGGCGGGCGTTGGCGAGATGAAAACGGGGATTCGTGGTGAGGGCATCGCCGTGGCAGGCGCTGCACGCCACGCCGCGGTGGGTCGAGTGCCGCCACTCGCCCACCGCAGAGCCCATTTCATGGCACCGGGCGCAGGCGTCCGGCGCGCCGGCTTCATAAAGGAAGCTGGCTGCCGGGATCATCAACAGCACAGCGAGGCCCACCACCAGGGCGGCGGCCGCGGCCTTCATGCCCGCCTCCCTTCCCGCGCCAGATGCTCGCCGGCGCGATAGGCGATGGCCATGATGGTCAGCACGGGGTTGTAAGCCCCGTTGGTGACATGCACGCTGGCATCGACGACGTAGACGTTGTCCATGTCATGGATGCGGCACCACGGGTCGACCACGGACGTCTTCGGATCCTTGCCCATGCGGCAGGTGCCCGCCTGGTGCTGGCCGCCGCTGACGCCGCGCCCCGCGCGGCGCAGCCACACCTTCACCGCGCCCGAGGCGCGCAGCCACTCCGCGGCCCGCTCGGCCATGTACTCGGATACCTCGATCGTGTGCGGGTGCCGGTAGCCCGAGATGCGCGCCACGGGGATGCCGAACTTGTCGCGCACGCGCGGGTCCACCGTCACGCGGGACTCGAACACCGGAATCTCCTGCGTCGGGCCCTGCACCGGGATGATGCGCCGGTAGGCCTGCCGCACGAATTCCTTGTGCGCGCGCCCCCACCGGGGCACATCCGGGTCGCGGATGCCGGAGACGAACTGGTACGGGAGGCGGATGAACTCGTTGGCGAGCATCGCGCCTCCGGCAAGGCCGGGGTTGCCGTGGACGTAGTCGCAAATGGCGATGCTCGCGCCGGGGCCCAGGTCGTCGTAGACGATCTCTTCAAACAGCCCGTTGGCGCCGGTGTAGGTGTGGCCCTGCAAATTGCGGCCCACCCAGTCAAAACGGTTGCCCAGCCCCTGCGGGAACAGGCGCGAGCGCGAGTTCAACAACAGGCGCGCGCTCTCGATGGCGCCGCAGCTTGCCACGATGTAGCGCGCCGGCTGTTCCCACAGCCGGCCGTCGCGGTCGAAGTAGGCGACGCCGGTCGCCCGGCCGCGGCCGTCCACGAGAATCTCCTTCGCGGAGCATTCCGTGCGCAGCTCCAGATTCCCGGTCGCCAGGGCCAGCGGCAACACCGTGTTCTGCGTCCCGTTCTTGGCGTCGACCTCGCAGGCGAAGCCCACGCACCAGCGGCAGCGCATGCACGCCGGGCGGCCGTTCCAGGGCACGGAATTGCGCAGCATGGGGATGGAGAAGGGGTGCAGCCCCAGGCGGCGCGCGCCTTTTTCGAGAATTTCATGCTCCCGCGTGGGAGGCAGCGGCGGCATGGGCAACGGGCGCCGCCGCGGGCCCTTGAACGGGTCGCCCGAAACGTCGCCGGAAACGCCGATCTCCCATTCCGCCTTTTCGTAGTACGGCTCCAGGTCCTCGTAGGAAATCGGCCAGTCTTCCAGCGTGGAATTTTCGAAGGCGCGCGGGATTTTCGCCGCATACGTGCTCCGCATGCGGAAGTCATTCGGGTGATACCGCCAGGCCATGGCGCCATAGGAAAGCGTCCCGCCGCCGACGCAGAAGGCGTTGTTGTTGTAACCCGGCTCGGAGGGCTTCACGATGCGCTCGCGGCCGTTCAGATCCACGAACACGCGCGGGTTGCCTTCTTCCTCCGGGCCGAACGGATAGCCCAGCGTCGCGTTTCGCTGGTTGCGCAGATCATCCTTGCGGCAATCGGCGGCCGTGTACCAGCGGCCCTTTTCGAGCAGCACCACGCGCCAGCCGGCGACGGCCAGCTCCTTGGCGACGATCGGGCCCGCCGCGCCCGCGCCAATCACGACGGCATCCACTTCCGGCAACGGCATCAGCTCTTCTCCGGGTATGTTTCCTGCGCGGTGTAATGCTGGCGGCCGCGCACCGGCAGCGGCGGTACGCCGATCATCTTCCACGACGCGTAGCCGCGGTTGCCGCCGTGGCGCGGGTTGCCGTAAAAGCCCTGCATGGCGTGGGCCAGCACCATCTCGAACGCCGCCTTGCCGCCGTCGGGGAAGAAGTCCCGGCCGGCCTCGCCCCGCTCCATCAGCGCCAGCATTTCTTCGCGCGCCTGCGGCGGCAGGGCGGCGAAGCGCTGCCGCGCCCGCGCCGCCGCCCAGCGGTTGATCGATGCGAGCGCTTTGCGGTAGTCCTCGCGGTGTTTGCGGAACCAGCGGGTGAGCTGAATGTCGATGTAGTGCACGACGCCCGCCTCGCGCGCGCCGGGGTCTTCGTCCGGCGGGATCAGCGTGTCCACCCACGCCCCCAGCGTTTCCACCTCGTCCGCGGTGAGAAAGCGGTATCCATAGGCCGGCGCGGGCTTCCGCCCGCAGGCCGCCGCGGCTGCCGCGGCCGGGCCGGCGAGAAAGGTTCTCCGTTTCAGACCTGCACCTCCCTTTTTCGGCTTGACCAGATCATACAGGATCGCCCGCCGGCCCGGCAACGGGGCCGCGGTTGTGAGAGTCTGTTAGACAAAATGGCCCAGCAGCAACTGTTCGGCGCCGAGCCGCAGATCTACACGGTCAGCACCCTCACCGCGGCGATTCACCGCGTGCTGTCGGCGCACTTCGACGATGTGCGCGTGATGGGCGAGATCTCCGGCTACAAGGTCTGGACGTCCGGACACGCCTATTTCACGCTGAAGGACAACGGCGCGCAGATCCGCTGCGTGCTCTTCCGCCAGGTGCTGCGGTACCTGAAATTCACGCCCGGCGACGGCATGGCGGTCATCGCCCGCGGCGCGGTCGAGGTGCGCCAGGAGCGCGGCGAGTACCAGCTGATCGTGACCTCGCTCGAGCCGCAGGGCGCGGGCGCCTTGCAGGTGGCCTTCGAACAGCTCAAGCAAAAGCTCGCCGCCGAGGGCCTGTTCGACCCGTCGCGCAAACGTCCGCTGCCGCCCTACCCGCGCCGCATCGGCATCGTGACCTCGCCGCAGGGCGCCGTCATCCAGGACATGCTGAACATCCTCGGGCGCCGTTTCCCCGGGTTGCACATCCGCCTGTACCCGACCGTGGTGCAGGGCGAGGGCGCGGTGGAGGGCATCGTCGAAGGGCTGCGGTACTTCTCCGAGCACCCCTGGGCCGACGTCGTCATCGTCGGCCGCGGCGGCGGTTCGCTCGAAGACCTGTGGGCGTTCAACGAGGAGGCCGTGGCGCGGGCCATCGCCGCCTGCCCCGTGCCGGTCGTCAGCGCAGTCGGGCACGAAACCGACTTCACCATCGCCGACTTTGTTGCGGACCTCCGCGCGCCCACCCCGTCGGCCGCCGCCGAGCTGGTAGTGAAGAACCGCGCCGACCTGCTCGAGACCGTCGGCGGGCTGTTGCGCCGCGCCTGGCGCGCCATGCAGCTGCATTGCAGCACCGCCCGCCACCGCCTTCAGGAGCGCGGCGTGGACCGCGCCGCGACGCTCATCCGCCGCCGCGTCGCGCTGGCCTGGCAGGCTCTGGACGAGCTGGACCAGCGGCTGCGGCGGGGCGATCCGCGCGCGCGGCTCGCCGAAGCCCGCCGCGCCCTGGATCAGCTGGACCGCCGCGCGGCCGAGCGCGTCCGCGCCCTGTTGCACGAACAGCAGCTCCGGCTGGAGCTGCTGGCCTCGCGCCTGCCGGACAGCGTGCGGAGGCATCTGGAGAGCGCCAGGCAGCGCGCAGGTCTCGCGCGGGCGCGGCTGGATGCGTTAAGCCCGCTCAGCGTGCTGGACCGCGGCTACGCCATCGTGAAGCGCACGGACGGCCGCATCGTGCGCCAGGCGGCCGACGCGCCGTCCGGTACAAAGCTGCGCATCCGCCTGCGCCAGGACGAAATCGGCGCCACAGCCGATTGAGCCGGCTCCGCTTTCCCCGGCGGGCGGCTCAGTCGACGTAAATGTAAGGCGAAGACTCGACCACCGCGAAGTTGTTCCGGAACTTGCCGGCGATGAACGGCGTGAAGAAGCGGTAGTCGTAGTCGACGATCGAAACCGTGAGCCGGGCATCGTTGGGATTGGCCACGGTGCCGGGCGTGTAAACAACCCTCACGTTGGCGCGGGTCAGCCCGAGCACGCCCGGCCCCGTGCCGCCGGATGTCCTCCCATAGATCACCAGGTTGGCGATCTGATCCCCGGTGCCGTCCCACTTGTGAATCATGCCCCAGCGCAACCCCATGCGCGCTCTCTCCACCAGCATCTGGTGTGTGAAGAGAAGCTGGGAGAAATCCATGATGGCGATGATCGTGGAGATCACCACGATCAGCACCAGCGCGGACTCCACCAGCGCCTGGCCGCGGCGGGAATCAGGGTTCGGATTCTTCTGGCGCATATCGTCCCAGGTAGGGCACCGTGTATGTGGGGTACCCGTTGAATGTGTACTTGCCGAAAATCCCGTTCACCGTGAACGTCTTGATGCGCACCGTGACAGCCGTCGGCACCTGCGTGGCCGTCAGCGTGAACAAAACCTCCACATCGGAAGGCTTCAAACCTTTCACCACCGGAACCGATGAGGAAGCTGGCGCCGGCGTCCCGTAAACGGTCATGTTCTGCACTGCCTGCCGGAATTTGTTGACGTCCGTTTGCCCGGCAAGGCAGCGGTAGGTGCGGTAGGCGGCGTAACGGCCCCCGTTGGACACCGCCGACTGAAGCAGGTTGTACGTGTAAAAGGTGTAGCCGAACTGGAAAGTCCCCGCCATCACGGGCAAAAGAATGCCCGCCGCAAGAGCGAACTCGATGAACGCATTGCCGCGCTGTCTGTTCCGAGCCATGGCCTTCACTCCAGCAGCCTCACGAGGTTGGCGCCCGTGGCGATGTTGCCCACCGGCCCGGTCGCCGGGCCGATGTACATGGCGCACTTGGCGTCGTTGGGATTCGGCGGTTGCGTGGGAGGGAGGAAAACTTTGGCGAATCCCAGCACCGTGGCGTTCACTGCGTCGCTGATGATGGGAACGATCACCACCCGCCGCATCGGCGACGGGTCGTGGTTGGCGATGTACTTGTTATAATCCTTTTCGTTGGGCATCGAGTCCTGGCTCACCCGGTCCGCCAGGCTTTGCTTGACAACGGTGTGCTTGACGCCGCCGCTGCGGCTGACAGGCATGCCCAGCGTCACGGTGTAATCCATGCGGTCGTCCTCAATGGCGGCGGCGATCGCGGAGGTGCTGTTTTCCTGGATGTAGCCGCGATCCGCCGTCCTGCCCGCCTTGACTGCGTCCAGCGCCGCCTGGTTCCGGTCCGCCGCGCACAGGTTGCTCATCCTGACCGGGCCGTTGCTGCCGATGCTGGACGGCCACAGCAGCGTCAGCTCATCGCCAAAGTTGTAGCCAAAATCGGGCGGCGTGGCGGACTTGGCGAACGGGGCGAAAGGGAACACCCCTTGGGGGAACGAAGTGGGCAGCTCGGAACCCGCCATCGAGCGCGCCGAAATCCTCATCAGCCGGCCGCCCCCGACCACCGGCACGAAATAGGCGGGCAGGTTGTTCACCGTCGCCGTGACACGCGCATATTTGATGTTCGTAGCCGAGGCCGGATTCTCGGTCCAGGTGGTCTTGTTTTCGCTGAACTCCAGCAGGACGCTTGAAAACGTGTTCTTGCTGAACTGCCATTTGTTGCTGCTCGCCAAGGAAGACACTACCAGCTTCGCATTGGCGATTCCCTTGCTGCTGCCGTTGAGCTGGATCGCGGCCGCCAGCGCTGCGGCGTCCGTGAAGGCCTGCGCTTCATTCTTCACGATGAAGGCCCGCCCCAGATCGACCGCCAGCCCCATCATCCCGATCAGAACGATGATGCAAATCGCGGTCATGACCAGAGCGAAACCATCCTGGCGGGCCGCCGTTCGGTGGATCTTCTGCATCACGTTCCCTCCATGCCGTTCTTCAGGATCCGGTCCGGCTTCGCCCGAAGCCGCGGGATCGGCCGCGGACCCGCGCGGGCCCGGCCTCACCGCCGTCGGCTGACACCTCACGCGCTGCCGGACTTCCTCTGCAATTACTATCGCGGGAAACGGATGGAACGTCTATACTGAACCGCCGCCTGGACGGGAAATTAAGGGTAATTTCTTGCGGAAATCAGGTGTATCACCGAAAAGAACCGCCAGGCGCGGCCGCCAGCGCCCTGCGGTTCCGGGCGCGCCTCAGATGCCGTAATCCTTCAGCAGCTTCCGCGCCCGCGCGATGCCTTCCAGCTCGCCCAGCTTGCTGCCCTCGTATTCGATGCCGATGTAGCCCGAATACTTCGAATCCTCGACCACCTTCATCATGCGGGCGAAGTCGTACTTGTCCTCGCTGAAGTCCGGTCCCTCGAAGTAGCACTTGAAGCTCATGCCCTTCGCCCAGGCGGCGAGCTTCGCCACTGCCTGGTACTTGTCGATTTCGGGCGGGAAATTGCCAAAATCGGGGAGCGTTCCGAAGTTCGGCAGGTTCACCTTCTTCATCAGCGCCACGACGGCGTCGGGATCCGAAGACAACCCCCAGTGGTTTTCGACGAGGATCGAAATGCCGGCCTCGCGCGCGTATTCGCACAACGCGCGAAAACTGTCGGCGCAGCAGTTCAGAACGGTCTCGTTCTCGGCCGGCGTCTTCGGCGTCACGTTGGAGTGCATGTTGGTACGGATCGAGTGGCAGCCGAGCTCGGCCGCGATATCCACCCACTTGTGATGGTTCTTCACCGCCTTGCGGCGCACGGCCGGGTCGGAGTGGCCGAGCTGCCCTTCGTCATCGACCATGATGAGCACGGCCCGGGTATTGGTCTCGGCCATGCGCTTCTTCAGGCGCGCAATGTAGCCCGCCGTGGGCGACGCCCACAGCGTATTGACGAATTCCAGGCCCTCGCAGTCGTTTTCGCGGGCGATGCGGGGGAAGTCGAGGTTGGTCGCCTTGCCCTGCTGGATCAGGCGGTGGATGGACCATTCGGCCAGCGAAACCTTGAATCGTCCGGGGGCGGGGGCTGCGGAGGCGGCGAACGGCGCGGCCGCAAGCGAGGAGAGAAGGGTTCTTCGGCTGACAGGCATGGTTGCTTCTTCCGCCCGCTATGATAACAGGTCGGCGGGGGAATCGATCCAGAAGTCCGGCCGGTGCGCCTGCATCTGCTCGCGGTCGCCGTAGCCCCACGTGACGGCGCAGGTGCGCACCCCGGCGCGGCGGCCGGCCTCCATGTCCGGCGCCGCATCCCCGACGAGGAGGCAATCCTCGGGCCGGACGCCGAACTTTTCGATCGACTTCAGGATCACGTCCGGGGCGGGCTTCGACGGGAAGCCGTCCGTGCCCTGGACGTGGTCGAAATACCGCAGCAGGCCGAACTGCCCGAGAACGTTGCGCGCCGTCTCGCTGCTCTTGGTGGTGGCCGTGGATTTCAGGCCCGGCAGCGCGGCCAGCATCTCGGCCACGCCCGCATATACGCGCGTGGCGCCGTGCCGCCTGGCGAGATAGATCTGCCGGTAGCGGGCCAGCAGCGCTTCCTGCTGCTCGCGCGTGCTGCCGGGCAGCACTTCGCTGAACAGGTCAAAAAGGTGATGGCCGATGAAGCTGCGCAGGTAGTCCTCGCCCAGGCCGTCCACGCCCGCTTCGGCCAGCGCCTGGCGCACGGCCCCGCAGATATCCTCGGCCGAGTCGAGCAGCGTGCCGTCGACGTCGAACAGGTACAGCTGGAACGGGCCGATCACGCCGGTTGCGGGGTCTCTCCGTCGATCAGCCCGGGGGCGAGCGGGCGCGGTTCGGGCCGGAGCACTTCCTGGGTTTCTTCCCTCGCGGCGGCCGGCGCCGGCTCGGGTTCGGCCGGCGCAGGGGAGGCTTCCGCCTTGCGGGGCCCGCGTTCCAGGATGGCCCGCACCTCGGCGCCGTCGATCGACTCGCGCTCGAGCAGCGTGCGGACGATCTCTTCCAGCGCCCAGCTGTATTCTTCGATCAGCGCCTCGGCCCGCCGGTGGGCGTTGTCCACCAAACGGCGGATTTCTTCGTCGATCCGGATGGCCGTTGCCTCGCTGTAGTCGCGGTGCTGCGCAATCTCGCGCCCGAGGAAGATCTGCTCCTCCTTGCGGCCGAAGCTGAGCGGCCCCAGCTCGCTCATGCCGTAGTCGCACACCATGGCGCGCGCCAGCTCGGTGGCCTGCTCGATGTCGTTGCGCGCGCCGGTGGAGAGCTGGTGCGTGTAGCGCATCTCCCCGATGCGTCCCGCCATGGCGACCACGAGCCGCGCTTCCAGCTGGCTCTTCGTGCGGTTCAGCACGTCGCCCGTGGGCAGCTGCATGGTGACGCCCAGGGCCCGGCCCCGGGGAATGATGGTGACCTTGTGCAGCGGGTCGGCGTCGGGCAACAGCGCCGCCACCAGCGCATGGCCGGCCTCGTGGTAGGCGGTCACCTTGCGGTCTTCCTCGGTGAGCATCATCGAGCGGCGTTCGGCGCCCATCAGCACCTTGTCCTTCGCCAGCTCGAAATCCATCATCGTGACGACCTTGCGGTTCTGCCGCGCGGCCAGCAGCGCCGCCTCGTTGACCAGGTTCGCCAGGTCGGCGCCCGAAAAGCCCGGGGTGCCGCGGGCGATGATCGAAAGATCCACGTCGTCGGCCAGCGGCGTCTTTCGCGTGTGAACTTTCAGGATCTGTTCGCGGCCCTTCACATCGGGCAGGCTCACCACCACACGGCGGTCGAAGCGGCCCGGCCGGAGCAGCGCCGGGTCGAGCACGTCGGGCCGGTTGGTCGCGGCCACCAGAATCACGCCCTCGTTCGACTCGAAGCCGTCCATCTCGACGAGCAACTGGTTCAGCGTCTGCTCGCGCTCGTCGTGGCCCCCGCCGAGCCCCGCGCCGCGATGGCGGCCCACGGCGTCGATCTCGTCAATGAAGATGATGCACGGCGCGTTCTTCTTGCCCTGCTCGAACAGGTCGCGCACGCGGCTGGCGCCGACGCCCACGAACATCTCCACGAAATCCGAACCGGAAATCGAGAAAAACGGCACGTTGGCCTCGCCGGCGATGGCGCGCGCCAGCAGCGTCTTGCCCGTGCCCGGAGGCCCGATCAGCAACACGCCCTTCGGGATGCGGCCGCCGAGCTTCTGGAATTTCTGCGGCTCGCGCAGGAATTCGATGATCTCCTGGAGCTCCTCCTTGGCCTCTTCCACCCCGGCGACGTCCTTGAACGTCACCTTCTTCTGCTGCGAGCTGTGCATGCGGGCGCGGCTCTTGCCGAACGACAGCGCCTTGTTGCCGCCGCTCTGCATCTGCCGCATCATGAAGATCCAGAACGCCAGCAGCAGCACGAATGGCACGGCGTTGACCAGAATGGTGACCCAGTTGCCGGAGCTGGGCTCCTTGATCCGCGTCACCACGTTTTTCTCGGTCAACAGATCGTAAATCTTGTCGTAGCCGGCGGGGATGACCGTGCGGATCTCCGTGTTGCCTTGCAGCTTCCCGCTGACCTCCGTGCCGGAGATGGTCACCTCGACCACGCGCCCGGCCTCCACCTGCTTGACAAAATCGGTGAAGGACAGCTCGCTGACCTGGCGTCCCGCGTTGGTCTTCACCACGGTCCACAGCAGGACCGCAATGCAGACGAGCACAACCCAGAAAATGGCGGTTTTTACGTTTGAATTCATTCTTTCTCCAGCGCCGGGCCTCCGAGGCGAACCCCTTCCGGCGCCTTTCTCCGAACTCTACACCAGTTCAGACGCGCTGCGCCGCCGGTCCGATTCACCCGCTTTGCCTTCCAACCGTTTCTTCTTCTGCGACTTCCTCGCAAGCGGCGGCAATCCAAAGCCCCGCTGGCTCCGTTGCGGCGGGCCGCGCCCATGCCGCCGCGCCGAACCCGCGGCACCAGATCACGCGCCCTCCTGTCTCCACAATCGGCCACTCGGCCCTTTCCCATGAGGGTACGCCGCTGCGCTGAAACAATTCCTTCAGTTTCACCGGCCCGCTCCGGCCGGCCGGATGAAAGCGGTCGCCGGACCTCCAGAACCGGATCTCGAAAGGAAATTGCGCTTGACCGGATACCAGCTCGCTGACCTCATTATATCGACCCCTGCCGGGGAAATCCGGGTTCGCGGCCACGAGAATCCTCCAGCGGCCGAGCCTCGCCTCGCCGGGCCCCTCCAGCCGGACCGCGGCGGCCGGCGCCCGGCCAGCCGGGGCGCGGTCGAAACGGATCCAGCCAAGCGACCGCCACGCTGAAGCTCCCGGCGCCACCACGCGCCCAGTCCCTTGATCCGAACAGGCGAGACGCCAGACCGCATCGGCATGGTCGAACGCCGGCCTGCGGCCCCCGCCGGCGGCCATCTCCAGCAGGCGGCGCACCACCCGCCGCCCCAAGGCGGGGCCGAGCTTGCGGATCCGCTCCGCTTCCACTACCAGCGGCGCGCCCCCGGCCCCGAGCGGCTCCACCGCTTCGGCCACGCGGCGTTCCCAGTCCTGCTCGTCCTCCCATGCCAGCGCCGCCGTGCGCGCCAATGCCTCTTCGATCTGCGGGTTCAGCGCGGCGGCCAGCAGCGGCAGGATCTCCGCCCGCACGCGGTTGCGTTTCCAGCGCGGATCGGCATTGGAGGCATCCTCGCGCCAGGCCAGCCCGCGGCGGCGCAGCCACTCGCGGACTTCCGTGCGGCTTGTCTCGAGCAGCGGCCGGATGACGCCCCGGCTCGTCACCGGTTGAATGCCGCACAGGCCCTGGATCCCGGCCCCGCGCGCCAGCCGCAGAATCACGGTCTCGGCCTGGTCGGAGAGCGTGTGCCCGGTGGCCACCCGCTCCAGCCGGTGCTCGCGGCGCGCCTGTTCGAAAAACGCATACCGGATGCGGCGCAGCGCCTGCTCGAGGTTCTCGCCCGGCGCGGGGGGCGGGGCCCGGAGAACGCTCACCGGGAGCCCGCGCTGCGAGGCGAGTTCGCGCACGAAACGCTCGTCCTCGTCGGAGTCCGCCCCGCGCAGGCCGTGGTTGACGTGCAGAACATGCAGCTCGTAGCCCAGCTCGCGAAGCGCTTCCAGCAGGCACACCGAGTCGGCCCCGCCCGACACGGCCACGCCCAGACGGGCCCCGGCGGGCGCCATGTTATAACGGAGAATAGTCCCTCGAACTCTCTCTGCGAGCACCCGATCCTATTCTAGGCCTGCGGCCGCAAGGATCCCGGGCACGGGACGCCTGATTTGAAACGAAACCGGACATCGTCATGCCGCCAAAAGTGAGTGAAGAAATCCGCCGCCGCGCGCAGCGCATCCGCCTGGTGCTGATGGACGTCGACGGCGTACTGACCGACGGCCGCTACTTCCACGTCCCCAACCCGCAAGGCGGGCTGTTCGAGGTGAAGATGTTCGATTCGCAGGACGGCATCGCCCTGCAATGGCTTCACCGCGCCGGCATCCGCACGGGCCTGATCAGCGGCCGCGACGCCGAATCGACCCGCGAGCGCGCGCGGTCGAGCCACATGGTCTACTGCTACATGGGCAACACGGAAAAGCTGCCTGTTTTCCGCGAAATTCTCGCCGAATCCGGGCTGTCGCCAGAGGAAATCGCCTATATCGGCGACGACCTCACCGACGCCATTCTGATGAAGCGCGTCGGCCTGGCCGTGGCCGTGGCCAACGCGACGCCTGAAGTGAAAGCGATCGCGCATTACGTCACCGCCGCGCCGGGAGGCTCGGGCGCCGTGCGCGAGGCCACCGAGCTGATCCTCGATGCACAGGGGCGGTGGGAGGAAGTTTTGCGCCACTACGAAGTGATCTGAACCATGGAACAGGATCGAATCGGCATCGTCATCGAGGCGCGCGACGAGCCGGGCGTGCTGCACGAGCTCACCGGGGTCATCGCCCGCCACCGCGCCAACATCGCCAGCGTCGAGATCCTTGGCAGCCCCGTCGCCGGACGCTCCCGCATCTATTTCGAGCTGGAACAAGTCGGCCAGCCGCAGGAGCTGCTCGCGGAGCTGCAAGCCGTGGACGCGGTGCAATCCGTCGCCCAGGAGCCGAGCCTGCAAAAGATCTACGGCAAGCGGATCATCATCATGGGCGGCGGCGCGCAGGTGGGCCAGGTGGCCATCGGCGCCATCAGCGAGGCCGACCGCCACAACATCCGCGGCGAACATATCAGCGTGGACACCATCCCGCTGGTCGGCGAACAGGCCCTTGCGGCCGCGGTGCGCGCCGTGGCCCGCCTGCCGCGGGCGAAGGCGCTGGTGCTGGCCGGCTCGCTCATGGGGGGCGAGATCGAGAAAGCCGTGCGCGAGGTTCGCGCGCAGGGGTTGCTCGTGGTGAGCCTCAACATGGCTGGCAGCGTGCCCGACGCCGCCGACCTGGTGGTGACCGACCCCGTGCAGGCGGGCGTCATGACCGTGATGGCCATCGCCGAAACGGCCAAGTTCACCGTGGAGCGCCTGAAACGGCGCGTCTTTTGAAACCCGCGCCGCAAACTGCCTGGCCTTAGCCGCTACAGCCAGCCTCGGCCCCCGCAACAGCGTCCCGCTTCCCTTTCGAAGGGACGAGGGACGAAGGGGACGGGGACGAAGGGGACAGCCTGAAATGAGCCCTTGGAGCATACGCTAAGAGGACGGAGCCCTCCGTCCCCTTGGCGCGTATTGAATGAATTGCTGGCCGAACAGGACTCCGGAATTACCGTTTCCCGCCCAGGCAGGGCTCCCGCTGGGACGAAGGGGACAGCCTGAATTGAGCCCTTGGAGCATACGCCAAGTGGACGGAGCCCTCCGTCCCCTTGGCGCGTATTGAATGAGTTACTGGCCGAACAAAATCCCGGAACCACTATTTTCCGCCCAGACAGGGCTCCCGTTGGCCGCCAGACCACACTTCAGACATCTCTTGAGTGCCGCCAGTGTTCAGCCTGGTCGTGTTGCATCCAGCCCAACACAGCACGTCTCCAATTCGCCAGGTCATGATCGAATCGGAATGCGAATGGGATTCATGGTCCGGCAGCGCCGACGCAACCGTGTCGATGTCCGTTAACCGACGCTACCACCGGGTGGAGTCATCGGCCGGAAAATGCTATTCGCATCAGGCGGGGACGAAAGCATTCTGAACCCGCTGCCCAAGGTGAGGTTGGCCGCACGGCGGCAGCGAGGGGGCTCGGGTCGTGGGGAATGCGGCAAACAGGGCAGCCAGGCACGGAAGGCAACAGGACAGAGGGTGATGGGGGCCTATCTGGCCAAGTGGACGGAGGGCTCCGTCCCCTTGGCGTATACGCCAAGGGCTCAATTCAGGCTGTCCCCTTCGCCCCTTCGCTCATAGCTCGGGTCGTGGGGAATGCGGCAATCAGGGCAGCCAGGCACGGAAGGCAACAAGACAACGGAGGGCGATGGGGCCGATTTGGCCAAGTGGACGGAGGGCTCCGTCCCCTTGGTGTATACGCCAAGGGCTCAATTCAGGCTGTCCCCTTCGCAACGGATTGCCGGGCGGCGAGGCGAGGCCGGAGTGTCGGAACCGCGCTTGGGGTCAAGCAGCCGCTCCGCTGCCCGGGTGTATTTGAACGCAGCATGTCTTACGGCGACTCGCAATCTTTATCCACAAGCGGCCGGTGCGCTGGTCGGATGCTCTTGAACGCAAGCACGTCCTTGACTGGAGGCGAGGCAAGGCCGGAGTCCCGGAACGGCGTCTGGGGTCAAGCAGCCGCTGCGCTGCCCGGGGGCTTTCGTACGTGGGGCGCCGTTCTGGCGCAGGAGGCTCGCCGGTATGTCTTTCTTCTTGTGCTGCTCGGATGCCTTGGAACGCGAGGCGCCGTCCTGGCAGCAATCTCGCACCACCGGGTGCCGACAAGGACGTTTGTGCTCAGCCGGCTCATCACCAGTTGGCCACACTTGACCAACTCAATCGAGGCGGCCGGAATTGGCGACCCGGCTGGCCTACCGGGCCTTGTCCGCCACAGGCAGCCCGAACTCCCGCAACAGGGCTCCGCTTTCCGGGTCGTGAATCCGGACCCAGTAAACGCCCGGCGGCAGGCCCTTGGCCAGCTCAATGCGGCCCGACTCGCCATTCGGTTGCATCATTCCCGATGCAACCGGCGCTCCGAGCGCGTCCACTACCGACCAACGGAATT
>Ga0308405_1000687_pt1 | contig 18763 bp, 20 predicted proteins | sample HotsprSampleMS13_FD_203473 | JGI IMG/M metagenome (GOLD analysis project Ga0308405, IMG submission 203473) | Hot spring phototrophic mat microbial communities from Mushroom Spring, Yellowstone National Park, Wyoming, United States - 20060912_MS13 ...
ATGAGGTAGACCCCCGCCGTCACCATGGTGGCCGCGTGGATGAGGGCGGAGACGGGGGTGGGGCCGGCCATGGCGTCGGGAAGCCAGACCATGAGGGGCACCTGGGCGCTTTTGCCGATGGCCCCCAGGAAGAGGAGGAGGCCCGCCAGGGCCAGGAGGCTGGGGTTTTTCAGGGGGCCTTCCATGGCCTCCTTGAGCTCGCTGATGGAGAGGGTGCCGTAGAGGGCCCAGAGGATGGCCATGCCCAGCATGAAGCCCAGGTCCCCGATGCGGTTCACGATGAAGGCCTTGCGGGCGCTGTCCCCGTACTGGGTGTTTTTGTACCAGAAACCGATGAGGAGGAAGCTGGCCAGGCCCACCCCTTCCCAGCCGATGAACATCACCGGGTAGCTGTCGGCCAGGACCAGGAGGAGCATCATGGCGATGAAGAAGTTGAAGTAGGCGAAGAAGCGGCTATACCCGGGGTCACCCGCCATGTAGCCGATGGCGTAGACGTGGATGAGGAAGCCCACCCCCGCCACGATGATGAGCATGAAGCCGGAGAGGTTGTCCAGGAGAAGGCTAAAAGGGATGCCGGGAAGCCACTCCGCCTGGAAGCGGGCCCCGCCCTGAAGGAGGAGGCCCACCCCCAGGAGGAAGGAGAGGAGGACGAGCCCCGAGGCCAGAACCCCGGGCCAGGGCTCTCGCATCCTCTTGCCGAAGAGGCCCAGGAGGGCAAACCCCAGGAGGGGAAGGAGAATCACGAATAGAAGCGTCATACTACCCCCTAAGCTCGGAAAGGTCGTCAAGAGCCGTGCTCTCCCGGTGGCGGAAGATGGCCACGATGAGGCCCAGGCCCACGGCCACCTCGGCGGCGGCGATGGCGATCACCATGAGGGCGGCCACCTGGCCCTCGAGGCCATAGGCCCGGGCGAAGCCCACCAGGGAGAGGTTGGCGGCGTTCAGCATGAGCTCAATGGAGAGGAAGACCAGGATGGCGGTCCTGCGGGTCAGGACCCCGTAGACCCCCAGGGCGAAGAGGAGGGCGGAAGCGTAGAGGAAGCTCACCGCGCCACCTCCTTTTCCTTCTCCTCGGGCTTGAGGGCGTCCAGGGGCCTGGCGGGCTGGACCAGGGCCACGGCCACCACCGTGGCCGCCATGAGGAGGAAGCCCACCGCCAACAGGACGAAGAGCCAGTCCCCGTAGAGGAGGGGGCCCAGGGCCTGGGGGAGGCCTCCCTGGAGGTCCTTGCCCAGGGTCAGCTTCAGGCCCCAAAGGCCCGAGAGGAGGAGGGCGGCCACGCCCAGGGCCAAGAGGGCGGCCAGGGGCCTGGCCCGCACCAGGGGGTCAAAGCCGATCTCCCCCTGGGCGGCGAAGAGGAGCATGATGACGAAGAGGAAGAGGACCACGATGGCCCCAGCGTAGACAATGATCTGAATGAAACCCAGAAAACGGGCATCCAGAGCCACGTAGACCCCGGCCAGCACCAAAAAGTTCAGGATGAGGGCCAGCGCGGCGTGGATGGCGTTCCTCAGGGTGACCACCAGGACCCCACTGAGGAGGAGGAGGAGGATGGCCAGGCCTTCCAAAAGGCTCATAGCTTCCTCCTTTCCAGGGGGGCTTGGAAGCCCTCCAGCTCAGAGCGCACGTAGGGCACCACGTAGCCGGGCTTCACCGCCTTGCCGGTGATCCTGGCCTCACGGCGCTGGGGCTTGGTGCCCACCACGTCCGCCAGCATGTCCTCCTTGCCGTAGATGAGGTCCGAGTACTGGTAGTCCGCCATCTCAAAGTCGTAGCCCAGGACGATGGCCCCCGTGGGGCAGGCCTCCTCGCACAGGCCGCAGAAGATGCACCGGAGCATGTTGATCTCGTAGACCTTGGCGTACCGCTCCCCCGCCGAGACCGGGTTCTCCGGGTCGTTCTCCGCCGGCTCCACGTAGATGGCGTAGGCGGGGCAGGCGGCGGCGCACAGAGAACAGCCGATGCACTTCTCCAGGCCGTTGGGGTGCCTCGTGAGGACGTGCCGCCCGTGGAAGCGGGGCTTCAGGGCCACGGGGGCGTCGGGGTAGGGGACGGTCACCGGTTTGGAAAAGAGGTACTTGAGGGTGATCCCCAGGCTTTGGGCCAGGGCCTTCAGGGTCATGCGCCACCTCCTTTTCTGGCGGGCTTGGGGCTATAGAAGAGGCCCCCCAGGAGGACCAGGAAGCTTAAGGCAGAGAGGTAGAGGAGGTAGGTCTTGGGGAGGCCCAGGGCCACCACCAAGGCGGTGACCAGGAACCAGACCAGGGCCACGGGGAAGAGGAAGCCCCAGCCGAAGCGGATCAGCTGGTCGTAGCGGAGCCGGAACCAGGTGGCCCGGATCCAGATGAAGAAGAAGAGGAAGAAGGCGATCTTCACGAACATCCAGAGGTAAGGGACCTCGAGGAAGGGCATGGTCCAGCCGCCCAGGAAGAGGGTGGGGATGAGGGCGCTGGCGGTGATGAAGTGGATGTACTCCGTCATCTGGAAGAGGGCCCACTTGATGGAGCTGTACTCCGTGTGGTACCCCCCCACCAGCTCCTGCTCGGCCTCGGGCAGGTCAAAGGGGGTGCGGGCGGCCTCGGCCAGAGCGGCGGTGGCGTAGACCAGGAAGGCGGGGAAGGCGTAGAGGAAGAGCCAGCCGTTTTCCTTCTGCCAGTTGACGATGTCCTGCAGGTTGAGGCTCCCCACCAGGAGCACGGGGGAGAGGAGGGCGATCCCCAGGCCCAGCTCGTAGGAGATGAGGCTGGCGGAGGAGCGCAAGGAGCCCAGGAGGCTGTACTTGCTCCCCGAGGCCCAGCCCGCCAGGAAGATGCCGTAGATGGCCATCTCGCTGACGGCGAAGAGGTAGAGGAGGCCCAGGTCCAGGTTCAGCACCCAGGGCTGGTAGCCGAAGAAGCTCCCCGGGGGGCCGAAGGGGATGGCCCCGAAGGCCAGGAGGGCGAAGACCACGCCGATCAGGGGGGCCAGGACGAAGAGGACCTTGTCGGCCCGCTCCACCACGATGTCCTCCTTGAAGATGCTCTTGATGGCGTCGGCGATGGGCTGGAAGAGGCCCATGGGCCCCACCCGGTTCGGGCCCAGGCGGATCTGGAAGCGGGCGAGAAGCCGCCTTTCAATGAGGGTCATGAAGGCGAAGGCGGTGAGGAGGCCCACCACCACCAAGAAGGCCTTCAAGGCCACCATCCAGTAGGGGTCCACGGGGTAGTTCACGCTTCACCTCCTGCGGGAACCAACGTGCGCCCCTCCACCAAAAGGCCTGCGGCGGGCCCCAGGGCCGAGAGGTGGAGGAAGCCCCTGGGGAGGTCCTCCCGGAGGACCACCTTGGCCTCCATAGGGCCGTAAGGCGTTTCCACCGCCACTAGGCTTCCCTCCAGGAGAGCCTCGCCCCGGGCGGTCTCCGGATGGACCCAAAGTTCGGGGCTCGCCGCCTCCTGGGCCTTGCCCTGGGCCTGGTGGGCCTTCCACATGGTGGGCCGGAGGTAGAGGCGGCCAGTTTGGGCCTTCGGGCGGAGGGCCTGGGTGCGGAAGGCGAGAAGGCCCATGGCCTCGGGCACCTTCCTCTTCCTTAGTTCCCTCTCCGCCTCCAGGTGGAGCCGGAAGGGGGGCCTCACCCCCAGGGCCTCGGCCAGGAGGGCCAGGGTCTGCAGGGCCCCTTCCGCCTCCCCGTTGGCAATGGGGGCAGGGGCCAGGGGGAGGACCCGGCCTTCCAGGTTCACCACATGCCCCCGCTTCTCGTAGAAGGTGGGGGCAGGGAAGACCACGTGGGCGTACCGCTCCGCCAGGGGGTGGGGGTGGCTCAGGTGCATGGCCACGAAGCGCTTGCCCTTCAAAGCCTCCTCGGGGGGCACGAAGCCATAGAAGGCGTAGGGGGCTCCGGGCTCGTCCCAGGCGGCGCCCTTTTCCCCGGGCCAGACCCCCATGGCCTCGAGGCCCCGGGCGTTCGCCGCCGGGGTCATGGCCAGCACCTTGGCCCCCTTGCGCTCGGAAAGAAGCCTCGCCCTCTCGGCGGCCACGGTGTCCTGCAGGACCCCGGCCCCCAGGATGAGGACGGGGCTTTGGGCCTTTTCCCAGAGGGCTTTGGCCTTCTCCACCGCCTCGCCGCCCGCCTTCTCGCCCAGAAGGGCCAGGAGGATCTCCCGCTCCTCCCCGGGGGCGTGGATCCCGTGCACCTCCGCCCACGCCATGAGGGCGGTGCGGTAGGGGGCGAAGACGGCCATCTTATCGGTGCGGCGGGGCATCCTTTCCTTGATCTGCAGGTCGGCGAGGGGGGTGCCGTGGGCGAAGCGGTGGGGGGGCTTGAGGTCCCGCACGAACTCGGAAAGCCGGAGGTGCAGGATGGGGGCCTCCTCCGTGGGGTCCCCCAGGACCAGGGCGAAGTCGGCCTTGAGGAGGTCCTCCATGGTGGCGGCGGGAAAGAGGCTCGCCGGCGCGGCGGTGCGGCCCTGGAAGTCCAGGTGGGGGGTCTTGAGGGCCTTGGCGAGCTCAAAGGCCATGAGGCCCTCCTCGAGGGTGGCGTCGTGGGCCAGGTAGATCCCCACCTCCTCGCCCCTCGCCCCTTTGAGCCCCTCCTTCAGGGCCAGGAAGGCCTCCTCCCAGGTGGCCTCCTGAAGCCTCCCCTCCTTGCGCACCAGGGGGGTCTTGAGGCGCTCCTGGTCCGCCCACTCGTGGCCGAAGCGGCCGGCGTCGCAGAGCCAGATCTCGTTGACCTCGGGCACCTCCCGGGCCCGGACCCTCAGGAGCTCCCCGCTCCTTGTGTCGGCGGTGATGCCGCACCCCACGGGGCAGAGGGCGCAGGTGGTGGGGGTCTCCTCCATCTCCCAGTTCCGGGCGCGGAAGCGGGCGGTGAGGTCCAGAAGGGCCCCCACGGGGCAGATGTCCGTGATGTTGCCGGAAAACCCGGAGGGCAGGCCGAAGTCCATGGTGCCGATGAAGGTGTGCACCCCCCTCTCTATGAAGTCCAGGACCTCGTCCCCCGGGACCTCCTCAAAGTAGCGCACGCACCGCTTGCAGTGGATGCACCGCTCCCGGTCCAGAACGATGAAGGGGGAGAGGGGGTGGTGCTTGTCCACGTGGCGGCGGGTGAACTCAAAGCGGGTGTAGACGGGGAGGGAAAGGGGGTCCTTCTGGTAGTACTTCTCGTAGAGCCCGTACTCCACGGTGCGGTCCTGGAGCTCGCAGGCCCCGCCCTTGTCGCAGGTGGGGCAGTCCAGGGGGTGGTTGAGGAGGGTGAACTCCACCATTCCCGCCTGGGCCTCCCGCACCACCTCCGAGAGGGTGTCCACCACCATCCCCTCGGTCACGGAGGTGACGCAGCTGGCGGCGAGCTTGGGCTGCCACTGGATCTCCGGCTCTCCCCTTTCGTCCAGCAGGGGCTTGCCGTCTGGCCCCCGCTTGGGGACGCCGATCCGCACCAGGCACATGCGGCAGGCCCCGATGGGGGAGAGGTGCTTTTCCGAGCAGAAGAAGGGAACATCGTACCCCGCGTGGAAGACCGCGTCCATGACGCTGGTTCCCGGGGGCACCTCCACGATGCGGTCGTTGACCTTGACCCTAACCACCTTCACCTCCAGAGGTTTGGCCTGGGAACGGGCTTCTTCTCCCGCGCCAGGGCCAGGTACTGGTCCTTGAAGTGCCGCAAAGACCCCTTGACCGGCCAGACGGCGGCGTCCGCCAGGGGGCAGAAGCTCCGGCCCTCAATGAGGGGGAGGAGGGCCTCGAGGGTCTCCACGTCCTTCTCCTCGCCCTCCCCCGTGCCGATCTTGGCGAAGAGGTTCACCATGAACCCCGCCACCCCCTCCCGGCAGGGGGTGCACTTGCCGCAGGACTCGTGGGCGTAGAAGCGGGTCACGTTCCACATGGCGTCCACCATGCTGACCCGCTCGGGGATCAGGATCACCCCCCCGGTGCCCAGCATGGAGCCTTGGGCCTGCAGGTGCTCGTAGCTCATGGGCGTGTCCAGGGCCTCCTCGCTGAAGGGGAGGGGCGGGGTGGAGGAGCCCCCGGGGATGAGGGCCTGGATGGGCTCCAAGGGGCCTCCCGCCCACTCGTAGATGAGCTCGCGCAAGGTGGTTCCCATGGGGAGCTCGTAGACCCCGGGGCGCTTCACGGGGCCGGAGATCTGGTAGAGCTTCATCCCCTTGGACTGCTCCGTGCCCATGGCGGCGAACCAGTCCGCCCCCCTCTCCAGGATGGGCACCACCGCGGCCAGGGTCTCCACGTTGTTGATGGTGGTGGGCTTGCCCCAAAGCCCCGACTGGGCGGGGAAGGGGGGCTTGAGGCGGGGGTTGGCCCGAAGTCCTTCCAGGGAGTTCATGAGGGCGGTCTCCTCCCCGCAGATGTAGGCCCCGGCTCCCCGGTGGACGTGGAGGTCAAAGGAGAAGTCCGTGCCGAAGAGGTTTTTCCCCAGGTACCCCCGGGCCCGGGCCTCGGCGATGGCGGCCTCGAGGCGGTCCGCCGCCCGCCTATACTCCCCCCGGACGTAGATGTAGCCCACCGTGGCCCGGATGGCATACCCGGCGAGGATCATCCCCTCAATGAGGAGGTGGGGGACGTCCTCCAGGATGTAGCGGTCCTTGAAGCTCCCAGGCTCGGACTCGTCGGCGTTGCAGATGAGGTAGTGCTGCTGCCCGCCCTTGGGCATGAAGCTCCACTTGAGCCCGGTGGGGAAGCCCGCCCCGCCCCGGCCCCTTAGCCCCGAGCGCTTCACCTCCTCTATGACCTCCTCGGGAGTCCTCTCCTTTAGGACCTTCTTGGCGGTCTCGTAGCCTCCCTGGGCCAGGTAGAAGTCCAGGGTCCAGGAGCCCTCCTTCCCCACGTGGGCGTAGAGGGTTCGCTCAAAGCGGGGGTCCAGTCCGGAAACGATGGGGCCCGTCATACCTCCACCTCGTGCACGTGGTGGCCGCACCGGCCGGGAAGCTCAATCTCCTCCAGGCGCTTGCCCGCCTTGAGGCCTTCCAGAAGGGCCTTAAGCCTCGCCCTGGTCACGCACTCCACGTAGGGCTCGTCGTTGACCTGGACCACGGGGGCGGTGTGGCAGGACCCCAGGCACTCCACCTTCTGCACGCTAAAGAGGCCGTCCGGGGTCACCTCCCCGGGGCCGATGCCCAGCTCTTGGGTGAGGTAGTCCCAAAGCTCGTCCGCCCCCGAAAGCTTGCAGCTTAGGGTGGCGCAGACCTGGAGGTGGTACTTGCCGGTGGGCACGAACTGGTAGTAGGAGTAGAAGCTCGCCACCCCCATGACCTCCGTGGCCGTGGTGCCCACCAGGCGGGCGATCTCCTCCACCCTTTCCGGGCGGATCCAGCCCTCCTCCTGCTGCACCCGCCGGAGAAGGGGCATGATGGCCGCTCGGCGGCCCTCGGGCGGGTACTTGGCGAAGGTGGCCTCCAGGAAGTCCTCTTTGTCGTCAAAAAACCCCATCTTCCCTCCTATCGGTCCACGTCCCCCATCACGGGGTCCAGACTGGCGATGATGGCCACCATGTCGGGCACCTGCTCCCCTTTGCAGGCGTAGGGGAGGCTTTGCAGGTTGACGAAGCTGGGAGCCCGCACCTTGACCCGGTAGGGCATGCTCCCCCCGTCGGAGACGATGTAGTAGCCCAGCTCCCCCCGGGCTGACTCCGTGGGCACGTAGACCTCCCCCTTGGGGGGGTGGAAGCCCTCGGTGTAGTGCTTGAAGTGGTAGATGACCGCCTCCATGGAGGTCTCCAGGAGGGGCCTGGGGGGCGGGGTGATCTGGGGGTTGGGGTCGCAGACGGGCCCGGGCTCCAGCCTCTCCAGGGCCTGCTGGATGATTTTCACCGACTCCCGCATCTCCCGGATGCGGATGAGCATCCGGTCAAAGACGTCCCCCTTCTCCCCCAGGGGCACGTCAAACTGGTAGGTCTCGTAGCCCCCGTAGGGGTAGGCCTTGCGCACGTCGTAGTTCACGCCGCTGGCGCGAAGGGAGCCCCCGGTGAGGCCCAGGTTGATGGCCACCTCCGGGGGGATGACCCCCACGCCCCGGGCCCTTTCGTGGAAAATGGGGCTTTCGGCGAAGAGGGCCTCGTACTCGTCAATGCGGTGGGGGAGGACCTCCAGAAGCTTTTTGAGCTCGGGGACGAACTCCTCGGGCAGGTCCTCCTTGACCCCGCCGATGCGGATGTAGTTGTGGTGGAAGCGCTGGCCCGTGACCCACTCAAAGAGGTCCAGGATGGCCTCCCGTTCCCGGAAGGCGTAGAAGAAGGGGGTGAGGGCCCCGAGGTCCAAAAGCCCCGTCCCCAGGAAGACCAGGTGGCTCGCCAGGCGGGAGAGCTCGTTCAGGATGATGCGGATGGTCTCGGCCCTAGGGGGCACCACGGCTCCCACCAGCTTCTCCACCGCCAGGGCGTAGGCCAGGTCGTGGGCCACGGAGTGGAGGTAGTCCATCCGGGGGGTGTAGGTGAGGTTCTGGAGGTAGGTCCGGTGCTCCATGTTCTTCTCAAAGCCCGTGTGCAGGTAGCCCACATGGGGCACCACCTCCAAGACCTCCTCGCCGGAGAGGGTCACCACCAGCCGCAAGACCCCGTGGGTGGAGGGGTGCTGGGGGCCTACGTTGAGGGTCATGACCTCGGTGCGGAGCTCCCGGGGTTCTTCGGGGATTGGGGCATCCAGTTCCAGGTAGTCCTTCATTTGGCCTCCTTGGCCTTCATGAGGTCGGCCCAGAGGGCGCGGTAGCCCTTGCGGCTACCCCCGCGGTAGAAGGTGAGGCCGGGGTCCTTGCCGGTGATGGCGGCCCGGAACTCGCTGGGGATGATGTACCGCCCCTCGCGGAAGAGGGTGGGGGTCTCCCCCAGGGGGAAGTCCTTGCGCAAGGGGTGGCCCTCGAGGTCCTCGGGGGTGAGGATCTTGCGGAGGTCGGAGTGGCCCTCAAAGAGGATGCCGAAGAGATCGTAGACCTCCCTCTCCAGGAAGTTTGCGCTCCCCCAGAGGTCGGTGACCGTGGGGAGGCGGGGGTCCTTCTCCGGCACGTAGACCCGCACGAAGAAGCGGCTTCCGTCTCCGTCCTTCCACCCCGGCAGGGAGACCAGCTCGTAGACCACGGCGAAGCGCTCAGGCTTGGGGTCCGGGTAGGTCAGGTAGTCCAGGCCCACGATGTCGGCCAGGTAGTTGAAGCCCAGGTCCCGGTAGTGGGCCATGGCCGCCTTGAAGCCCTCCCTGGGCAGGACCACCCAGAGGTTGCCCAGGCCGTTGTCCTCCACGGGGTAGCCCTTGACCCGGGCCTCTTCCAGAACGCGACTTAACCGCATGCCTCACCCCCTCGCCCGCTTCCAGGCGGCCACGGGGGGAAGCCTCTCCCCCCGCTCGTTAAAGGCCTGGCCGCGGACCTTCTTCTGCAGCTGCATCACGGCGTAGATGAGGGCCTCGGGCCTAGGGGGGCAGCCGGGCACGTAGACGTCCACAGGAACCACCGAGTCCACGTTCTGGACGATGGCGTAGTTGTTGAACATCCCCCCTGAACTGGCGCAGGCCCCCATGGAGATGACCCACTTGGGGTCGGGCATCTGCTCCCAGACCCGGCGCATGACCGGGGCCATCTTCTTGGAGAGCCGCCCGGCCACGATCATCACGTCGGCCTGCCGGGGCGAGGCCCGGAAGACCTCGCTTCCGAAGCGGGCCAGGTCGTTTCTGGCGTCGGTGGAGGCCATCATCTCAATGGCGCAGCAGGCCAGGCCAAAGGTGGCGGGCCACAAGGAGTTGCTCCGCCCCCAGGCCACCAGCTTCTCCAGGGTGGTGAAGAGGATGCCCTCCCTTTCCAGCTCCTGGACGTCCTTCTCAAAGAGGTCCTTCAGTGCCACCGCATCACCCCCTTCCACCACTCGTAGAGGAAGCCAAAAAGAAGGAGGAGGGTGAAGCCCAAGACCCCCAGGAAGCCGTAAAGCCCAAGCTCCCCGGCGCTCACGGCGTAGGGCCAGAGGAAGGCCACCTCCACGTCAAAGAGGATGAAGAGCATGGCCACCACGTAAAAGTGGACGGGAAACCGCTTCACCTCCCCGGCGGGGTCGTTCCCCGACTCATAGGGCATGAGCTTGGCCCGTCCCGGCTTCTTGGGGCCCAGGAGTGCCCCCACGGCAAGGGCCGCCACCCCGATGAAGAGGGCCACCCCCAGGTAGATCAGGATGTTCACGTACTCTGCGCTCGGCGCCAAGGTCCCCTCCTTTCGTGCCTCTCTTCACGAGGAGGGGTCCCACCAACCCCCAGAGCCCCTCCTCATTTCCCGCCCATCTTACTACCCCAGGGCCGGGACAAAAGGGAAGAGGCTACACCGCCATCGGTGTAGCGCCCCCGCTTATGGGGCCCAAAAGGCTACACGGATGTGTAAAGAAGGGCCTTCAGGCGGCGGAAGGCCTCGAGGTCCAGCTCCTCGGCCCGGACGGCGGGAGGAAGCCCCAGGGCCTTCAGGGCCTCCTCCACCCGCGCTTTGGGGTAGCCCGCCCCGCTCAGGGCGTTCACCAGGGTCTTCCGCCTCTTGGCGAAGGCGGCCTCTATGAGGGCGAAGAGCTCGGGGTCGTCGGGGACGCCCTTGGGGTGGAGGCGCACCAGGGCGCTCACCACCTTGGGCGGGGGGAAGAAGGCTCCGGGGGGAAGGTCCAAGAGCTTTTCCGCCTCGGCGTGGTGGGCCACCCTCAGGGAGAGGAGGCCGTAGGCCGGGGTTTTGGGCCTGGCCGTCATGCGCTCGGCCACCTCCTTCTGCACCAAAAAGACCAGGCGGGCGAAGCGGCCCGTCTTGAGGAGGCGGGTCACCAGGGGTGTGGCGATGTTGTAGGGGAGGTTGGCCACGAGGAGGCTTCCTTCCGGCACCTCCTCCCAGGGGTAGGCCAGGGCATCCTGGAAGGCGAGCCTCACGGGAAGCCCCTTTAGGGTTTCCTCCAGAACGGGCTTCAGGCGGAGGTCCTTTTCTATGGCCACCACCTCTGCGCCGGCTTCGGCGAGGGCCCGGGTCAGGACCCCAAGCCCCGGCCCCACCTCGTAGACCGGCCCGGTGAAGGGCTTGGCCGCCTCCACGATGCGGCGAAGATGGGCCTCGGACACCAGAAAGTTCTGCCCGAAGCGCTTGTCGGCGAAGAGGCCGTGTTGGGCCAAGAGTTCCCGTACGCGCTTGGGGGAGGTGAGGGGGTTAGCCATGGAGGCGCTTCACCAGGACCTTTAGGGGTTCCGCCTCAGGGTCCAGCTCCAGGTACTCCCCCAGGTCCAGGGCGTCTATGAGGGCGAAGCGGTCCTTGAGGAGAATCCCCTCCTTCATGGGCACGTGGCCGTAGACCCCGAAGCGGTAGCCCATGCGCTCCACGTAGTCCGGGGTGCGGAACCACCAGGTCTTGGGCTCGCTTTGGGCGTAGAAGAGCTCGTCGTACTCCTGGAGCCAGGGCACCGGGCCCACGTGGGCGAAGTGAATGCCCGAGAGCAAAAGCTCCCTGGGAAAGCGGGCGAACCAGGCCTTGAGGACCTCGGGCAGAGGCTTTCCCCCGTATTCGGGGTGGAACTCCAGGTGCCGGAGGTGGTGATTTCCCAGGATGGGTTCCCCTTTGAGGGCGGCCTCGTCGTGGTTGCCCAGGAGGATGGTCACGTGCCCTTCCGCCCCCTCTTGGAAGGCCTTGAGGCGGAATAGCTCCCGGATCTGGGCCCCCGCCGCCAGGCGCAGGTGGGTGGGGTCTTTGGGGTCGTAGGGGGAAAGGCCGGTGAGGCGCTCGTAGTCGGCTGGGGTCTTGGGGTGGACCAGGTCCCCCAGGAGGACGAGGTGCGTCCTTCCCGAGCGCAGGAACTCTGTGGGACGGAGTCCGGGGTCCGCAAGCCCCTCGGCCCTAAGGAGGCGCCAGAGGGTGGGGAAGTTCCCGTGGAGGTCCCCTACGGCGACCACCCTCATCCCTTGAGCAGGGCCCTTAGCTCTCCGTAAAGGCGGCGGGTTTCCTCGGGGGTCTTGCCGTACCCCCCGTACCTGGTCACGATCCTGGCCGCCTCTTTGCCCAGGCCCTTCTCCTTGAGGCGCTCCAGGAGCTGGTCAATGAGGCGGTAGGCCTCGGGCTTCTCCTCTTCTTCCCCCTCCAGGGCTTCGGGCTCGGGGAGGGTGGGCGGGGTGAAGCGGCCCTTTTCCGGATCGTAGTCCACCCACTGCTTCTCCAGGCGGTAGAGGTAGCGCCCCACGCCGAACTTGACCGCGGCCCGCTTGAGGGCGTCGGAAAAGGCGGCCTTGAGGGAGTCCCCTTCCCCCACGTCCTCTTTGCTGACCCCCAGGACGGTGAGGCGGCACTTCACCTCCACCACCCGCTCCCGGCGCTCCCCCCGCTCGTCCCTCGCGATCCGCTCCTGGTCGGAGAGGACCTCGTAGCCGTCGTGCCAGCCCTCGGGGCCCACCACCTTGTCCAAGCGGTCCAGGACGGTGCGGGCGTCCACATAGGGCACCACCAGGGCCCGGCGCTTTTCCTTGGAAATGGCTTCAATCCGCCACTGAACTTCCCCGGGAGGAAAGGGCTCGGCAAGCTTCCGCCAGACTTCATCCATGCCTCTATTGTACTTTAGCCCGCTCTCATCCGTCCCCGGGGCTTTGGGCGTAAAGTCGGGCTTATGCGAAAGGTCTTTTGGCTCCTTCCCTTTCTGGCCCTCGGGTGGGCTCTCGAGGTCCGGGTATCCGGAAGCCTCACCTTCAACCTCTTCCCCCAGGCGGTGGTGGTGGAGCGGGTCTCCGAGCCTCAGGGGATCCTGGTGGTTTACAGCTCTTCCAGAGCAGAGGCCATTTTCCGCTACCACGACGAGGACCTGCGCCGCCGGGGCTGGGTGAGGGTGAAGTACGAGGTCAAGAAGGCGGAGTGGAAGGCGGAGTACCGCAAGGGCAAGGCCAAGGCCAGCCTCTCGGTGAAGGACAAGAAGGGGCGGGTGGAGGTGCGCCTCAAGGAAGGGGGCTAGACAGCTGGCTGGCCCCCCGCTACCATATAGGGCGCATGGGGCCGTGGCGCAGCTGGGAGCGCGCCTGAATCGCACTCAGGAGGTCACGGGTTCGAGTCCCGTCGGCTCCACCAAAAGACCCCCCGCCCAAGGGCGGGGGGTTAGGTGTTCTGGCCTAGTAACCCGTGGACGAGCGGGGGTTCAGGAGGGGGGCTAGGCTCTGGGGGGCGATCCTGGTGCGCTGGGGAACCACCAAGCCCAGGGGCAGAGGGGTGGTGTCAATGGTGGCCACGGCGGAGAGCACCTTGGTGTTGGTGGAGTCGTAGTAGAGGGGGTAGTCGTTGGGCCCTGGGACCAGCACCGAGGAGCAGGCGATGGTCACGTTGGTCATGCCCTGGGTGATCTGATGGGGGCGTAGGGAGGCCTGGGGCAGGGTGTTGTAGCCGCAGTCCACGGCCTGACCGGTGTTGGTCATCACGGCGCCCATCTTGCTTAGGAAATCGTTTTCCAGGGTGATGGCATCGTAGTAGCCCTGCCATTCGCCCACGAAGACCACGCGCCCACCTTCGCTGGCGAACTGCTTCAGCACGTTGATCTCGGCGTTGGTGAAGGTCTCCCTGGGGTTCCAGAGGAAGATCACCTTGACCTGGGGGGCCAGGGCGGTGATGGAGCCCTGGGTGGAGTTCAGCTCCTCAATCGTGAAGCCTTGGCCCTGGATGACGCTGCGGAAGGTGGAGAGGCTGGCATCGGAGCACTCGCCGGTGCCCCCGCACACGGAGTTCCGGCCCCGGTCAAGGAGCACCTTGGTGCCCGCTCCCCTGGGCCCCGAGGTGGTGTAGTTCACCAGGTTCTTCACCATGAGCTGGTTGTTGGGGTTGGCCATACCGGTGTTGTCAAAGGGGTTGATATCGTTGAAGACCACGATGTCCTTGCCAGGTGGTGGAGGGGTAGTCTTGCAGGCCTGGACCTTATACGTCAACTGGCCTTGGCCTTGGGCGAAGTTGTAGCTGGGGGTGAGGAGGAAGGCGTGGCCCGCCACGTAGAGGGTGTCTCCGGGGTTTACGCCCAGACTGGCCAGGGCGAAGGCGTAGGTGAAGCTGTCCACGTAGGGGTCGTGCACGGCCTTCTGGGGGTAAGTCCACCAGCCTCCGGGGGTTGAAGTGCCCGCGTAGGCGCGGCTTTCCGTGAGCTGGTATGGGGGGACACCAGAAAGCCGCACGAAGAGGGTGTCGGCGGTGTTCCAAACCAAGAGCCCGCCGTTTTTGCCCATGGGGGCCTGGGCCACCTCGCCGCAGGCCCGGACCGGATCGCCGCCGGCATCGTCCCGGGGGCCTGGGGCCACCATGTTGGGCGTGACGCCTTGGGGGCTGGAACAGGCCCCGAGCGCCGCCACCAACGCCAAAGCACCTAAACGCCAATACCTGGGAATACCCATCCGAATCCGCCTCCAATCTGGTCTCGTGAGACCAAGGTTAGTGTAGGTGGACGGGCCCGTTACACCTTCGTTACAGCGTTACAGCCCAAGGAGCCAGGCCACGAAAGCGTTGACCACATCGTTTTCGGCCAAAAGCTCGGGGTTTTCCAGGACGTGCTCGTAGAAGGTGCGCACCAGGTCAGGGCTAGGGTCCTTGAGGAGCTCTTGGATGCTCTGCCCCTTGTAGGGGCCCTTTTCCAAGGGAGTGGTCAGGCGGGGGGCGGTGGCCAGAGGGGCGGCCTCCTTCAGGGCCTGTAAGGTCCTCTCTAGAAGGAGCCTTTCCCCGTCCGCTCCCAGGGCCTCCCTGGGGGTGAGGAGGGGTTTTTCCGAGAGGTCCCGGGGAATGAGGCCCAGGGCGTAAAGCCCCCGGGCCAGGCTGGGCGGGCCCACCTCCAGGGGGACCAGGGCCTTGGCCTCGCCGTAACGGACCTCGAGGGTGTACCGCCCGGGCTCGGGGAGGGTGAGGGCGGGGGCCACCTCCTTGAGGCCGGCGGTGAGGGGAGGAAAGCCCAAAGGCTTCTCCGCCCGGCCCACCTCCTTCCCCTCCCGGAAGAGGAGGCTTTCCAGGGGGGCCCGGAGGAGGTAGGGGCGCCCTTCCAGGCGCACCTCGGGGAAGACCGCCTCCCCGGCGCGGAAGGGGCGGGCCTCGAGGTCCCCGGGGATCAGGGTGAGCTTCTCCAGGAAAAGGCGGAGCTCGCCCCCTTCCAGCCGGGCCAGAGCCCGCCGGGCGGCAAAGGCGGCCGGGTGGCGGGGGTGGGCCTCTAGGAAGGCCCGGTAGAGGGCTTTGGCCTCAAGCCCAGCCCGCTCGGCAAGGTAGGCCCGGAAGAAGAGGGCAAGGGGCTCCCCCCTCGCCTCCAGGTCCTTAAGGGCCTCCTGGAAATCCTCCCCCTCGTCCAGCCGCAAAGCCCGGTCGTAGGCGGCCTTGGCCCCCAGGTAGTCCCCGTAGATGGCCCGGAAGAGGCCCAGGTTGTAGTAGGCGGTGGCGTTGGGGTTCAGGGCCACCGCCCGCTCCGAGGCCCGGATGGCCCGGGGGAGGTCCCCCGTGAGGTAGAGGGCCCAGCCCAGGTTGGTCCAGTACAGCCAGGAGTCGGGGCGGAGCCTCAGGGCCTGGAGGAGGGCTTCCTTGGCCTCTTCCCCCTTTCCTTCCTGGAAGGCGGCGAAGCTCACCTCCTCCCAGGCCAGGGGGAGCTCGGGGAAGGCCTCCTTCAGGGCCCGGGCTGAGGCGGGCCAGCGGGGGTCCTCGAGGGCCCTAAGGACCAGGTGGGCGGCGGTGCGCTCCAGGGCGTCCCCAGAGAGGAGGGCCTCCGCCTCCTTCAGGGCCTCTTCCCGCTTCCCCTCGGCGAAGAGGCGCAGGAGGCCGTAGGCCCGGGGGAGGTTGCCCTGCCAGAAGAGGAGAAGCCTTTCGGGGAGGAGACCCATAAGAAGCCCCGCGCCCCGCCCCTCCCTCAGGTCCAGGGCCGACTGGTGGAGGGGGTCGGGGTCCTCCCCCCGGGCCAGGGCCTGGAGGCGGGCCTCGTCCTCGGTGGGCGTGGGGAGGGTGCTAAACTTGGGGGCCAGGCCCTCCCGCACCAGCCAGAGCCAGGCCACCCCCGGGTGGGCGAAAAGTCCCTCTTTAGCCCCTTCCTTACGGGCCAGGAAGAGCCTCAGGCTCCCTTTCTCCTCCCGACCCAGGAGCACCCAGTCCGCTCCCGTTATGGCCTGGGCCAGGCGGGCCCCGGCCCGGGAGTAGAGCCCCCCCGTGAGCTCGTACCCGTCCCGCCAGGGGGGCTCGGGGAGGAGGAGGGCGAGGAGGGTGGGGGGCGGGGCCTTCAGGCCCTCGGCGAAGGCCTGGGCCAGGGTGTACCCCCTGGGCCCCTCAAAGGGCAGGACCAGGCCCTGGGCCAGGGCGAGGCCCAGGAAGAGGGAAAGGGCTAGCGGGCGCATGGAGGCATTCTAGCGCCTTTCCCTGAGGACCAGGTAAGCGAAGCGCCAGAGCCTGGGGGCCCTGCGCCAGCGCTTGGGGTCCAGGCCCACCCGCAAAAGCCACTCCAGGCCCAGCCTCTGGGCCCAGAGGGGTGGGCGCCGGGCCTCCCCCGCCAGGACGTCCAGGGTGCCCCCCACCCCCATGGCCACCCGGGCCCCCAGGTGGGGCTTGTGGCGGTGGATGAAGACCTCCTGCCTCTCCCCCATGCCCACCAGGAGGAGGTCCGGGGCCTTCTCCTGGATCTCGGCCACCACGGGGCCCTCGTCCTGGAAGTAGCCGTGGTGGGCGCCCACCACCTCCGCCCCAAGCCTTTCCGCCTCCTTGGCGGCCCGTTCCGCCACCCCGGGCTTTCCTCCCAGGAGGTAGACCCTGAGCCCGGGGAAGCGCCCGAAGAGGGCCAGGGTGAGGTCTACCCCCGTGACCCGCTCCTTCAGCGCTGCCCCATGGAGCTTCTTGGCCGCCCAGAGGATCCCCACCCCGTCCGGGGTGATGAGCTCGGCCTCGAGGACCGCCCGCCTCAAGGCCTCGTCCTCCCTGGCCCGCACCACGATCTCCGGGTTCAGGGTCACCACCTGGTGGGTCCTCGCCTCCTCCAGAAAGCCCCCGATGCGGCGGAGGGCCTCCTCCATGTCCACGGGGTCCAGGGGAAGGCCCAAAATCTCTAGGTGCTCCACGGCACGAACCTCTGGGCGAAGCGGTCCTGGGTGAGGCCAAAGGCCTGCTTGGGGAAGAAGCGGATCTCGGCCAGCCTGGGCACCACCGGGTCCACCCCGATGAGGCTCGCCCGGGCCAGCTCCTCGGTGCGCCCCTCCCGGTGGAGGGCCTGGCCCTCCGGGCTTTGGAAGAGGGCCTCCTGGGGGTCGGGGAAGGCCTTGAGGAGGGCGGTGGCCAGGGTGGGGGGGCCTTCCTGGGAAAGCTTCTTCTGGAAGAACCCGGTGGCCACCAGGGCCGAGAGGAGGGGCTCGGGGGCCCCGGCGGGGCGGAAGGTGGGGGAGGGGAGGCTTCGGGCCAGCTCCAGGGCGGCCTTGGCGTTGCGGAAGCTGGCCAGATAGACCTCCTTCTCCTCGGGCAGGAGGCTGGCGTTGAGCATGGGGGCCACCAGGATGGCCCTTTTACCCTTTACCTCGGTGGCTTCCAGCTCCACCAGGGAGACCCTCCCGTGGAAGCCCTCCGGGGGGAAGCCCTCCACCTCCCCCAGAAGGAGGGCCTCCCGGCCCAGCTCCTGGGCCAGAAGGCGGGCCACCTTGGGCCCCGGGGCCACCCAGACCTCCTGGGCGCCCTGGGCCAGGAGGAGGGTGAGGACGCTGCCTGCGGGGAGGACCTCCACCAGGAAAAGGGGCCCCGGGGCGGGCCTCAGGCACAGGTCAACCCGGCACACCCCGCCATGATACCTTAGCCTGGGCGTATGCGGCTCAAGGACCTGGGGGAGCGGGCCCTTCTAAGGAAACTGGCCCCTTTGGGGTACCCCGTGGAGGCCCCCCTCCCCCCCGGGGACGACGCCGGGGGAGTGTGGGTGGGGGAGGCGGCCTGGCTCCTCAAGACCGACGGCTTCCTCTACCGGGAGGTGGCCCTCTTGGGCATGGGGCCCTTTGAGGTGGGCTTCAGGGGGGTGGCGGCCACGGCCTCCGATCTTCTGGTGAAGATGGGCCGTCCCCTGGGCTTCACCCTGGGGCTCTTCCTGCCCCCGGAGCTGGAGGAGGCCTTCGCCCTGGGACTGGTGCGGGGGGCGGCGGAGGCCGCCGGGCGGCTTGGAGCCCCGCTCCTCGGCGGGGACACCAACGCCGGGGAGGAGGTGGCCCTCACCGTCTCCGGCTTCGCCCTAAGCCACGCCCCCCTTCCCCGGAGGGCGCGCCCCGGGGACCTCCTCTTTTTGGCGGGGGACCGCTGGGGGCGGGTGGGGGCGGCCATCTTGGCCCACTACCGGGGGCGTTCCCTGGAAGGGTTTCCCGAGATTCGCCAGGCCGCCTTCTACCCCCTGCCCAGGCTGGAGCTCTTGGCCCTTTCCGGCCTCCTTAGGGGCGGCCTAGACTCCTCCGACGGCCTCGCCGAGACCCTGTGGCAGCTTTCCGAGCTCGGGGTGCGGGTGGACCTCGAGGCCCTCCCCCTCTACCCCGACGTCCTGGCCTTCGCCGGCGGCGAGGACGAGGCCTTGGAGCTGGTCCTCTACGGGGGCGAGGAGTTTGAGGCGGTGCTGGTGGTGCCCCCCGAGGCCGAGGGGGCGGTCTTGGCCAGGGCGGAGGCCGTGGGCCTACCCCTCTTCCGGGCCGGGCGGGTGGGGGAGGGGGAGGGGGTCTACCTGAGGGGCCGCCCCGTCCCCCGGAGGGGCTACGACCACTTCCGGCCCTAGGAGCCAGCGGGTCTCCTCCCGGAGGACCCGGGCGAAGCGGGGACTCCTCTCTGCCAGGCCCCGCCACTCGGGGAGGGTGTAGACCAGGG
>Ga0308405_1000697_pt1 | contig 18597 bp, 18 predicted proteins | sample HotsprSampleMS13_FD_203473 | JGI IMG/M metagenome (GOLD analysis project Ga0308405, IMG submission 203473) | Hot spring phototrophic mat microbial communities from Mushroom Spring, Yellowstone National Park, Wyoming, United States - 20060912_MS13 ...
GGTCGATTTGCGACCGCTCGAAAAGCTGAACGATCTGGCGAAAGATTCCCTGCCGGCTACGCTTCAAGCCCGATTCCAGTTGTGGGCTGGGCGGGGTCCGCCGGCGGAAAAAACGACTGAAGATCACGCTCGTCTCCTCGTTCCGGGATACTTCCCTGGAGTGAGGCGACGCAGCGACTGCCGCGGCGCCATCGCTAAGTATAGCAGTCGTGCCGCGCTGGCTCTTTCGTTGGCTGGAGCGGTCCGGTCGCGCTGTCGCGCGGGGAGTACTCTCCGGCGAGACGGTGGCGCGCCGAGGAATGCCTAACCCTTGACGAACGTCTCGTCGAGCGGCACACTGGCTGCGTCGGTCGCATCGGACTCTTCCTGTGCGAACTGGGGAACGATGAGCGAAAATCGTCCGTCCTATCACTCGATCAAAGAGTTACCAGTGAGCGAGCGCCCACGCGAGCGGATCCAGCAGTATGGGCCAGAAGTGCTGACCAATGCTGAACTCCTGGCCATCATCCTGAACACGGGGACACGTGGCGAGTCGGTGCTCGACCTGGCGCAGCGCTTGCTCGTCGAGTTCGGTGGGCTCGTCGGTTTGGCCAGAGCTGATCTCGCCAGTCTGCGGCGTTTTCACGGACTCGGCGAGGCGAAGGCTGCCAAGCTCAAGGCCGCACTCGAACTCGGGCGGCGGCTCGCGCTGGCCCAACCGGAAGAACGTCCGGTGATCCGCACACCGGAAGACGTGTACGCGATCGCTGGGGCGGAAATGGCGACCCTGGAGCAGGAACAGCTCCGGGTCGTGCTGCTCGATACCCGGAACCGCGTGGTGCGCACGGTGACGGTCGCACAGGGGCACGTGAACGGTGCCCAAGTGCGGATCGCCGAGTTGTTCCGGGAGGCTATCCGCGCCAACACTCCGGCACTCGTCTTGCTCCACAACCATCCGTCCGGTGACCCGACACCGTCTCGTCAGGATATCGAGCTGACCGAGAGTGCGGTCGAGGCAGGAACCCTGCTCGGGATCGAAGTGGTCGATCATCTCGTGATTGGGCATGGGCGCTTTTGCTCGCTGCGGCGGCTCGGGCTCGGGTTCGCCGCAACGTGACTGGTGCGCGAGCGCGCGCTGAGGGAGGTGGCTAGGGGGCTATGACTGCGCATGGGACAGACGATTGGCTGACGAGAGGAGTTTCCCATGGAGAGGCCCCCTTTGGACCGACCCGATGACGCGGCTGAAGCTCTGGGGTTCGATTGACTCCGACCCAGTACGGAAAACGATCGACTCGTCGCGGCGCTCGGCTATGTCTTTTGGATCGTGGTGCCGCTGATCGTCCTCCTCACCGATCTCCGGCAGAGTTCCTTCGCCTACGTCCATGCCCTGCAGGGTCTCGTCTTCGGTGGAGCGAGCATCGTCTTCCTCCTGCTCTACTCGTGCCTCGCGTTTGCGCTGACCGCGATCGTGCCGCCACGCGGCTGCGTGCTGTGGATCGGTTTCTTGCCCCCCTCGGACTCGGGCTCTACGTCGCCTATCGGGTCGTGACGGCGAGCCAGGTCGCGTTTCCCGTCCTGAGCGATGTGACGCGCTCCCTCTTCCGGCAACAGCTCGCTGGCCTGGGGATTTGACCGAGCTCACGCGCCGGGAAGCCAACCGCGCTCGATCAGTGCCTCGCGGCCGAGATGGCCGAGCAGAATCTCGAAGCGGGTTCCGGCCAGTTCGGGATGGTACTCCATGCGATTCCGCTCGAAGTACTGGACGAGGTAGCGTTGCCCGTCCGTTTTGCTCACTTCTTCGAACGGTTCGCTGATCGGGTAACCGAAGACGGCTGGGCCCCCGCGGCTCCACCAGTATGCCTCGAAGGGTGGCCGTAACGTGTGGCGTGTCTCGACGAAGTAATCGATCTGCGGATCGGCTGGCCGCTCCACCGGCCGAAACGCTGGCTCGTTCTCGCGCCCGCGTGTCCGCTCGACACCGAGCAGCCCCAGCAAAACCTCGAACGGTGTCCCGGCCAACTCGGGGTGGTGCTCGAAGCGCGCTCGCTCGAAGTACTGCACGAGATACTGTTGCCCATCCGTTGCGGAGACCTCCACGAATGGCTCAGTCAGTGGATAGCCGAAGCGCTCGAGTCCCCCGTTCGCTCGCCAGTAGTCGTAGAAAACGCGCGGGACATTGTGCTGGGTGACCTCGAAATAGATCATGTTCGGATCGCTGCTCGGTGGAACCGGAGCAGTCGGTGGCGGCAGGGTGGTAAGGTCTTTCGGGAAGACGCCTTGTTGCTCGTAGCGCACGTACTCGCGCACCAAGCTGGCCGTCAGGCGCCAGCTGCGCACGGACCGTAAGCGGATGAAACCGGTCACGGTCGCTTCCTGTCCGGGTGGGAGCGGCGCAGGGAGTCCCCACCGGAACGGGTTGGGCACGCCGGTGTTGCCTTCGAAATCGACCCCGACGCGAAAGGCTCCCTGCTCCTTCGGAAAGCCGACACTGTCGAATGTTTGGCCTTCATCGTAGATGAATCCTGGAGGCGGTCCTTGGGTGGGCAGCTCGATCGGCCCGACATTGCGAACGACCGCGTCGACCCGGACGAGTGTGCCGGCGTACAACTCGCTCGCTGGCGTGAAGGTCACGCTGACCAGTTGGGCCCTCGGTTCCAAGCGCCGCGGCTTGGAGGGGAAGACGATCGGGCCAGTTCCTTTGAGCATGCCGCGGAGGAGCGGCAACTGTGCATAAAGCTGGTCACCTGGGCATTCGGTGATGTTGTAGTCGCGGTGCCCACCGATGTTGGGAACATCCACGAGGTCGCGGAACGGCCCGATGCCGCCTGGGTCGAGTTGGCCTGCACGTGTCCGGACGAGACGCGCCAGCGCGTCGAGGACGACCCGCGGGGGATCGGTCGCCGTGAAGTCCCCCAGCACAGCGATCCCGAGCGTCCCCGTGTTGTACCCGGCGGTGTGGGCGCCGATGACGTTGGGACCACCGTATCGTCCTTCGTAGACGCGTCCTTGCCAGTCGACGACGAAGTTGTAGCCGATATCGCCCCACCCGAGCGTGACAGCGTGATAGGCGTAAATGGCCCGGATCGTCGCGGCCGGATCAGGTGGATCGTTGCGCGTCACGGTATGGTGGACAATGACTTTCTGGATCGGCGCGTAGCGCGGTGGCCAGATTTCCTTCCCGTTTTCATCGAAACGCAACGATTCATCAGCTCCCCAGCCGGCTCGAGGAAAGATCCAGCCATCGATGAGGTCGCTGCTCGCGAACCACTGCATGTCGCTCGAAGAGACTTCGACCGCGGTCACGCGGATCGCTTCGACTCCTGGCCCCGCTCCTCCGATGCCCGGCTCGCAGACGATCCCGAGCTGGACGGCTCGTCCGCTGGCCAGGATCGGTGGGGCATAGGTCCAGCCATCGTCCTGGACTGGTGGCGTGTGCGGATCAGCGGCGAGTGGGATCCAGTCGCTCCAGCTTTCGCCGTCGCTGCGCAGGCGGACCGAGAGCTGCAACAGCGCACCTCGGGGAACCGAGGCCTGCCAGCTCACCTCGACGCTACGGAAGGAAAACGGCAATGGATAGACCGGCGTCAGGATCTGGCCAGCCGTGGGAAACGGACCCTCGACGAACCAACTGGTCCTCCGGATCACCCCGCCACGCGCCTGGCTGCTCCCCAACTCCATGACCGTCGCTGCGATGACTCCGCCAGCCACGCGCAGGAGCATCCGCCGCGTCAGTCGGCTCCCCCGCATCGCGTCCCCCTCGGGTGGCCTGCCTCACCGGCCGGCACGGGGGCAATCGTACGCCACGGCGAGTGTACGATCAACCTGTCCGAACAGTCCCATCGGTCCTCGTCGGCGGGGAGCGTGCAGCATGATATGCTGGAGCGCTGCAGAAAGCGAGCGCGTGATGGAGCGTCTCGAGCACAGCAAACGGCGGACGATCGTCGAGTGGGCCTCGTTATTGCCGCCGCTCGCTGTCCTGGCGGCAGTCGCGTTGCTGTGGTCCGTTGCGCCGAGCCAGCTCGAACTGGCGACCCGTGCGGCCTTGCACGGGTTGTGTGCCCAACGGCCGAGCCATTCCTTCTGGTTCGGCCCGTACCAGTTGCCCTTCGATGCTCGGATGACCGGTATCTACGCAGGTGCTGTAGCGACGGTCGCCTGGCTCGCCCGGCGAGCGGCTCGCCGGTCAGCCGCACCCCCGTCTCCGCTCGCGATCGGGTTTCTCGCCACCGGGGTCGTGATGCTTGCAGTCGATGGCCTGAACTCGCTGGCGCTCGACCTCGGCCTGCGGTCGCTCTATTCGCCGCACAACCTGCTGCGCTATGCCACCGGTGCCTGGACCGGCGTCGCGCTCGGCAGCATGCTCTGGTGGATCTTCCAGTCGACGACTTGGCGCCCCGATCTCTGCGACTCGGGCACCGTGTTCGAGTTGAAGCGCGATGGTATCCCGCTCGCCGCAGCGCTGGCCTTTTTCGGCTGGTTTGCCTGGCGGGGGCCGGTCTTCTGGTTTCCGTTGGTGGCGGTGGGGCTGGTCCTGGCGGCGCTCCTCACGTTGGCACTGCTCGCCTGGCCGGTGGTCCTGGCTCTGATCGGCCGGATCGAATGCGCAACGACCTGGCAAGAGCTTCGCCGTCCTGCCCTTGCCGCACTGACGATCGCGCTCGCGTTCATGGTGGTGACGAGTGTCGCCCGCTATGGACTCGAGCGGATGCTCGGTCTCTCCTCGCTGACTTGACGAAAAGGGTGCAGCGATGCCGCGCGATCTCCCGATCGGCAACGGACGGTTGCTTCTCGCGTTCGACCGGACGTATACCCTGCGCGATGTCTACTTCCCGCGGGTGGGGCAGGAGAACCATGCGCAGGGGCGCCTCAACCGCTTCGGCATCTGGTGCGATGGTGAATTCGCCTGGTTCTCCGACGAAGGGTGGCAGCGCGACCTCCGCTACGAAGAACGCACGCTGGTGACGGACGTTCGCTTGCACCACCCGCGGCTCGGGCTGACACTCGTCTGTCATGATGCCGTGGCCCTCGAGCACGATCTCTGGATACGACGGGTAACGGTCCGCAACGAGCGGCCGATCCCGCGGACTGTACGCCTGTTTCTCCATTTCGATGGGTACCTGTGGGGCTACGCCGATGGTGAGACGGTGTACTACGAGCCCACGGCGCGAGCACTCGTGCACTACAAGGGAAAACGCTACTTCTGGTTTTCCGGTTGGGCCGGCGATCGACCAGGTTACCACTGCTTCGCCTGTGGGAACAAGGCGTTCCGTGGGCATGAGGGGACCTGGCGCGATGCCGAGGACGGAGTGTTGAGCGGGAATCCGATCGCGCAGGGTTCGGTCGACTCGATCGGGGGACTGGAACTCGTGCTTCCGGCTGGGGGTGAGGGGAAAGCCACGTTCTGGATGGCAGCCGGGCTCCGCTTCGCCGATGTCTACCGGTTGCACCAGACAGTGCTCCAGCTGGGCCCAGAAGCGTTGCTGACCCGCGTCCGGCGCTATTGGCAGAGCTGGATCGAGCCCGATCCTCCGGGTTTGGTCTCTCTCTCGCCGACGCTGCAGCGCCTCTACCGGCAAAGCTTGTTGATCCTGCGGACGCAGATCGACGAGGGTGGAGCAATCCTCGCGGCGAATGACTCCGATATTCTCCAATTCGGTCGCGATACATACAGTTACGTCTGGCCGCGCGATGGCGCGCTCATCGCCAGCGCGTTGTTGGATGCCGGCTATCCGGAACTGGCGCGGCGCTTCTTCACCTTCATCGGTGACCTGGTCACCCACTACGGATTTTTCTTGCACAAGTACAACCCGGACGGCTCCGCTGGGTCGAGCTGGCATCCCTGGGCAGGTCCGACGGGTGACCTCCAGTTCCCGATCCAGGAGGACAGTACTGCTCTCGTACTGATGACCCTCTGGGACTACTATCGCAAGACCCGCGACCTGGAACTTCTCCGCGGCTTGTACAGCTCGGTGGTCGTCCCGTGCGGGCGTTTCCTGGCTTCCTATCGCGATCCGGTCACCGGATTGCCCGCGCCCTCGTACGACCTCTGGGAAGAGCGACGCGGTATCCACACGTTCACCGTGGCGGCTGTCGTGGCCGGGTTGCGTGCTGCGGCACGCTTGGCGCGCATCTTCGGTGACGACCAGTTCGCGGAGGGGTGGGATCGTGCTGCCGATGGTATCCGCGCTGCGGCGAGCCGCTACCTCTTCCGAACGGAACTCGGGCGCTTCGCCCGCATGCTCACGGTCGATGCGCAGGGGAACGTCGAACCTGACCCGACAATCGATGCCAGCCTGGCGGGGCTGTTCCTGTTCGGGTTGTTCCCGGCGCGCGATCCACGCGTCGTCGCCACGATGCAGGCAGTCGAGGAACGACTGTGGGTGAAGACTCCCGTCGGAGGCATCGCCCGCTACGAGGACGACTACTATTACCAGATGAGTCGCGATATCGAGCGCATTCCTGGCAATCCCTGGTTCATCTGCACGCTGTGGCTCGCAGATTGGCACATCGCGCGGGCGACTTCTCCCGCGGAACTCGCTCGTGCCCAGGAGTTGCTCGAATGGGTCGCAGCCCACGCGCTACCGAGTGGCGTGCTGGCCGAGCAGGTGCATCCGGAGACGGGCGAGCCGCTCTCCGTCAGCCCCTTGAGCTGGAGTCATGGAACCTTCATCGCGACCGTGCTGCGCTATCTCGAACGCGAAGGCCAGCTCGCGGCGGCGGGCTGGCCTTCTTTCCTCGCTCCCTGATCGAAGGGCCGGTGTCACCGTCCAGGTGGCCAGTTTCCGTACCAGTCGAAGCGTTGCTCACTCAACCCCACGACGACATTCTTGACCTGCGTGTAGAGGTCGAGCACGTGCCGCGACAGTTCCCGCCCGATACCGCTCTGCTTGAAGCCGCCGAAGGGGGCCTCCGGTGGATTGACGACGGGATAGTTGATGCTGATGTTGCCGGCCTTGATCCGCGCCGCCAGGCGATGCGCCCGCTTGATGTCGTTCGTCCAGATCGTGGCAGCGAGCCCGTAGATCGTCGCATTGGCGATCTCGACCGCCTCTTCCTCGGTGCGGAACGGAATGACGGCGAGCACCGGACCGAAGACTTCCTCGCGGGCGATCGTCATCTGGGGCTGCACCTCGTCGAAAATCGTCGGCTCGACGAAGTTCCCGCGCTGGAGCACCGGGTCGTCCGGCCGCTTCCCACCCAAGCGGAGCGCAGCCCCTTCCGCCTTGGCGCGCTCGACGTAGCTCAGGACGCGCTCGCACTGTCGGCGCGAGACCAACGGACCGAGCTGGGTGCGCTCATCCAACGGGTCACCGATCCGCAGAGCGGATGCCTTGTGCAGAAAGAGATCCATGAACTGATCATGGATCGACTCGTGCAGCAGGAGGCGCGTACGTGCCGTGCAGCGCTGACCCACATTGGTGAAGATAGCGAACAGCGAGCCGTTGACCGCCTCTTCGAGGTCGGCGTCCGGAAAGACGATGTTCGGCGACTTGCCACCGAGTTCGAGGGAAACCTTCTTGATCGTCCCCGCACTCAGGCGCAAGATCTCGCGACCGGTCTCCGTCTCGCCGGTGAAGGCGATCTTGTCGACCAGCGGGTGCTCGCAGATCGCGGCACCGACCTCGCTGCCCGGCCCCGTCACGACGTTGACAACGCCTTCAGGGATACCGGCTTCGAGGCAGGTCTGCCCCAGGACGAGTGCGGTGATCGGGGTATAGCTGGCAGGCTTGAGAACGACCGTATTTCCGGCCGCGAGTGCCGGTGCCAGTTTCCATGCGGCCATGAGGATGGGGAAGTTCCAGGGAATGATCTGTCCGCACACCCCGTACGGTTCGCGAACCGTGTAGTCGAGGAGCGGCCCGTTCATCGGGATCGTCTCGCCCCAGATCTGACCTGTCAGGTTGGCGTAATAGTCGAAGCAGTTGGCGGCAGCCAAGATGTCCATCCGCGACTCGACGATGATCTTCCCGCAGTTCAGCGTCTCCAGACGCGCGAGTTCGTCGACGCGCTCACGGAGGATCTCGGCGACACGGCGCAAGCGGCGGGCCCGCTCGTTGGGCGTCATATGCCCCCAGGGGCCTTCGTCGAAGGCACGACGGGCTGCGCGGACCGCACGATCGACATCCTCCCGGTTCGCCCTGGCGACGTAGCCGATGACCTCGTTCGTCGCCGGATTGTAGGTTGGGAACGTCTCACCGCTCGCGGCGGGAACGAACTGGCCGTCAATGAGCAGACCGTAGGTGCGAATTCCGGTTTCGGTCGTCATTCTTCGCCTCCCCGGGCAGGAACCGAGTGAACGCATGCCGCTGCTGCCCTTGCGGCAGCACGATCGTAGCACGGCCAGCGTGTTCGGTCATGAGGCTGGCGGTGTGAAGACGATATTCCACGGTTTGAGCTGGATATCCTGAAAGACGCCGGCAGCGAAGAAGGGGTCTCCCTCGATGAGCTGGCGGGCTTCCTCCTCGCTCTCGGCTTGATAGATGATGAGCGCGCCGCTGTCATCGACGAACGGCCCCGAGGCCCACAGTTTGCCTCGCTCGCGTAGTGCGCTGAGGTACTGGCGGTGAACCGGACGCACTTCCTTGATCTTGTCCGGGTTCCCGTAGCGGATCACTGCCGCCCAGAGCATTCCTCGCTCCTCTCGTCACTCCACGTCGTGCTCGGCCTCCCGTTCTCCAGGATAATCCGGTTCGCCCGGGGTGACGAGCGTGCGGGGGTCGCCGGTGATGACGAAGGCGATGCGCTCGCAGATATTGGTCACGCGATCAGCGATCCGCTCGAGATTGTGTGCTGCCCACAGCAACAGAGTGGCCCGCTCGATCGTGCGGGGGTCGCTCATCATGTAGGTCAAGAGTTCTCGGTAGACTTGATCGTAAAGTCCATCGACCTCGTCGTCCCGGTGCCAGATGGTGCGGCAGCGCTCGAGATCCATTTCGATGAACGCATCGAGCGCTTGGCGCAGCATGTCGATCGCAATCTCAGCCATCCGTGGGATATCGATCAAGGGCTTGAGGGGTGGCCAGGCACTCAGTCGGATAGCGATCTTGGCCAGCCCTTCTGCGTAGTCACCGATGCGCTCCAGTTCCCCGATGATGAAGAGAGTCGCGGCGATGATCCGGAGATCGGAAGCCATCGGTTGCTGGGTCGCGATGAGCAGCAGTGCACGCTCCTCCAGCGCGTAGCTCCGTTCGTCGATCGCGCGGTCGTGCTCGATCACTTCCTGCGCCAACTTCGTGTCATAGCGCTTGAGCGCCTCGACCGCGCGTTCGACTGCCTTTTCCACCATGCTACCCAGATTCAAGAGGTCCTGGCGGAGCAACTGGAGGTCACGCTCGAATTCCAGGCGAGCACGCGTTGCCATGTCGTTTTCCCTTTCCTCGTTCGGGTTCGTACCTCTCCAGACCGGCGCGCAGCGGCGATCGTGCGGGGTACTGAATAGTCCAAGTGTACGCCGCAGTGCGGCGAGGAGCTAGCCGATCTTGCCAGTGATATAGTCTTCGGTTTCCTTGCGTTTCGGGTTGGTGAAGATCCGCTGCGCGGTATCGAACTCGATCAGCTTGCCGGTCCGTTCCTCGCCGGCGAGCAGGAAGGCGACATAATCAGCAATGCGGGCTGCTTGCTGCATGTTGTGGGTGACGATGACGATGGTATAGCGCTGCTTGAGTTCCCAGATAAGCTCTTCGATCCGGTAGGTCGCGATCGGGTCGAGCGCACTCGTCGGTTCGTCCATCAGGAGAACCAGTGGTTCCACCGCGAGTGCCCGGGCGATGCAGAGCCGTTGTTGCTGGCCACCGGAGAGCGAGGCCCCTGAGTCCTTCAGCTTGTCCTTGACCTCGTCCCAGAGTGCAGCTGCTCGGAGACTGCGTTCGACGATCTCATCCGCTTCCGTACGGGAGAGCCGTTGCCGGTGCAAGCGCACTCCCGCGAGGACGTTGTCGTAGATCGAGAGCGTCGGGAACGGGTTCGGCTTTTGGAAGACCATACCCACGAGTTGGCGGACGCGAGCGGGGTCGATTCCTGGACCGTAAATATCGACCCCTTCCAGGCGAACACTTCCCGTCACCCGTGCGCCTGGCGTCAGCTCATGGAGTCGGTTCAAGCAGCGGATCAACGTCGACTTGCCACACCCGGAAGGGCCGATGACTGCCGTCACGGTACCAGGATGGATCGGCAACGTGATATCGGCGAGCGCTTGGAAGCGGCCGTAGTAGGCGGAGAGTCGCTCGATTTCCATACCGGCAGCCGCCGTGAGCGCCCGGTCGCGCGACGCTGTTTCGGCGCGGGCAGCTTGTGCGGCGGTGAGTGCGGCGATCGGCTCGGACATCGTCGGATCCCTCCGAGCTACTAGCCGATGCGGCCAGTGATATAGTCCTCGGTCCGTCGGTCGCGTGGCCGCAGGAAGAGTTCGCGGGTCGGCGCGTATTCGATCAATTCTCCGGTGCGATCTTCTCCCGCTAAGAGGAACGCCGTGTAGTGGGACACGCGGGAAGCTTGCTGCATATTGTGCGTGACGATCACGATGGTGTAAGTATGGGCGAGTTCGATCATCAGATCCTCGATCCGCATGGTCGTAACCGGATCGAGTGCCGAACAGGGCTCGTCCATGAGCAGGATATCGGGCTCGAGCGCGATCGCGCGCGCGATGCAGAGCCGTTGTTGCTGTCCCCCAGAGAGCGCGAGCGCGTTCTGCTGGAGCTTGTCCTTGACCTCGTCCCAAAGCGCGGCCTTGCGCAGGGCTTCTTCGACGCGTGCCGCGATGTCCCCACGGTACCCGTTGACGCGGAGACCGAACGCGACATTCTCGAAGATACTCTTCGGAAATGGATTCGGTTTCTGAAAGATCATGCCGATGTGGCGCCGTACCCAAACCGGGTCGGTCGTCGGGGCATAGAGGTCGATCTCGCCCCGGTAGATCGATCCCTCCACCCGGGCGTCCCGCGTGAGGTCGTGCATCCGGTTGATCGCACGCAGGAGCGTGCTCTTGCCGCATCCGGACGGGCCGATGATGGCGGTGATCCGACGTGCCGGGATAGTAAAGCTCACATCCCGGATCGCCTGGTGCTTGCCGTACCACACGTTGAGTCGCTCGATGCGCAGAGCAGCCGGTTCGGCTGGTTGAACGATATGCCGTGCTGGGTTCGGGCTGGTGATCGTCATGGGCAGACTCCCCTCAGAAGCGGATGCGGCGCTGCAGCCGAGCGCGGAGGAAGATCGCCAGGCCGTTGAAGAGCAAGAGCACAGCCAGCAACACGATGATTCCCGCAGCAGCGCGCTCGTGGAAGGCCGGTTGCGGGCGCGAGATCCAGTTGAAGATCTGGATGGGCAGGACGGTGAACGGATCGAACAGGCTCTGGGGCGTAAAGGCGACGTAGGTTAGCGCGCCGATGGTGATGAGCGGGGCAGTTTCGCCGATCGCCCGCGCCAGTGCGAGAATCGTGCCGGTCAGGATGCCAGGCCAGGCTGCGGGAAGGACGAAGAGCCGGACTGTCTGCCACTGCGAGGCGCCGAGCGCGAGTCCGGCCTCGCGGATCGATGGCGGAACCGCCCGCAACGCTTCGCGCGAGGCGATGATGATGATCGGGAGCACCAGGAGGCTGAGTGTCAAGGCTCCTGCGAGGAGACTGCGGCCGAGCATGAAGGTGCGGACGAAGACACCGAGACCGAGCAACCCGTAGACGATCGACGGGACGGCTGCCAAGTTGGACAAGTTGATCTCGATCGTCGCAGTGAGTCGGTTTTGCGGTGCGAATTCCTCGAGATAGATCGCAGCAGCGACGCCGAGTGGAAAGGCGATCAGGGCCACCAGAATCAAAATATAGAAGCTTCCGACTAGCGCGGAGAGGATGCCGGCTTGCTCGGGGCGCCGCGAGGGATAGCTCGTCAAGAAGTCCCAGGAAAGTGCCCGCCAACCGTCGTGGGTGACATCGGCGATGAGGACCCCGAGCGTGACAAGCCCGATGGCGATCGCGACTGCGCTGAGGAGGCCGAAGAGCATCCCGAGTCGCTTACGCAACGGTAGGCGAGGATCAAACTCTCGCTCGGTCATGGAAAGCCGCTCGGCACTCACTCGTAGACCTCCCGGAAACGCTTGAGGAAGCGGTAGCTCAAGAGATTCAGGGCCATCGTGATCACGAACAGTGTGGTGCCGACCGCGAAGATCGTCTGGTACTCGAGCGTGCCATGCGGAGTATCGCCGAGGCTCACCTGGACGATGTAGGCAGTCATCGTCTCCATCGCGACCAGTGGGTTGAGGGTAAGGCGCGGAACCTGACCCATCGCGATGGCCACGATCATGGTCTCGCCGACTGCCCGCGAGACCGCCAGAATGAAGGCTGCGACGATACCCGAGAGCGACGACGGTACCACGACGCGCCAGACGACCTCGAGTTTGGTGGCACCCAGCGCAAAGGCACCCTCGCGGAGGCTCTGCGGGACTGCCCGCATGGCGTCCTCGGAGAGGGAAGCAACCAGCGGGACGATCATGATTCCCATCACCAGGCCGGCCGAAAGCGCGTTGAACACCTCGAGCTGCGGGATGAAACGCTGGAGCAACGGTGTGACGAAGAGCAGGGCGAAGTAGCCATACACGACCGTCGGGACACCGGCGAGGATCTCCAGAACCGGCTTGACGACGCGGGCGACACGGTCCGGAGCGTATTCAGCGAGCCCGATCGCCGAGAGGAGCCCGATCGGTAGGGCGATGAGCATCGCGATGACCGAGACCAGAATGGTCGCCGTGAGCAGTGGCCAGATACCGAAATGCTTCTCGGTAAAGAGGGGAGTCCATTGCGTGTCGGTCAAAAAGTCGACGATGGAAACGCGCTGGAAAAAGCGGACGGTCTCGATCCCGAGCGTGTAGATGATGCCGATCGTCGTCCCGATCGAGATCAGTGCAGCCAGGAACAAGAAGGTCAGGATCGTCCGTTCGCGGACGCGACGAATCCGGTCGATTCGTTGCGTGCCGGTGAGGACACACTCGACCCACTCGCGGCGGTCGATCGATGTGGCGAGTTGAGCAAGAGTTGACTCGCTCATCACGTCCGTCCCTCGCTCGGCAACGACCGGCCGCGAGCAGGAGGACTTCCTGCTGCTCGCGGATTGTACCCGGTCTTCTCGACCTCCGGGAAGCTATTACTCACGCTTGAGCACGTCCTCGATCGAGACACCGACCTCGACTCCCTTGAAGACCGACCCGGTCTTTCGCGCTTGGAAGCGCTTCTTGGCGAGCTGGTAGGCCTCGTCCGGCAGGGGGATGTACCCGACTTCCTGAGAGAGTTCGGCTGCGTTGTCGAGATAGAACTCGGCGAACGCCTGGACTTCCGGCCGATCGGCTTGGTCGCGCGCGACATAGATGAAGAGCGGTCGCGAGAGGGGCTGGTATTGCCCGGTGTTCACCGTCTCGAGGTTCGGCTCGACCGGTTTGCCGGTCTTCGGGTTGACGATGGGCACGATCTTCACCCGACCTTTATTCTCGATCGCGTAGGCGAGCCCGAAATAGCCGAGCGCGTTCTTGTCCCCGGCGACACCCTGGACGAGGACGTTGTCGTCCTCGGAGGCAGTGTAGTCACCCCGGCTGGCGCCAGCCTTGCCGTTGATCGCTTCCGTGAAGTAGTCGAAGGTTCCCGAGTCGGTTCCTGCCCCGTACAAGTTGAGCGGTGCATCCGGCCAGTTCGGTCGCACCTGGTTCCAGCGGGTGATGACCCCCTGCGACTCGGGCTTCCAGATCAGATTGAGTTCCTCGACCGTCAGGTAATCCACCCAGTCGTTTTGCGGGTTGACCACGACGGCGAGTCCATCGAACGCAACAGGAAGCTCGATGTACTCGCGACCGCTCTTTTGGCAGGCCTCCACCTCGGAGTCCTTGATCGGGCGCGACGCATTCGAGATATCGGTTTCCTTGTTGCAGAACTTCTTGAATCCACCGCCGGTGCCGGAGATTCCGACCGTGACCTTGACCTGGGGATACTTCTTCTGGAACTCCTCGGCGACTGCCTCCGAGATCGGGAACACGGTGCTGGAACCGTCGATCGTGATCGTACCGCTAAGCTGTTGGGCTGCGGTGGTTGGGCTCGGTTGGGCGACTGGTGTTCCGCTAGCTGGGCTCGGCTGCGCTGCCGGAGCGGTCGTCGGCGTGGGAGTCGCTTGCCCGCCCCCGCACGCTGCGATGAGCGCGCTCGCTACCGGAACCGTGGCGCCCAGTGTGGCCAGGCGCGCGATCAATTGCCGTCGACTCAGTCGCGTCGTCCGTTCCTGCATGGTCAACTTCCTCCTCCATTCGTCTCGTCCATTGCCGCCAATTCCGGTATGAACCGGTATCCGATTCCGTGGACCGTTCTGATCAGGTTCGACCCATCTGGCTCTCCTCCCAGTGCTTCCCGGATCCGGTGGATGTGGACATCGACATTCCGGAGGTCGACGACGTCCTGTCCCCAGACCAAGTCGAGAAGCTCCTGCCGCGTGCACACGCGACCGGCCCGCTCGACCAGTGCGGTGAGCAGGGCGAACTCACGCGGCGTGAGATGAACCTCCCGTCCCCGGTACACCACGCGGTGCTCGTCGCGGAAGATCACAAGCGTTCCGGCCGTGAGCACGTTTCCGGCTGTCGTCTCTTCCGACCGGCGCAGTAAGGCGTCGATCCGGGCAAAGAGTTCGCGCGTGCGGAAGGGCTTCACCACGTAATCGTCGGCGCCTTCCTGGAACAGCGCGACGATGTCGTCTTCGCTGTCGCGGGCTGTCAAGACCAGGATGGGCGCGCTCGACCACTTGCGGATCAGCCGGCAGACATCCCGCCCGTCGATACCCGGGAGCATCAGATCGAGGATGATGAGGTCGGGTCGGATGGTGCGCGCCAGCATGATCGCGTGCCGGCCCTCTTGGGCGGTCCAGACGCTGTGGCCGCGTTGTTCCAGGCTGTAGGAGAGAATCTGGGCGAGTGTCGGATCATCCTCGACGATCAGGATACGCTGCTGCGTCGGTGTTCCTTCTGGTCGCGTGGTCGATCGGCTGCTCACCGTGACCATCCGTCTTCCCTTCACTGTGGGCAGTGTACCGGGCTGCGATTAACGGAGGATCAGCGGGAGATTAACGGTCGATTAACGGGGCGAGTTCGCTGACGACGCGCACCACGTCGCTGACCGCGAAGGGGCGGGAGAGGATCCGGTTCGCGCGCTGGCGCAGCCATTCCGGCAGGGCGCGCAGGGGGCTCGCCAGGACGAGGAGTCGCGTGTCAGGGAAGTCTTCGAGCAGTTGCTGGAGTTCGGCGAGCTGCTCACCATCGCTCGCGAGGTCCACCGCGATCAGGTCGGGGCGCAATCCCCAGCCAGCGAGAAAGTGTGCTGCGTCAGCGGCGCGCTCGTGCGCGCTCACGGCGTAGCCGAGTTCCTCGAGTTCCGCGCGGAAATAGGAGCGTGCCGGCCAGTCCGGCTCGATCAGGACGATGAATAGTAAGGCAGTCATCGCCTCGCTCCTGCTCTCGCGAGACAGGACGCAACGGTCTCGTGAACGGACGAGAGCGGCCGCTCGAGGTAGGACGAGCGACCGCTCTGCCATCCGGACACGATTCCGAGGTGCCGCGAGCAGCTCAGGATGACTCGCGCAGCGTCCGGGCCGCCAGATATTCCTGGCACTGCCAGCACTGCTGCGGTCCTGCGGTGGCTCGGCAACGCTCGACCGTTTCCGGCGTATTGAGCGCATAACCGAGCGCGCAACGCAGGGTCACCCGTTTTCGGCCACGCTTGGTCTGGAAGGTAACCCTCTTCAGCATCGGGCAACCCAGCCACAGCTCTTCCTCGGAATCGGTGTCCAGCGCACGCCGAAAGAGTTCTGCTACCAGCATCGCGCCGGTCACCTCACACTCGTTCTCCTGGCAACACCAGGAGATCGTTCCAGCACACGCTCGCGGCAGTTCCCTGCCAAGCTGGCTGGTTCACCTTCCAGTATACGCGCGACGCGATTCCATCATGGCGTCGACCCCGGCAGGCGCAATTTGGCGGCCAGAACTGGGCTCTGGAACTCGCTCGCCAGGATATCCATGATCACGATGTCGTCGCGGTACGGACCGATCTTCGTCGCTTGGCGCAGGCGACCGACTTCCCGGAATCCGACACGGTCGTAGACGGCTCGTGCCCGCTCGTTCGCTGCGTAAGAGCGTAGCCAGATGTGATGCAAGTCGAGGACCGTGAAGCCGAAGTCCAAGAGGAGAGTCAGCGCCTCGGTCGCGTATCCCCGTCCCCAAACGCTCCGCTCACCGATGACGATCCCGACCTCGGTGCTCCCGGCAGCGAAGTCGATCCCGAAGAGTTCTGCGTTGCCGACCGGGTGGTCATCGGGTCGCTCGTAGATCGTGAAGACCCGGCGTGCTGGGTCGCGCCGGGTTTGCTCGAACCACTCGACTTCGTCCTCGACGGTGAAGGGAACCCGCCAATGAGCAGTCAGCGTGCGCGAGACCTCGAGATCGTTCATCCACCGCTGATAGACTGCGGCCAAGTCGCGCCGGATCGGACCGAGGTAGACGAGTTTGCCAGGGACGATGACCTGCAGATGCTGATACTCTTCCATCGCTATGTCCTGCTCCTCCCCGCTCACCCGTGTGACGCTTCCCCACGACCGTGTTACGCTGGCGGCGGCGAGTGCCGTGCAGGAGGTCTCCGTGTGGCTCGTCGGGACATCCGGTTGGTCGTATCGTCACTGGCGTGGCCGCTTCTATCCGCCAGAACTCCCGCCATGGGAGTGGTTCTCCTACTACCTGCGCGAGTTTGTCACAGTCGAGTTGAACGTGACTTTCTACCGGCTGCCGGCGCGCCAACGCTTTCGGGAATGGGCTAGGCAAGCTGCCCAACGACCAGGCTTTGTCTTCGCGGTCAAGGCACCACGCGCGATCACGCACGTCCATCGCTTGGCTGGTGTCGAGCCGGTTCTGGGAACATTCCTGGCCACACTCGAGGAACTCGGTTCCTCTCGCGGCCCGCTCCTCTTCCAGCTGCCTCCCGGCTTCGCCTGCGATCTCGACCGCTTGCGATCTTTCCTCGATTCCTTGCCAGCGGGCCAACCGTTCGCCTTCGAATTTCGTCACCCGAGCTGGTTCGTGCCCGCCGTCGCCGACGCGATCGCCGGCGCTGGCGGCACGATCGTCCTCGCGTATGGCGGAACGCATCCCACTCCGGATGCGTTTCGGTTCGTCGGCCCGCTCTGTTCTGTCCGAGTCCACAGTGGTCTCTTCGATATCGGTCTGACGGACGAGGAGATCGCTCAGTTGGTTACCCGGTTGGCTTCCTGCAGCGATCGGCCCGGATTCGTCTATTTCAACAATGACGCCTTCGCCCATGCAGTGCACGATGCTCGGCGCTTGCGCCAGGCGCTCCAGCGTGAGGGCTTACCGGTCGCGTGAGGCGCGAGAAGGTCGATCCTCACCCAGAGCGGTCGTCCCAGAATTGATCCGGACCAGCGATGCGATCCAGGTAGAACGTGCCCTCGGTACGCCAGCCGAGCACGATGGTTCCGGGAGTCGGGCGGCAGAGTTCGCTGCGGATCGATGGTTGCCAGCTCTCGTCGAATGCTTCCTGCAAGACGCGGCCAGCGAATGGCTGTTCCGGCGTCAAGCCGAGAACGGCTGCTACGGTGGGAACGATATCCACCACACCGGCTGGAATTCGGCTCGTGAACCCCTTACGGATATTCGGTCCCAGCATCACGGCAAAAGCCTGCAGTTCGAAGGGGGAGCCCGAGCCGTGCGTCGACCGGAGCGCGACCTGCTCGGTCAGAGCGGTGACGACTCCGGCGACTCCGAACTCGTTCTGGTCTGCTCTCCAGGTCGGGCTCACGGCGAGGAGCGGGAGCCGCTCGAGGGCATCACGCTCGAGCGAGCCACCCCACACAGCGGTGAGAGCGGCTGTTCCTGGTCGTGCCGAGGTCAGCGAGGGATGAGCGAGGACCGCGCCGACCCATGGCTGCTCGAGCAACCACTCGATCAGTGGGGCAAGTTCTGCCAGCTTGGGGGTGGTGGACCCCGGTCGCCGGAACAGGAAATCGCCTGCCGGCACGAGGCGATCGAGGACCGGCAGGGGAGGTGCCTGGCGGAGGAGTTCGCTCAGCGAGCGGTGATGGAGTGGGGTCGACTGGCCATGATCGGAAAGGACGAAGACGAGCAGATCGTCCAGCAGTCGGCGGGCGGCCAGGTGATCGAAGAAGCGAGCGAGCAGCTCGTCCAGTTGGCGGAGGACCGACTCGCTTTCTGGGCTGCCGAGCCCAGCGAAGTGAAAGGTCGCGTCCGGCTCGTGGAGCCAGAGCACGGTCACCGCGACGTCTGGATCGGGCAGGAAGAGATCGCGGGCTGCGCGGATGGCGTAGCGGACGAGCTCGAGGGACGAGTCCGTGAGATCGGGAGGTGGCCCGAGCTTTTCGCGCAACGCGGCGAGATCGGGCAGGCCGAAGACCGAGCGAGGATTGACCAGGCGGAACGGCTGAGTGCGGGCCCAGAGCCAACTCGAGCCGGTGGAGCCGCTGGCTGCGACTGCGAGACGCTGCCCACGCGCGGCGAGGAGATCGGCGAGCGGCGGGCGCAGGATCGCCCGACCCTGCGTCCGCCGATCGAGTTCCGCGATTTGTCGAAAGTCGCTGGTA
>Ga0308405_1000700_pt1 | contig 18502 bp, 15 predicted proteins | sample HotsprSampleMS13_FD_203473 | JGI IMG/M metagenome (GOLD analysis project Ga0308405, IMG submission 203473) | Hot spring phototrophic mat microbial communities from Mushroom Spring, Yellowstone National Park, Wyoming, United States - 20060912_MS13 ...
GTAAATCTGGCGCAGGTTTCTGCGATTTTCAGACAACTTGTAAGAGCCGCAAGTTCCTCGAGTGCGTGATGAAGAGGATACAAAGCATCCTACTAAACTTGAGGACTAGCTGAAGAGAATTGGAAAAGTATTTAACCTACCGCGTTTCCATCCCTCATAGGATCTTTCTAAACTTTTCGTTTACGCCCAGAGAGACCAGCTGGGCGATGTGAGTTTCCATCCCTCATAGGATCTTTCTAAACGACGAGGTAATTGCGTTGGATGCCCTCTCCGAGGGGACGTATGTTTCCATCCCTCATAGGATCTTTCTAAACTGAACGGCCGCGTAAGAGTTTGGTATAAGGACGGGTTTCCATCCCTCATAGGATCTTTCTAAACTCTTGCGAGCGGCCGGGTAAAGATTTGGTACGAAGGTTTCCATCCCTCATAGGATCTTTCTAAACTTAAGAATATGCGGCTGCTCCTTAATGGAAGGTTAAGAGTTTGTTTCCATCCCTCATAGGATCTTTCTAAACAACCAGTGCCCGAGCGCATTCACCGCAACGCCCGAGCCAAGTTTCCATCCCTCATAGGATCTTTCTAAACGAAAACGGGCCTCGCAACAGTGCTGACTCCGAGGTCTCAGTTTCCATCCCTCATAGGATCTTTCTAAACAAGATGAAAGCGTTGAGGCAATTTACGTGCTAACACGGAAGTTTCCATCCCTCATAGGATCTTTCTAAACTTAAAAGAGTTGATGATGGCTATGTCTACGTTTCCGGGTTTCCATCCCTCATAGGATCTTTCTAAACTCGCAATATAAAAGAGAGCGTTTTTATAGATGTCGAGTGAATGAGTTTCCATCCCTCATAGGATCTTTCTAAACGAGTATGTTGAAAAAGGACTTTTTGGTTGATTACAGCGTTTCCATCCCTCATAGGATCTTTCTAAACTTGAACTTTACCGCACCTGGGTTGCAGCCGTCGCGATTGCGTTTCCATCCCTCATAGGATCTTTCTAAACTTTTGGATAAGTCATACGTGCTCATTTATAGGAAGACGGATGTTTCCATCCCTCATAGGATCTTTCTAAACTATTTTAGTTTACGAGATCGAGCCCCCATTTGATTGTTTCCATCCCTCATAGGATCTTTCTAAACAATATGTGGTACAGAGTGAGTGGTGTTATTGGAAGAGTTTCCATCCCTCATAGGATCTTTCTAAACGGCTTTGTGGACGTCCCTTACGTACGGCTCCCGCTATGTGGAGTTTCCATCCCTCATAGGATCTTTCTAAACCAGACTGCGGTGTTTTGGGTCGCGGGAGAAAAAGAAGATATTGGCTATTTGGTTCGTTTGGATGGGCGTAAACCTTCGCCCCGTCCCGGCAACCCCTCTCGTGCATTCCTTGTGCGGGAGGGGGTAGTGAAAATGAAGTTTCTTATTAATAGCCGGGTAAGGGTATGGCGTAAGGACGGGACGTTTCCATCCCTCATAGGATCTTTCTAAACTTGGTTGGTGTGAAATGAAGGGAACATTATATCATTGGCAGTTTCCATCCCTCATAGGATCTTTCTAAACTTGGTTACCCCGAGCCGCGTAGACCCATCTATTTCGTTTCCATCCCTCATAGGATCTTTCTAAACATCTCTAAGGACGGAGTATGCGCCCTGTTGGAGGGGTTTCCATCCCTCATAGGATCTTTCTAAACGGAGCATAATCTTGACACGGTCAGGTACGTACTTAAAAATGTGTTTCCATCCCTCATAGGATCTTTCTAAACGCTCAAGGTCGTCTCGTTACTGGTTTGAATGCCGACACCGTAGAGTTTCCATCCCTCATAGGATCTTTCTAAACAGCTTCCTACTCAAAAACCAGCCAAGCAGGAAGAATGGTTTCCATCCCTCATAGGATCTTTCTAAACTCAATTTACGCAAGATACCATGGTCTCTTGCGTCCTTATGTTTCCATCCCTCATAGGATCTTTCTAAACGTAGTTTTAACGATGGTTATAGCTTGGAGTATTTGTATGGAGTTTCCATCCCTCATAGGATCTTTCTAAACTAGACCCGTCCCCGTCAGTGAGGGCATGGAGTTGCTACTCGAGTTTCCATCCCTCATAGGATCTTTCTAAACGGAAGCATGGGAAAGAGGGAGAGGTTTTCGAGAGCGTACAACGTTTCCATCCCTCATAGGATCTTTCTAAACGAAAATATGCAGAGAAGAAGAGCAGGAATTGTCAGAGTTGGTTTCCATCCCTCATAGGATCTTTCTAAACACCTTTGTATAAGTGTTATGTATTTGATTTTATTACTGGTTTCCATCCCTCATAGGATCTTTCTAAACTTTGCATCAGCAAGTCATAATCACGACGCATCATACGTAAGTTTCCATCCCTCATAGGATCTTTCTAAACCTGGAAGGAGGGGTAGTATGTGGTATAAAGTTGCTGGCATAATTTAGTTTCCATCCCTCATAGGATCTTTCTAAACTTATTTGTCCCGACTAGGACCACCGAAGGCGCGCTTTGTTTCCATCCCTCATAGGATCTTTCTAAACTGCTACCATGGCCGTTCCGTCATTTCGGGACAGATTTTGTTTCCATCCCTCATAGGATCTTTCTAAACTTTGATTTACCCCATCCGCGGAAATATAAGGCTTGGGTTGTTTCCATCCCTCATAGGATCTTTCTAAACCCTACCTCTCGACCCGCTTATGAAAAACGCATATGTGCGTTTCCATCCCTCATAGGATCTTTCTAAACCGGTTTAAAGCCCCGGACTGTATCTGCAGAAGCTCTTTGTTTCCATCCCTCATAGGATCTTTCTAAACCCCGAAGCTTCCCTTTTGCTTTTTGACGCGCGTTTTTATGGTGTTTCCATCCCTCATAGGATCTTTCTAAACCAAGATTAACACCGCTATGGCTTGAGAAATTTGTTCGGTTTCCATCCCTCATAGGATCTTTCTAAACTTTTTATTGACTTTGCAAATGGGAAGGCGATTAGTTTTTTGTTTCCATCCCTCATAGGATCTTTCTAAACAATCAAGCCCTGCCCTTTCGTCTGCGCCCGCCTCTCGCGAGGCGTTTCCATCCCTCATAGGATCTTTCTAAACGGTTTTTTATCTACAACCCCAGAACTGAAACAATGGATTGCTTTCAGTTTCCATCCCTCATAGGATCTTTCTAAACTCAGCAAACACGGTCGTGACGTGGTTGGGTGAACATGACTTGTTTCCATCCCTCATAGGATCTTTCTAAACTTTGATGCAGATGTCGAGGAAGTGTTCCCATATAGCAGTTTCCATCCCTCATAGGATCTTTCTAAACGGTGTATCATGTGGTATAAGCTTTCCGGAGTGGTCTTGAGTTTCCATCCCTCATAGGATCTTTCTAAACATGAGGGTGGTAAAATTTTATGAGCGGGGGCGGGGTGCGCGTTTCCATCCCTCATAGGATCTTTCTAAACTTGTTACAGAGTTATTATGTTGTTTTCGATATTTTTACAAAGTTTCCATCCCTCATAGGATCTTTCTAAACTGTTCGCCCGCCTGCGAGGCGGGCTTTATTTTTTCTGTTTCCATCCCTCATAGGATCTTTCTAAACCGAGGGAGGTAGAAATTATGTTAGGTTTATTTATCTACAAGTTTCCATCCCTCATAGGATCTTTCTAAACAGATATAAAAACGTGGGACCCCTGAGTTTTGATGCAAACGTTTCCATCCCTCATAGGATCTTTCTAAACCCGTAGAAGTGGCTTTATTATTGAGACGGCACTTTTTGGGTGGAGACGATGTTACATTCGACCTTTTTGAAAATGCCCTTCTGTTGAAGCTTTCCGAAAAGAGAATTCCTGCCGAACCCCTGATTTTTTGAGGCACAAGTGGGAGATTCATATGAACGTTACAATACCCGTTTTTAGAATAAGCTTCAGATGAAGCTTTTGGAAATGGGTAAACAGCAGATTTAATTGTCAAGGACCACTGAAAGTTTGTAGTAACGGTGATCAACAAATTGCAATCACATTTTAAAAAGTTCGAGGCCTGCTTTCTCGAAGTATATGTCGATGCTTGGATCCAACCGAAGGCGCGCCCTGATTTCGAGATCTTTAAGCAGTTTTCTGGCACATTCTTTGATGTATTTCACCTGATTTTCTTTTGGGAAATCGAATCCGTGTATCAACAGAGAAGAATTTCTCGATTGGAGTGCCAACGAGAGTGTCTTCAACTTTTCCTGATCGAAAATTTCCTGAAGATAAACGTCTTTTCTCACGATCAAAAGGATTGCTATCTCGAACAAACCGAGTTTGTCGTGTATCTCCACCTGGTCTTCCGGCTTCTGGAGTATCTTCGACATTTCTCTTTTAATCGCAATCTTATCTTCGCCAGTTAAAGACATGTCGGGTGTCAAATTGTACAAGCTGAGCCTTTCTTGCAGGAGTAGCTCGAGAGCACGATAAGCGCACAGAGCCGTCAGTATGGTTTCTCCATGCATTTCATGTTTCTCGCTCTTTTTCAACAGCGTCTTCGCCAATGCAAAAACACCGAATTTGTTCCTGGTGTAGTCTTTCTCTTCAAGTAACCTCTTGATGGCTTCGAGGATTTTGCTTTGAGTTTCAAAGAATCCGCGATATTTTCCAAGCGGATGGTTCAACCACGTGTCTGTTTGAAGTTCTTCCACGATCCTTCTGGATTTCTTGAAAGCTGTTTCTATGTCCAGTGAATACCAAGCGTGATACATCACGCAAATGTCAGCCAAGACGTCGTATCTGTTATCTTTGGTTTTCTTTGTTGTCTCTCGGAAGTACCTCTGCGCTTCGTAAAATTCTCCCTTCGAGTAATGTTCTAGGGCGAAGAACGCATCCACATCCCCGAGCACTTCGTGGGGGGAAGGCAAGATGACAAGCTTCTCGCTTCCTGCCACTGGACGTCTGAGCTCTTCGTCGTATTCATCGTTGTCCACGTACACCACTCTCATGTTCTGAAAGAATCTTCTGAAAAAGAATCCTCCGCTCGCCATTCCAGCGCTCATCGCCTTGGTACCGCTGGTCATGTCCAGAGCCACGGTTTTTCCGATGTTTCTTTCCACCACTTCTTTGATCTTTTTGTATATGGTCACAACATCGTTTTTTTCAATCTCAATGGGGTAAAGTTCTAATTCAACGTCTCTTTTGATCTGCTCCAGGTACTTTCTCGTCTCGGGTGTGTGGATTACGTAGACCTCACTGGATCTGGTTCCCAAGATCGCAAGTGTCGTCGCCTCCGGACTGGTGCCAAGAGTGTGAATGGAAACATCAAACTGGAAATTTTGTGGTTCAACAACAGGCGATTTTTTCCAGAAATCCAGCAGTATGGGCCAGATCATTTTCTGATAGAGGGTCCGCGGATCCTGTCCGGCCTTAACTTTTTCCTTGTATTCCTGCCAAAGTTTCCTGAGCTGTTCGTTCATTCTCACTCCGCCTCCACGTCAACATTCAGAATGTTCTTAAGAGTTTCCACGGCGGGAGGATTCTCGAAAGCTATGAACAGTTCCGGTGGAATTCGCCCGCTGTAAACGATCTTTCCGACGAGCGTTACTTTTCCGGTTTTGGAAATCAGCTCGTCCGAGAAAATGATTCTTATCCCGGATTCGGTCCTGACAATGAGAAACTTTCCAAGATCGACGGCGGAGCTTTGTGCCACTGGGACGTCGCGAAAGATCAATTCAAGGTCTTTTTCCTCGAATAGATGTTTCAGCTCGTCCCATCTGACTGTGACGGTTTGTGATTCACTCTGTTCGTTCTGTTTTCGGAACTCCAGAAACATGTCGTAGAGAATCTCTATCCGCTTGGTTTCGTACTCGAAGAACTCTTTTCGAACGCCGGTCCAGTTCTCTTCACGAAGCTTTTGGTGATTCTCCACGACCTTCGTCAGGTCTTCTTGTTTCAACTTACCAATCACTTCACACGCTCTTTGTGCGCTGGGGGTCAAATAGAAATTGACCGGCGTGACTCTGAGCAGGTTCACGAGGTGTTTCGCTCTCAGCAACAATCCATCCCCTGCGAGAAACAGTTCTGGACTGAGGAGGATACAGTTCTTGACGACGCCCTCCTCAGTCACAACACCGTAGATCGGACCGGTGTCACCCCAGACACAAATGACATCTCCCAAACCGATGGAAGTGGTCTTAGGACCTTCTTTCAAACTCTTTATCCTCTTCTGCGTTCTCTTGTAAAACTCGAGACGTCTTTTGAGATAACCCATCCGTTGCGCCTCCATTCCACTACTTTTCACTATTTTGACGGATCTTTTCGCAGATTTCTGACACGTAAATCTCCGTGATCCTGCTGAATTCCACTTCTGTGATACCGTTTTCCATCACGAAATCTCTAATCCTCTTGGCGAGCCTTTCGTGTGATTTGTACCTCGCCTGGACGGTCTTTCCAGATGCGAAGATATTTGCTTTTTCATCCGAAAAGAGTTTTTTGTAGAAAAAATCGCACAGATCTTTCTCTTTACCGCTAAAGAGGTTTCTCAACGCCTCGAAATTTTTCTCGGCGAGGATCTGTTCTAAGGGATCTCTTCGTGCTTCTTCTTCCACTTGGATAACGTCGAGAAAAGTCGACTCTTCCGATTTTGAATCAGTGATCGAATCCAAGGAAAGGACTTTCTTCCGGTTTCTCGACCTTGCGTAATCGTAGATTTTGTTCTCCACAGACTTCACCAAATAACCAGTCAGATTATCAATGTTCCTCGTCAAGATCTCAGATCTCTTCTCCCAGAATGTACCCAAAACATCTTGGAAAATCTCATCGACAGCGATTTTTTCTTCACCGAAGATCTTGGAAACGTTCTTTCGTCCAAGGATATGGACGAGATTGGAGGAAACGATCTTCCTCAACATCTTTTCCAAGGTTGGCGTCACCCTTCGGTCTTTGAGAAACTTGAGTACTTCACGATCTAATTCTTTTGACACACTCTTCACCCCTGCTTTTTAGATCAAAAAAAGCAACTCGCCACGAACTTGATCTTTCCACACTTTCTCCACTCTTCCACCAAGAAGCTCGGAAATTCGAAAACGGTCTTGGAATGATATTCATTTCACTATGTAGTGGTCGCGCTTGAGGATCCTTTTCAAGTTGCCCAGCGGACAACACTCGACAACATTGAACTGTAAGTTCGAATGAGGTTTCGTACTTAAAAAAGCGCACAAGTAGTTAGCCTCGTTCTTCTTCTGGACCAAGCCGGTTCGGCTATTACGAGCTCCTTGCTTGGACTCGCTCAAGTATCTCGTTCCCAAGAACCTTCCCACAGTTTCCGCCGGCTGGAAAAAGATCACCAGGTTCGATACAAACCTTCTTCCGTGCAGTTTTTCCGTGCGAATTCTCCCCGTGATCTTCCATCAACAGAATTTTAAAACAAAATCGGGCGAAAGAAAAGTCAATTTTTTCGACTCGAATCCGTCTCTTTTCTTGGGAGAGGATTAATTTGTACGTTATAATGGTTTACGATGTGAACGTCAAGAGAGTGAATAAGGTTTTGAAGATTTCACGAAAGTATATGAATTGGACCATTCGTTCGGTCCTCGAGGGCTTTTTGACGAAAGAATCCTACGAGAGCCTGAAAAGGGAGTTGTTGAAAGTTATAGATGAGAAGGAGGATAGCGTGTATTTTTACTTGATCGACACCAGCAGACAACCACACAAGATTGTTTTGGGAGAGGTCCGAACGGATTTCAAGTTCATACGTTAGACCACGATCTTTCCAACAGTTCTTGATTTGTCTATCCCGAGAACCTCTTTTCTGAGTCTTTCTTTGGAAGTCAGAAAATAAACTACTAAGGCATCTTCGCCTGTTAGGAGGCGTCTAACTTTTCTGAGCAGTTCCTTCACACTACCCTTTGGAAGATACCCTTCGAACGTGGAGTTCTGTTGCCAGAACAGGTACCTCGACAAGATTTTGTGAACCTTTACAACCTGTTTTTCGTTTACATCGTAGACGACCAGATGGTACTTGGACAAAACATCTTCCTCCTCAAATCTTTCCTAAAGGACTGTCGATCAATTCTATGCAACCGAATCCGACAGAGTTTTTAGACCCAATTCCGGTGTCATAGGCAAGTTTGAGTATTTTGTATGGACCTTTCATATCGAAGGATGTCAGCCAGCCATCTATTTTTGTGTTTTTGTAGACCACCACAACCTTCTTCGGCTGTTTTCCAACGTGTTGTATTTCGAGGTCGAACTCATGCTCAAACTCTTCTCCAAAGATCGCTAAGTATTTTCTCTTCAGATTTTCCTTCAAGATCCTGATGAAGTCCTCGCTCTCAGGATCGTGATATATCGTGATCTTTTTTCCTCGCTCTTCAATTGTGGAATAGACCGTCACAGGCGATTTCGTTGAAACCTGTATGAAATTCGTTCGTGGAAGATCGAAGAGAGTGATCTTGGACGGTCTAACCTTGTTCTCTCCAAGATGCAGGGTTTCAAATCTGGAGAGTTTGTCTACCAAGAGCTCGATCAGGTTATCGTCGAAAGAGGAAACTATCAAGGTGACGTTTTTATCGAATTCAATGGTTTTCCGATCATGGTTAAGTTGAAAGTTACCGAGCAACCTCGAGAAGCAGTACATTTTGTACTTCCTTTTTTGGTATCTGTAACCCTCTTCATGGATGAAGTACCTTAACTCATCATCCTCAATAAGGTCGAGCACAAATGCATGTAAGATATGGTTGTAATCAACTGGGAGTTCGAGCCTGTCAAATTCGAAACCAATATAAAGCCTCACACCACTCTCTCCCTCCACTTCTTGCAGATTTCTTTCAAGATCGGCAGATCCGTTTGATGGTAGAAAAAGGAACGATAATTGTGGAATCGAAAGCCGATCAAATTCCAAAGTTCGATCATTCGATCCGAACCGAACAAGTCAACTCTGTACAGGTTCTCGGTGATTTTCGTGAACACCGGAACGAGATTGAGCGATTCTGGATTGATGTTGAAAACCTCAAGACAAATCTTCGAATAGTTTTCGTAACAGCCACGAACAAGTTCCTCCACATCCAAGTTGCCGAAACTACTTTCGAGAACCAGATAACCAGCATTCGATGGTGTGATGTTGTCAACGTCAGCAAACACAGGTGTGGAGCCATCGACCGAAAGTTTGAGGATGTTTCTCAAAACCGATCCAATGTTTCCCGCCAGGAGCCGAGCCTTCAAGAGAGTTTCCCCAACAACGGTATAGCCGAAGGCGCTCGAGTAAACCCTTCTGGCTATGAAATCAGAGAAGGAAAAAATTTCCAAATTGTTTCCGCGAAACAAGTCTTCGATCGTGCACACAGCACTTTCATCGATCAAAGCTGGTTCGGTGAACTTCCAGTGCACCGAAATTTCAATCAAGTGCATCACCCCAGTTAAGAGACGAACCTCACTCTAACCCATCCAAGCGGCTTTGGCTCCTGTGATTCATATATGCTGATCGAAACTGGGAACAAACCTTCATTTATTTTCCTATAGACCTTGCAGGTCGATTTCAAGAATTTCAGCTCCTCCCTGTTGAGAAATCTGGTAAAGAACGTCTTGCTGAAAAAACCAGTTTGAGCACCGAGCCTGAGAAGAAATCCATCTCTCATCTCTTTGTTTTCTTCAAGCAGTTTTTTGTAAAAGTTCAAGATGGACTTGAACTCGTTTGGATTCGAAGCTTTCTTGATCCTCTCTATTTCCAATTGGATGATCTTTTCGCTCGCATTTTTGACAGTCTCAACGAACTTGCCTTTATCCCCAAGCGTCTCGAGCAATTTACCTGGATCTTTGATCACATTCTCCATCTGGGATAACCTATCCACTCTGGATTGCAAAAGCGCACGAACTTTGTTGGATTTATCTTTATTCTTGTTGGATTCATCTTTATTGTCGAGCCAGAGCTCCAAAATCATGGGAATACTTGCTTTCGTCTTCAACAGGTTCCTCACAGTGATGAGTTCGAACTTGACGAACTCTTTGTCTATAAAATCACTATCTGAGATTTCGAGCAGTCTGAATGGAGATTGGTTGGGCTGACCGAAGATTTTCCTTTCAATGTTGATGTTTCGCTTTTTTAAGTGGTCTTCAAAGTGTCGGACAAGATTCTGATCGCTTTTTATCAAAGCTGTCCTGATGGCGCCCTTTATGGAACTTCCAGGGACGTAGTACCTGCCTGCCGATCTAACGAACCTCTTCATTTGGAGGTTGACCGGTTTGTTGTTCCTAAATAAGACTTGGGAAGTGCCCAGAGAAACTTCGGATAGCTCCAAATTCAGCTTCTGAAAGATTTCTTGCATCGCCTCGTCCTTCTTTGAGCGATCCAGAATGTCTTGTATCCTCGCAATGAACAGTTCAACGAAATCATCGTTTGTCAGAAGCTTTTGAAAGTCCAAGATGTACATCGTGTTTTCCTTGACGATCGTCTCGAACTTTTCTATTTTTTCACCAGAACCTATGAAAACGGGTGATACCGGTTCTATCTCGATCCAACTAGAAAAGCCACCGCTCACATCAATCACCACCCTCGTACGGTAACATGAAGGCTCTGGCGTATCTAAAGACCCTGTGCCCGTATTGTTGCTCGAAACCTTCTGGCGAAACGTCCAGGATAGCCCCTTCAATTGGCTTTTTGAACACACTGCCTTCGGCGAAAGCCAGGACTTTCTTCACCCTTCTGTCGCTCATGTGCACGTAGCCAGTCCTGTGAACCAGATCGTAATTCAAGACCTTTTCAGGCACCGCTTCGATCTCTGCGGTGTTCGGAACACACACAGAGATCAGCAGATATCTGTTCCCAGAGTTCGGAACGGTGGTTTGCTCCAACTCGAAATCGAACGTGCCAAATCCGTAGGTTCTATCACCACCAAAGCCTTCCTCAGACAAGAGTTTCAATGCCGAAAGAATCTCTTTCTCGATGTCTGCATCCACGGACAGGTAAAACCACAGCCCTGCGTTCTCGTTGAAGTGAACCTCCGCGAAGTAGAAGAGGTTCGAACTCGAATCGTATCTGTTCACCGAAACCCTTGGACGCTCGATTATCAGGAACGGTTCTTCTTTCAAAGCCTCCCTGTCCTTGGTGAGGAATTGTCCACGAACGTCCTCCAGACTCACCTGAGCTCTCTTGAAAAGAACATCCTCGTCAACGAATCTGACCGCCTTAAGCTTCTTAAACTGAGAGCTGGAAGACAAAGAATTTTTGCTCAGTCCGAAGTCCTCACCCTTTGGTCTGGGAAAGAAGTGAACATTCCCAACGCTTGGAAAGGCGGAGGAGATCAACAACCGTGTTTTACCTTCCACCAAGGCGCGAAGAAGTTCATCGGTACAGTCCTTGCCGTAGAGAAGGGCAAGGGAGCAGATGAGTGCGCTGAAGATGGTGTCTGAATGAATCAACGTATCCGACAGCTCGTAAGCCGTATCCATAAATCCAACGTGAAGCGGTGCTCTGAATCTCAGCTTAACTCGGTATGTCATCCTCCCACATCCCTTTTATGATTGCTTGAGCTTGTTTCTCACTTCTTTTGGACTATCACCGCAAGCCAGATCCTTTTCAGCTTCCTTATTTCCAGAATAGTAGGAAGCATCGCGACGCTTTATAGTTATGTTTTTGAACTTGATCTTTCCATAGCCCCTCGTACCACTTCCACCAAGGTAATCGTCTTCGAGGAGTTCCATCGCCACGAGTAAGCAATCAAGATAAGGGTTTTTCTTGTCTTTTTGATCTTCATCTTCGCTGAATATGTTCACGACGAACTCTGCCTTGAACTTTGCACCTGCCGGAACACGTTCCTGAGATCTTGGATTAGCTGCCGATGTAATTCTGTTTATGGAATTTTCATACTTGATCTCGGTCCACTTCGTTTCGAGGAGGTTTTCCAGATCCTTTAAACTGTCTTTGTCCAGCTTTGCGTCTCTCACTATCAGCCTGGTTCTGTTGAAGATGGGAGAACTCTGAGTGTTTTCCTCTTTTTTCTCAATTGCTCTTCCAAACAGGCCACAAATCTTGCAATCTTCTTTCTGACAACTGTGAACTTTGCCACTATTATCGACCAATCCTTCGTGGAACTCCATGAGCATGCGCATTTTTCCTTTCAAACTGCTTCCAGGAATGTAAGGATTGCCAAACGGATCCTTCACCACTGGATTGTCCAGACCTCCGACTTCGACTTCTTCTTTGCTCGTACCGATGTGCAGACCCGTTACGAGTTCGATGTCCGCCGTCACAATGTACTTCCCGGTCAGCTTCTTGATTTTGTTCTCGTTACTCATCGTTCACTTCCCTCCCGTTAGTTTTCTTTCTTTACAGCTTCATAGTACTTGTGATAAGCGACCAGTGCTTCAAAGAAATCGACGAAAATGTTAAAGGCGTATTCGAGCTTGGAATGGGCCTTGACCTTCTCTGCTATCTGTCTCATGCCTTCAGCGAACTTTTTCATGCTTTCTTTATTTTCTTCCCTTCCGGCATCGTACAGTAGAATTGCAATGAACCTGTTCAAATCTCTCTTCAGATCAACTTCTTGCCCAAGCTGCTTCATGATCTTGACCTTCTTGACAAAGTCGTAGAATTTTCTTATTTTGGTCGGGTTCAGCCTCAGATATTTTGCTATCTCTTCGGCCTGTTTATGCAGTTGGTCGTAGTTCACTTCGTGTTGTTCGATGAGTTCGACGACCGCTTTGAAGTTTTCTTGTAAATTGTTGTTTCCTCTGGTTTGCTGTTGTCCGGCACCCATATTGCCACCCATCAGAACACCTCCCATTAATTCGAAATACTGCTCTTAGCTTCCTCTTTTCTCGTCTCGTTGTGCACCCATTCCAACAACAGATCGAGTTTTTCGTAGAGTCTGTTCCTACCAACCAGGATGCCATTGAAAAAACTTTGGATATCTTTCTTTGCTTCGTCGCTCGTCTGTCTTTCAATGAGCCTTGCGACATAGTAGTAAAGTTGCCAGATCTTCGTTGGTTCTTTCTTCTTCTGTCTTTCGACGAAAACTTTCAGTGTCTGAATGAAATTTTTCGTTACATCGTGATCCTCGACGATCTTTTCCAGTAGCTTTTTCTTTTCGAGAAAATCCGCAAATTCCTCCCATCCGATGCACCCGCCGAACACGGCGAGTGCAGACTTTTCCAAACCGTTTCTCGTGTAAGACTTTGCGAGTTTCTCGAGCATTTCACCCGCTTCGACACCAAGCTTGTAGACTGGATATTTTCTGCTCGGCGCGATCGCCACGGCCATGGATATCGATAGTTCTTCATTTTTTGAATAATCAGCGAAATGTTTCGCAATGCCTTGTGAAAGCATTGGAAGTTCGTTCCATGGTCCAAGTATCATGAAGTCGTCCCCACCCGAGTACACCACGTTGCAGTTTCTGAATTCTTTGGCGACGAACTTTTCCAGCTCAACGCTGAAGAACAGCTCTACCTCAGAAGAGAGAGTTGAGACCATGGAAATCGAACTCTTCGGGTTTTCTTTAACGTTCGTGATCGATGCGAACACCTTGCCAAGGTTGTCCAGATCTCCCCTGAGTATTCCCCATCTCTTGACTCCCTTCGCCCTTTCCGCTATTGTTTCCAAGTCGGTCGTCTTCTCCATACCCTCGACGAGCTCTTTGGAGACGTAGTTGGCGGTTTTGACAAAATACATCGATTTTTTCGGATCGAACTCGTCCTTGTTCAATGCGTACGAAAACTCGTCTGGGTCGTCTGTGAATTCGATCATGTAGCCAAACATTTGGAAGACTTCTTTGGCACTCCTCGGATTCTCGATCTCCGATGTCTTCAAAAGCTTCATGTACTTTTTCTTAACCAGCTCGGCTCCAATGTGCGCGAAGGACTCGCAAAATTCGCACTCAAGTTCTTCGGTGGACTGTTTCCGCGACAAGTTTCTACCGCAGTAGGGACAAATCGGACCGGACATATCCACGGACGTGGACAGTATCGAATTCAGGATACTCGAGAACTTTTTGTTCTTTTTACTCTCGAGCTGCTGTGAAAGTTGTTCGTGCACGTTGAAGTTGAGGAGATCATACAGTCTGAGTTCTTTTCCAACCAAGAGCACGTTCAGGTCCAAATTGAAGGTTTTGAAAAGTTTCTCATCTAAGTTTTTCTGATACGCGTCGAGTCTGCAGATCGTTTTCACTGGAACAAGAACGTAGAAATGCCCGCCTCCGCAGAAAAGGATGTTTGAAATGTAGAGTCCTTCCTGCTCGACGATGTACCTCGCTATGACCTCTGCAAGGTAAGCTATGAAAAAGGATCTCCCGCGCAGTTTCTTCAATCCGTGGGCATTTGGAACGTTGTAGATGAAGTTTTGAATGCCAGACACATCGCCTTTTATGATCCCCAGAACGGGTTCGTCGTCCGTTAAAGGCTGATTGTTCTTCGAGCTACCGTAGCTTCTCATGAGTCTCTCGATTGAGTTTAATTTCTCTTCGGCGGAAACGAAGCGATCGTTAGATTTCTCAAACAGCTCGTCTTCGAATTGTTTGAACAGTGAAATGGCTATGGCTGCGGTCGAGACTGCGTGTGAAAACAATGAGACGTTTGGTTCGCTGTAGTAGTAGGCCGATGGAATGTTCGAGGTGTACTCTTTCAAAAGGTGGTAGATCCTTTCGAAGAACAGATATCTTTTCTCCTTGTCTTCGTAAGAGTGCAGAAGATCGCCTTGTGAGATCAATTCTTCGAACTCTTTCCAGAGTCTCTCGTAATCTTCTTCGTGGTCGTATTCTTCAGCTTGATCCTTATCCAGCAAACTTTCGAATTTGGAAAAACGAGAGATGGGCTTGTAATATGGTGGTTTCGTGTCATATGGTGGTTTCGTCTCTCCTTTCAACGACACGGAAGATATTATGGAACGCATGAGCTTCATTTTCCGTTCGGAAAAAGTCTGCTGTCCCTCTCGCTCGGAAGCCGATATGCGATCTGAGATCGTCAGAAGCCTGGTGAGCACGTCGTACTCAGTTTTCAAATTCGAAAGCTGTCCATGGTGATGCGATATCAAGATCGGAACTTCTTCTTTGAAAGGAAGCTCCGAGTTCTTATAGACGTACGCTCCTACGTACTCGTGAGCAATGCCTCTTTTTTGACTATCACTCTCGATCTCGTAACTGAATTCTTTTCTGATTCGCTCTTTGAGGTCTTCATCGAGTTTTCCTCTCTGTCGGAACTTTCCTATGTCATGAAAAAGCGAAGCCAAATACAACATATCTTTCAAAGTTTCCAATTTCACAGTTCCACCTCCGTCACAAGCGAAACGCCGAGTAAACTCCTTCGCCTTTGAGATGCCGGATGAGTTTGTAGCACTCGTAACGTATCAAGGTGCGATACGACAAATTCTGTCCATGTTCATTTCTTCTGGTTCTTTCGAGCCTTTCGTCGATCTCTTCGAGTAAGATCTTCTTACCGTCGTTGTTCAGATAAAATCCGCCCTCGACTTCTCTGAAGTGTTCTTTTTTGATCATTCCCTTGTTCACCAAAGTTAGGACCGCTTTGTCAACGATGATCGGCTTGAAAATCTCTGCTATGTCAAATTGTAAAGAGTGCTTCCTCTTATTCGGCTCGTGTAGAAAACTTATCGAGTTTTGTTTTCTTCGACGGGATAGAAACAGCCTATGTAGTCTCCGTAGTAGCTGTAAAAGAACACCGGTGTCTGAGCTTTTGAGAACAATTCTAAGGTTTTCTTGTTGAGCTCGACTTCGGAGAAAACCATCAAAGACGAGACATTCTTTAAAGGAATGTAGACTGGTTTCTCATTCTCGTCCTTCGGTTCGATGAACAATGTGGCATTCTTTTTCCTGAGATAGCCGTTCTTGAAAACGTAAACTGTTTCCATGTATCTCAACCCCCACGGCTTTCTCCGGCCTTCAACTATTTCAACGAACGAGGTTCCCTTGATTCGACAAGACTGTTTGAGATATCCGTTCTATTCGAAAAATCGGAATATATCTCGATGAGACCTGATCGTATTGGTAAACGAAACCGGGCACGTAGTCACCGAATGCGATCCCAAAACCGAAGGCAATCGCTACAGGACAACTGAAAAAGAAAGACGCGCCACGATAGGCACGTCTTCTTTTGACGATCTGCGTGATCGAGAAGAGCTCAGAAACATACTCGGTCCAATCACCGATCTTCAACATGCCGGGTTGTTTCGAACGCACGTACACAATGAGCATGTCTCTGTTCTTCAAAAACTCCTTCACCTGTGGCAGTGGATCGTGCGAGGCTAAATGTATCACGAACGCAACTTCTTCACCATCGCCAAGCAATTCGTACTCCAAAAGCTCGAGTTCCTCTTCTCTCTTCAAAGCCTTGATTTTCCTGAGATTCTCTGGACTGGCGAGATCCAATACCAAATGATACCCACCTTGGTAATGGTACACAGCGATCCTTCTCTTCGCACCCACCACGATTCCGAGCGCCATCGCGAAAGACGCCGGTCCATTGATCGCCAAGTGCGGAACTCCACCCGACTGAAACACCATTTGCAGTGTCTCGAAAGCTCTTCTCAACTCCGAAGCGTATTCATCTTCCCGTAACATGTGCCTTCGATGGAACATCTCGACTCTGTAGATCTTTCTGTAAAGATCTAAACTTTTGGTGGAAAATGAGCTCTCGACGGTCGTTTTGAGCTCTTCCCAACCACGATCCTCTACACGCTCACTGTGCTTGTAGCACAGATACACTGGAACATGGTGTTCTCGAGAGTTGAAAAAATCCACCAATTCTCTGAAGTTTTGTGCGTCAAAGGCCGTCAAAAGTTCGAGGCCGTGCTTGGAACATACCTCGAACTTTCTCTCGAGATTTTCCGCAGAACCCACGTTCCCACGCTCGTCCAGGCAACCCGAGAAGGCCACGTGATTAGGTAAATTCTTCGACAACGCCCCCACCGCGACGGCGAGCATGAAGGAATCTCCGCAGAAATCTCCATCGAACAGCACGGACAGTTCGAAGCCGACGAGTTTTTCAATGATTCTGAGCTTCGGTGTGTGCTCCGACGAGTTGCAGAACTTCAAGTTCGAGTTGAAGACCAAAGCTCGTCGCACATCGCTCGATTCTCTAGCCACCACTGGAAACTTCACTTCTTTATGGTCGGACAAAACCACGCACATGGACTGCTCGAAACTCAAAGAGTACTCCTTGGAGAGTAGGAGAGCCGCACTGGTGTGATCTCTATCCTCCAAGAAAAGTTTGAACACCTCGTAAAAGATGAGCTTCCTGTTTGGATGGTCCTTCGGGAAGAACTCGAAATCCTTCAACAGCTTTTCTCTCGGCAAAACACCACTCCATACGAGTCGAAGGTACTCATCCGAGTGATTCAGAAGGAAAGAAGAATAGATAGCTCTCACTTCCCCCATACCCAGGTTTGTACAACGAAATTATAACACTTCGTTGTCGAATGTCTCATCTACATGGTTATACTCTACAGAATTGACACGTTTCGATGTCCCTTCCGTGTCGAACCGAGCACGTTCGTCGTGCAACATATTTTGCCACGAAGTGTTTGAACAACTCTCTGAGCGCTCCACAGATTAAGGTCCCGATCTGAAGACACGCTTTCTTTGGAAGATCACGACTGACCATGCGTTTAGAGCCTTTTCGGTTCATCGATATTCTCTCGGCACGGGATTCCATCTCCTGGAGAGGAATTACGCTAGAACGCGCGGCTTTGATAGTACAAGTTCGCCCCATCAGTCGCAAGCTTTGAACCCTTCAGACCAGACTCAGGTGCACCTTGAGGATTATGTATTCGAAAAAAAGCAGCTTTAATCCCTCTCAACGAAGACCACTTTTCCGATTAACATGTGATCGAAGCAACAGAGAAATAAAGTCACAAACCAACGCTTAAAAGACACACACGAGCCGAGCCAGAATGTCACATCGACACGCATCGTTTCTCTCTGTCCTTCTCAGAGATGAGTCTCGTTAAAACTCTCATCTTGGCCATACAGGCGAGCGCGTAGTATGGTCCCCATCCCCAACCGATAACCTTTTTGTTGCACTGACAACTTCAACATACCACAAAGATAAAGGTGGACAGTCAGTCCACCCGAAGATCGAAACGAACCGATTTCATCGTTGAGTCGATACTTTCAGTTTTCATCACCACGACAGTCCAGCCAACCAACGGCGATCTTCGTGCGCGGTGCGAGCGATCGTCGTTCGGGGAATTAAATCGCGTGACTATCCGACGCCACGATTCTTAAGATTCCTCGATCGCCACCCTTGTTCACCTTCAGAAAGATGTCCATGAACTCCAAAGCTATCGCGTACGCATCAGCGAAGGTGTTTTGCATCTTCGCCGACAGATCGAACAACGCTTCCTCGTATCGTTCGCGATCCTCAGGCTCTGCCATTTGGATGAAGTTCTCCAGATCCTTCCGCATCGATTCGAACATCCTCACTACGGAACCCAGAGCGTCGTAGTACCCGTTGAGAGCGTTGAAGAACACGAACAAGTTATCGACCTCCCCTCACACGTAGGTGTGTGGGCGAAGGTCTTGGGGTCCGGGATTATTGAGTTTTCAAAGACCCCGGC
>Ga0308405_1000741_pt1 | contig 17895 bp, 17 predicted proteins | sample HotsprSampleMS13_FD_203473 | JGI IMG/M metagenome (GOLD analysis project Ga0308405, IMG submission 203473) | Hot spring phototrophic mat microbial communities from Mushroom Spring, Yellowstone National Park, Wyoming, United States - 20060912_MS13 ...
GGGGGGCCGTGCCAGTAGATGGGGTCGGCCTCGGCCACCTTGTAGCCCTTGCCCTTCTTGGTGACCACGTGGAGGAGCGTGGGGCCCTCCAGCTCCTTGAGGTGCTCCAGGATGTGGATGAGGCCCTTGAGGTCGTGCCCGTCCACGGGGCCCACGTAGCGGATTCCCCAGGCGTAGAAGGGGTTCTCCAGGTGAAGGAGGAGCTTGGCCGCCTCCTTGGCCCGGTCCACCAGGCCGAAGAGCTGGGGAGAGATGCGCTCCAGGATGTTTCGGCCCAGCTTCTCTGCGTCCTGGACCCACTTTCTTATTTGGAGTTCCTTGAAGTACTTGTTGAGGGCTCCCACGTTCTCGGAAATGCTCATCTCGTTGTCGTTGAGGATGATGAGCATCCGCTTCTGGAGCTCCCCGATCTTGTTGAGGGCCGCTAAGGCCATCCCCCCCGTCAGGGCCCCGTCCCCGATCACCGCCACCACGTGGTGGTCCTCCCCCCGGAGGTCCCGGGCGAGGGCCATGCCCAGGGCGTTGGCCAAGGAGGTGGAGGCGTGCCCCACGGTGATGGCGTCGTGGGGGGACTCGGAGACCTTGGTGAAGCCGGAGATCCCCCCTTCCTGGCGCAGGGTGTGGAAGCGGTCCTTGCGCCCGGTCACCAGCTTGTGGGCGTAGGCCTGGTGGCCCACGTCAAAGAGGATCTTGTCCTTGGGGGACTGGAAGACCCGGTGCAGGGCCAGGATGAGCTCCACCGCCCCCAAGGAGCTGGCCAGGTGGCCGCCGTTTTGCGCCGTGACCCTGATGATCTCGCTCCTTATCTCCTCGGCCAGGAGGAGAAGCTCCTCCAGGCTCAGGTTCTTAAGGTCCTCGGGGCCGTTTACCTTTTCCAAGACCATGCTTCACCTCTAGCGGAAGTTGCGCTCCACCAGGATCCGCCCCTCTCGGGTGCGCACCTCCCCCACCCTGGGGGCGAACCAGACCTCGCGGATGTCCTGGCTTCGGCTGTCCCGGAAGGTCTGGCGGATGCGGTAGATGCGGAAGGTCCCCGCCGGCACCCGCACCTCCCGCTCCTCCAGGACCTCCATCTCGTAGGCCAGGGGGCCCTGGGCCAGGGGCTCCCGGCCCGAGGGGGTGAGGAGTTCCACCCTGACCTCCGTGCTCCCGCCCCAGCGCTGGCCGGGGACCAGGAGGGCCTCGGGGGGGTACTCCAGGAGGGGAGGGGAGAAGACCACCCGGGCCGAGGGCTCCTGGAATCCCAGAAGCCTCACGCCGAAGGCCCCCACCTGGCGGAAGTAGGTCCGGTCCTCCCCCCGGCCATAGACCCGGAAGCGGAGGGCCTCCTGCCCCTCATAGGCCGCCGGGCCTTCCACCCGCATGCGGTAGGGCGGGGAGGATATGGGCTCTCCCTCGGGCACGTAGACCCACTCCAGCCCGGTGCTGGCGGGGTAGAAGGCCTTCTCCTCCAGAAGGAGACGAGCCTCCGGGGCTTGGGTCACCTGGGGAGCGCAGGCGGCGAGGGCCAGGGCGAGGGCCACGAGGTACTGCCTCATGGTATGGAGTTTACCGCCTGCCTTCCCGTAGGCTGGCCAACACTTCCCGGAGGTCGGCCAGGTGGGCCTCCAGCTTTCTGGCGGCCTCCAGGTCCCCCTTGGCCAGAGCCCTTTCCGCCGCCAGGCTCTCCAGGAGGGCCACAAGCCGCCTCCTTTCCTCCCGCACCTCTTCCAGGGCCCTCTCTAGCTCCTCCCGCGTCTTGGGGAGGAGGTGGGGGGCGGCCAGGGCCTGGGAAAGCTCCCTTTCCCGCCCCTCCAGGGCCTTGAAGGCGGCCTCCACCTCGCGAAAGTCCACCAGCCCCTTCAGGTGGCGGCGCGCCCAGGCCCACCCCTCCTGGGGGCGGAGGAGGTAGGCCAGGGCCAGGAGGAGGAGGGCGAGGAGGAGGATCTCCAGGACCTGGGGCATCTAGGCCTGGCCCAGCTCCCGCTTGAGGCGGAGGAGCTCCTCCTCCACCTCCTTGTCGGCGGACAGGGCGGAAAGCTCCTTGTCCAGGTCCTGGCCGTCCAGCGCCTTCAGGGCCTCGTGCCGGTCCTCCATGGCCAGGATGCGGGCCTCCATCTCTTCAAAGGCCTCGAGGGCCGGGTGCCCTTCCAGCCGGGACTCCATGCGGCGCACGGCCTCGGCGGCCTCCACCCCCTTCTTGCGGGCCAGAAGGAGCTTCTTCCTGGCCTCGGCCTCGCCTATCTTGGCCTCGAGGGCCTTCAGCTGGGTCATGAGGCGGTCGGTGAGGCCCTTCTGCTCCTCAAGCTGGGCCTTGAAGCCTTCGGCCAGGTCCAAAGCCCGCTTCCTGCGCCTCAGGGCCTCCTTGGCCAGGTCCTCGCGCCCGGCCTTCAGGGCCTCCTTGGCCTTCTCCTCCCAGAGGGCGGCCTCCTTTAGGTGGCTTTCCACCTCCCGCTCCAGGCGCTTGGCCTCGGCCATGGCGGCCGCCACCTGCTCCCGGGCCTCCTTGAGGGCCTCTTTCATGTCCAGAAGGGCCTGCTCAATGATCTTCTCCGGGTCCTCGGCCCGGCGGAGAAGGTCGTTGAGGTTGGCCCGGATGAGGCGGCTGATGCGGTCCAGCAGGTTCATCGCTTACCTCCAAGAAGAGTATGCCATACCCCGGGTTGACGGGAAGGAAAACCGGGGGTAGGGTGGCCCTGGGACATGGTTCGGGCGGAGGCCATCACCAGAATCCCCTTCGTCCTAGGCTCTTTGGCCGCCCCGGTCCTCCTCTTGGCCTCGGCCCGCTTACGAAGGCAGGTGGCGGTGTGATACCACCCCATGCTGGCGCAAGCCAGCATGGGGGCCCCGGCAAAAGGTTCCTGGGGAAGTTACCAGGCATGGTGGGCCGAAGGAAACAAGGGTATGAGAAGGTGGATCTGGCTCTTCTTTTTGGGGCTTGGGGCCCTGGCCCAGGGTCGCCTCGAGGCCGGGGCCTACTTCCAGGGCGGGCTTTTCCCCACCCTGGAGGCCGGCTTTGCCCTGGAGGAGGGGGAGGTCTACCTGCGCCTCCAGCCGGGCCGGGGGGGGCTGGGCTACCTGGGGGGGGTCGCCCTGGGGCCCCTCGGCTACCTGGGCTACGGGCTCCAGGGGGAGGTGGGGGAGGGGGGCCTGGGCGGGGCGGTTTTCCTGGAGGGCGGGGCGGGCCCTCTGGCCCTGGAGGGGAGGCTTTCCTACCGCCCCCAAGCGGCTTTTCCCCTTTTCCCCGAGGAGGGGCTTTGGGGGAGGCTCGCCCTCCGCTACCGCCTGGCTCCCAAGGAGGTGGCGGGCCTCCTGCTGGAAGGGGGGCGGGCCGAGGCCACCTACGCCCTGAGGGAGGGGGCCACCTACACCCTGGGACTGGGGGTGGCGGGGTCGCCCTACCTGGTCCTGGGCTTTAAGGGGGAGGTGGGGGAGGGCGGGGAGGTTCTGGATCTGGCCCTGCGCCTTGGGGGGGTGAATCGCCTCGAGGGCGGCCTTTACTTAGGGGAGGCTAGCCTTCTTTTCATCCTTTCCCATCCTTGGGCGGGTAGCCTCACCCTGTGGTTAGGGGACCTGGGCCTCGAGGCGGGCTTCCACCAAGCCCCCTACGCCTGGGTCCGCTACGCCTGGAGGTGGCCGTGAGGGAGCGCGAGACGCCAAAAGCGGTGGGTTGGAAGGCTTGGGGGCTTATGGCCCTCCTTTTCCTCTCCTTGGCCCTAGCCCAAAGCCCCCAGGAGATCTTAAGCCGGATGGTGCGCAACCTGGATGCCCCCTGGCAGGCCGAGGTCCGCGGCGAGATCCAAGGCCCCGGGGGGAAGGAAGAGTTCCGCGCCCGGGTCTACGCCATCTCCCGCCAGGGGCTTTTCCGTATTGAGTACCTCAAGCCCGGCTCGCTGGAGGGCAACTTCACCGTCATCACCGACAAGGAGGTTTGGAACTACCTCTACCTGACCAACCAGCTCATCATCAGCCCCAAGGAGAAGGCCCAGGTCTCTGGCCTGGGCTTCAACCCCGCCCTTTTGGGTAACGCCCAGGCCATGGCGGAGCGCCTGGACCTCAGGCTCTTGGGCCGGGTCTCCACTCCCCAGGGCCCCGCCTACCGCCTCCTGGGCCAGCCCAAGCCCGGGGAGGCCCTGGGGTTCCGGGAGGTGGAGCTCTGGATCCTGGAGGAGGACCCCCGCCCGGTCCGCTTCATCTTCCGCGGGGAGGGGGGGCAGGTCCTAGGGGATCTCCAGGTGGTGGCCTTCCAGCGGGCCAACCTGACCCCCGCAGGGCTCAAGCGCTACCCCAAGGACGCCCAGGTGGTGCGCCGTTAATCCGCGTAAAGGGGGGTGGAGAGGTACTTCCACCCCCCGTCGGGGCTGATGCAGGCCACCCGCTTGCCGGGGCCCAGCTCCCGGGCCACCTGGAGCGCCGCCCAAACGATCCCCCCCGAGCTCATCCCTAGGAAAAGCCCCTCCTCCCGGGCCAGCCTCCTGGCCAAGGGGAAGGCGTCCTCCTCATAGACCTGGATCACCCCGTCCAGGAGGGAGAGGTCCAGGTTTTCCGGGATGAAGCCTGGCCCCATGCCCTGGAACTGGTGCTGCCCCATCTTCCCCCCGGAGAGGACGTTGGACCGGGCGGGCTCCACGGCGAAGACCTTAACCCCAGGAAGGCGCTCCTTCAGGTACTGCCCCACCCCCGTGATGGTCCCCCCGGTGCCGGAGCCGTAGACGAAGGCGTCTATGCGGCCCTCGAGGGCCTCGTAAAGCTCGGGCCCCGTGGTCTCGTAGTGGGCGCGGACGTTGGCGGGGTTGGCGAACTGGTCCGGCATGAAGGCCCCAAGCTCCTCCTTGAGGCGCAAGGCCTCCTCCCTGGCGGCCAGCATGCGCCTTTCCGGGTCGGTGAGGACGAGCTCCGCCCCAAAGGCCCTCAGGACCCGCTTCCTTTCCTCCGACATCTGGGCGGGCATGGTGAGGATGAGGCGGTAGCCGCGGCTGGCGGCGATCATGGCCAGGCCGATCCCCGTGTTGCCGCTCGTGGGCTCCACGATCACCTGGCCGGAACCGGGGCGCAGGAGGCCCCGTTCCTCGGCGTCCCGGATCATGTACCAGGCGGGGCGGTCCTTGATGGAGCCCCCGGGGTTCTGGCCCTCCAGCTTCACGTAGACCTCGGCCATGCCCGGCTCCAGCACCCTTTCCAGGCGGACCACCGGGGTCTTCCCAATAACCCTTTCCACCCGCATACCCCCACTATAGGGCCAAGCAGGGGAAGGGAAAGGCCCATGCGTAGGGAAAAACCCCCTTTCCCCTTTTTGCGAAGGCGGGGGTCTGGTAGGCTAGAGGGAGCAAGCCTCTTTGGGGCCCCTACCCCAAATGGACCTCAGCTTGCGAAAGGGTGAACATGAAGGTTGAACAGGACAAGGTGGTGACCATCCGCTACACCCTCCAGGTGGAGGGGGAGGTCTTGGACCAGGGGGAGCTTTCCTATCTGCACGGGCACGGCAACCTGATCCGGGGCCTCGAGGAGGAGCTGGAAGGCCGTGGGGAGGGGGAGCGCTTCCGGGCCCATGTGCCCGCGGAGAAGGGTTATGGCCCCCACGACCCCGAAGGGGTCCAGGTGGTGCCCCTCTCCGCCTTCCCCGAGGACGCCGAGGTGGCCCCTGGGGCCCAGTTTTACGCCCAGGACATGGAGGGGAACCCCATGCCCCTCACCGTGGTGGAGGTGAGGGGAGAGGAGGTCACCATTGACTTCAACCACCCCCTGGCGGGCAAGGACCTGGACTTTGAGGTGGAGGTGGTGAGGGTGCGCGAGGCCACCTCCGAGGAGATCCTCCACGGCCACGTCCACGAGGACGGCCACGCCCACTAGGCTTCTGGCCCCGGGTTACTCCCGGGGCTTGACTTTTGCCTAAGGGCGTGGGATAGTGAGGAGCCCCTGGAAAGCCCGGTGGGTTTTCGGGATGAAGGAGAAACATGAAGAAGGGTACGGTTAAGTGGTTCAACGCGGAAAAGGGCTACGGCTTCATCCAGCAGGAAGAGGGTCCCGACGTGTTCGTGCACTTCACGGCCATTGAGGCCGATGGCTTCCGCACCCTGAACGAGGGGGAGCGGGTGGAGTTTGAGGTGGAGCCCGGCCGGGGCGGCAAGGGCCCCCAGGCCAAGAAGGTCCGCCGCATCTAAAGCCCTGAAGGCCAGAGTAGGGCCCCTTTGGGGGCCCTTTTTCCTTTAGGCTTGAAGCATGCGCATCCTGGTCTCCAACGACGACGGCATCTTCTCCCCCGGCATCAAGGCCTTGGGCCTGGCCATGCGGGCCCTGGGCGAGGTGTACGTGGTGGCCCCGGACGTGGAGCAGTCAGCGGTGGGCCACGGCATCACCGTGCGCCGCCCCTTGCGCTTCAAGCACACCCAAAGCGCTGGCTTCGGGGAGATCCCCGCCTACCGGGTGGACGGCACTCCTGCGGACTGCGTGGTCCTGGGGGTCCACCTCCTGGGGCGGCCGGACCTTCTGGCGTCCGGCATCAACATCGGGGTGAACCTGGGCCTGGACCTCACCCACTCCGGCACCGTGGCCGCGGCCCTCGAGGCCACCTCCTTGGGCATCCCCTCCATCGCCTTCAGCCTGGACACCTCTGGGGAGGAGCTGGACTTCACCCAGGCGGCCCAGTGGGCCCTCCGCCTGGCCCGGCTGGTGGCAGAGAAGGGGCTTCCCAAAGGGGTCCTCCTCAACGTGAACTTTCCCGCGGGCGTTCCCAAGGGAGTTCTGGTGACCCGCCTTTCCACCCACCACTGGGAGGACACGGTGGTGGAGCGCCTGGACCCCGAGGGCAGGCCCTACTACTGGATCGCGGGCACCCCGGTGGGCGAGGAGGAGGAGGGCACGGACCTCTTTGCGGTGCGCCGCGGGTACATCTCCGTGACCCCGGTGAGCCTGGACTTCACTGCCCTGGACTTCCTCCCCGAGGTTGCCCGCTGGATGGAAGGCCTCTAGAGGAGCCGCACGGGCATCCCCTCCTGTAGGCCCAAGGCCTCCCGGGCGCTTCCCCGGTTCACGGCGATCTCCAGAAGCCCGGCGCTTCCCAGATAGGCCAAAGCCTCCCCCTCTTCCGCCTCCCCGAAGGTGCGGAGGACCCTCACCCGCCTCCCCGCCACCTCCACCCAGGCCCCTAAGGGGGCGGAAAGAAGGGTGGTGATGGCGTTGCCGAAGCGGTCAAAGGTGAGGACCTCCCCCAAGGGGCCCGGGCTTAGGGCGAGGGGCAGGCGGACCAGGCTCTCCACGGACACCTCGGGCCCCAATCCTTCCGGAGGAAGCCCCAGGGCCAGGTGGGCGGCGGCGGGGGCGAAGCGGTCCCGGCCGTGGAAGGTGTGCTCCCCGGGGCGAAGGCCGGGGAGGGGGAGGACACCTCGGGGCCGGGGTGGGGAGAGGTTTTCCAGGAGAAAGGCCCTTTCTGGGGGGTCTAGGAGCCAGGCCAGGGTGAAGAGGCCGTTGTCGGGGCCCACGTAAAAGCGCTTGCCCCAGGCGGCGATGGCCCGCCTCCCGGTGCCCACCCCGGGGTCCACCACCGCCAGGAGGACCGCCCCCTCGGGCAGGTAAGGAACCGCCTCAAAGAGAGCGTAGGTGGCCCGGCGCAGGTCCCCCGGGGGCAGGGCGTGGGCCAGATGGCGCACCCTGACCCCGGGGACCCGCTCCTCCAGGACGGCCTGGACCACGCCCGCATAGGGGTCCTCGAGGCCGAAGTCCGAGAGGAAGTAGACCGGGCGCATGGCCTAGAAGCGCCGGAGCCAGGGGGTGGGGAAGAGGGCCAGCACCACCCCCGCCACCACCCAGCCCAGGGAAAGCCCAAACACGCTTCCCGCCCGCTCCTTGGCCCAAAGGAGGCCGGCTCCCAGAAGGGCCAGGAGCAGGGTGGGCCCGGGCACCGCCAAGGCGAAGAGGAGGGTGGAGAGGTAGGGGGAGAGGTTGCGGTAGCGCTCGCGGAACACCCAGGGCACCAGGCCGCGGAAGAAGGGTTCCATCAGGGCCAGGCCCAGGAAGGCCAGGAGGTTCAGGGGCAGGGTGGGGAGCCCGAGGATGGGCCGCACCGCCCCGTAGGCCAAAAGGACCAGGACCAGGGCAGGCCCCACCCAGAACCCCTCCACAAAGCCCTCGAGGGGGCCCAGCAGCTGGGAAAGCCGCCGCCTCTGCCACAGGGAAAGCCCCAGGAAGAGCAGGAGGCCGAGGGCCAGGTAGAAGCTGGGCAGGACCTGGTCCTGCTGGTAAGGGGTGAGGAGGGCCAGGCCGTTGGCGAAGAGGGCCTTGCCCAGGAAGGAGGCGAAGCCCAGGGCCAGAAGGAGGGCGAGGAGGAGGAAGAGGTAGAGGCTTCCCGGACCCGGCAGGGGGTTTTCCACCACCTCCACGGTGCGCAAGGGTTCAATGCGGCTTTCCCCGATGAGGATGAGGATCATAAAGGCCAGGAAGGCCAGAAGCCAAGGCCAGGTGCGGGCCAGGAAAAGGCCCGGCAGGTTTTCCAGGGTGGAAAGCTGGCTCAGGGCCGCCTGGCCCCAGGCCCAGTCACCCTGGCCCAGGTAGGCCAGGACCAGGGTGGAGAGGGCCTGGCGTTGGAACTCGGGCCTACCCGAAATCTCGGGGAGAAGGTTTTCCAGAAGGGCTATCGCCTCCTGGGGCCTGCCCGTCAGGAAGAGGAGGCGGCCCCGCTCCAGCCGTTCCTCGAGGGTGGAACCCAAAAGGGCCAGTCCCCGCTCGGGCCTTCCTGTGGCCAGGTGGAGCCGGGCCAAAAGGAGCCGGACCTCCGGGGTCGGGGGAAGCCCTTGGGCCTCCTTGAGGGCCTCCTCAGGCTGCTTCAGGGCCTCCAGGGCCAGGGCCTTGAGCAGCCGTCCTTCCGGGCTCGGGGGCAGGGGGAGGCCCAGCACCTCCCTCGGCCTGCCCTTCAGGAGAAGGAGGCGGGCCCGCAAGAGGGGGGCTTCCACATCCTCCCCCAGGCGCTCCAGATAGGTTTCTGCCAGGGACAGCTCCTTCTTGTCCAGGTGGATGCGGGCCAGGAGGCGGAGGGTGGGGCGGTGGGCGGGATCGCTCACCAGGGCCAGCTCGCAGGTGGCCTGGGCGCTTTCCAGGGCCCCTTGCTGGTAAAGGCGCGCGCAACGGGCGTGATAATCGTCAGCCTCCTGGGCTAAGGCCAGGAGGCCCAAGAGGAATCCCAACCCCCAGATAAGCTTCATGTCTTCCAGTTTACGCCCCAAGGCTTTAGACTCGGTATAATCCCCTCGGGTGAAACCCATGCGGAAGGCCATAACCCTTTTTCTGATCGGCGCGCTGCCCCTGGCCATGGCCCAGGCCCCTTCGGTGGCGGCCTTGGTGGATGCGGGGCGTTTCCAGGAGGCCTACGAGGCGGGTCTCAGGCTGGGTACCCCCGAGGCCCTGGCCCTGGCGGCCAAGGGGGCCAGCTTCTACGCCCTGTACCAGGCCAAGGACGAGGAGAAGCGGACCTGGTTTGAGCGGGCGGAGAAGGCGGCCTCCCAGGCCATCGCCAAGGCCCCGGACTACCCCGAGGGCTACTTTGAGCGGGCCCGGGCCTTGGGGCGACTCTCCCAGTACAAGGGCATCCTCGAGGCCCTGGCCGAAGGCCTCGCCCCGCGGATCCGGAGCGACCTGGAGAGGACCCTGAGGCTCAAGCCCGACCACCCCGGGGCCATGGTGGCCCTGGCCCTTTGGCACTTTGAACTGGTGCAGAAGGGCTGGTTGGTGGCCACCACCCAGGGGGCGGATAGGAGCCGGGTGGAGCCCCTGATGAAGAAGGCCATAGAGCTGGAGCCCGATGGCATCATCCACCGGGTGGAGTACGCCCGGGTGCTGGCCGCCTGGGGCAAGAAGGAGGAGGCCAGAAAGCAGCTGGAGGTGGCCCTCTCCCTTCCCGCCCAAACCGCCGCCGACCGCTACGACCAAGAAAGGGCCCGGAGGGAGCTGGCCCAGCTCAAGTAGCCCTACCTGGGAGTAGGGAGGCGGAGGCCCAGCCTCCGGCCGAAGACCCTAAGGAGCATGGTGGCCATGGCTCCCAGGAAGAGGGCGGCCTCCTCCTGGTGGGGGTGGAGGGCGTAGACCACCAGGGCTCCCAGGAGGGCGGCGGAGGCGTAGAGGCCCCCGGCCCGGTAGAGGATGCCTGGCACCTCGCCCGAGAGCACGTCCCGGAGCACCCCGCCCCCCACCCCGGAGAGGGTCCCCGCCAGGGCCACCCCAAAGGGCCCAAGCCCCGCTTCCAGGCCCCGCTCCGCCCCCAGGGCGGCGAAGAGGCCCAGGCCCAGGGTGTCCAGGTAGTAGATGGGCCTTTCCAGGGCCTGGACCCTGGGGTGGAAGCGGAAGACGAGAAGCCCGGTCAGGGCCACGCTCCATAAAAGGGGTTCGTTCCTCAGGGCCGAGGGGGGAAGGGTCCCCACCAGCACGTCGCGGATAGAGCTGCCCCCCACGGCGGTCACCGTGGCCAGGACCAGGACCCCCAGGAGGTCAAACCCCTTCTCCACCCCCTTCAGGGCCCCGGTAGCGGCGAAGACCAGGGTCCCGAGCCAGACCAGGGCCTCAACCATCCAAAAGCACCACCGCCCGGGCCTGGACATGTCTGGGGGCCAGGCCCTCCGAGGTCTTGAAGGTGAGGCCCACCCGGTCCTCCGTCAGGCCGAGGAGGCGGGAGAGGTTTTGGGTCAGGGCCTGGCGGTGGGGGCTGAGTTTGGGCCGGTCCAGGACCAGGACCAGGCTGGCCTGGAGGAGCCTCCCCCCCCGGGCGGCCACCAGGTTTAGGGCTTCCTTCAGGAAGACCTCGCTCCGTGCCTCCCGCCACCTGGGGTCGGTGTCGGGGAAGAGGAGGCCGATGTCCCCGAGGCCAAAGGCGGAGAGGAGGGCGTCCGTGAGGGCGTGGAGGGCGGCGTCCCCATCGGAGTGGGCCTTGGCCCCTAAGGGGCTTGGCAGGAGGAGGCCGCAGAGGTAAAGGGGCCGCCCCTCCTCAAGAAGGTGGCTATCCTCGCCGTAGCCCAGGCGCATGGCTATACTTTAGGGCATGCCGAGCTTCCAGGAAGCCCTGGCCCTCATGGAGGCCTGGACCGAGAGCGAGTCCCTTAGGCGGCACATGCGGGCGGTGGAGGTGGCCATGCGGGCCTACGCCCGCCGCTTTGGCCAGGACGAGGAGCTCTGGGCCATGGCCGGGGTCCTCCACGACATGGACTACGAGAAATACCCCGAGGCCCACCCCTACCGGGGGGTGGAGGAGCTTAAGCGGCTCGGCTACCCGGAGGAGGTCCTCGAGGCCATCCTAGGCCACGCCAGCTACACGGGGGTGCCGAGGAAGAGCCTCATGGCCAAGGCCCTATTCGCCGTGGACGAGCTCACCGGCCTCGTCACCGCCGCCGTCTACGTGCGCCCCGACCGCTCCATCCTGGGCCTCGAGCTCCCAAGCCTGATGAAGAAGTTCAAGGACAAGGCCTTCGCCAAGGGGGTGAACCGGGAGGAGATCAAAATGGGGGCCCAGGACCTGGGGGTTCCCCTGGAGGAGCACATGGCCTTCGTCCTCGCCGCCATGAAGGAGAACGCCGAGCTCCTGGGCCTGGCCTAAGTGCCCCACCGCGGCTTTCGCCGCGGTGGGGGCCCCAGAAAAGCCTTTAGCCCCGACTCGGGCACCCCATGTTACGAAACCAAGGCGCGGGCACTTAGGTGTCCTCGGGTTGCCTTGGGGCCCTTTTCCCGCTAGGGTGAGGGGGATGGAGCTTCCCGACCCCACCCCCTACCTGGGCCAGGTGACCTTCGGCGGCCTGGCGGGGTACGCCGTGGGCTACGCCCTGAAGAAGGTGGGCCGGGCCCTGGCCATCGTCCTGGGCCTCCTCTTCATCGCCCTGCAGCTTCTGGCCCAGGCGGGCTACGTCCAGGTGGACTGGACCCGCATCCAAAGGGACGTGGAGCCCCTTCTGCAACAGCCCGGGCTGAAAAGCCTCTGGGAGCGCCTCCTCTCCACCCTCACCCACAACCTCCCCTTCGGGGCCAGCTTTGTGGGGGGGCTTCTTCTGGGCCTCAGGGCCGGATGAGCCTCTGGGGGGTGGCGATCAGGTCCACCCGGCGCTCGGGGGGCACGGGGAGCCTGGGGTAGACCATGACCGGGTGGGCCAGGGTGGCGAAGGGGGCCTCCACCTCCAGCCAGGCCTGGGGGAAGCCGTAGCCCTTGCCCACCCAGCCCCCCTCCTCGTCCACGGCCACGGCCCCGATCAGGACCAGGTCAATGGGCTGGCCCTTCAGTTCCGCCCGCACCCCGTAGCGGTAGGCCTCCCGCACCCGCTTGAGCCGCCTGGGGTCCACGTCTTTGAGGAGGAGGAACTCCCCCGGGCGGTCGGGGTGGGGGAGGAGGAGGGCCTTGCCCTGCTTCAGCGCCTCCTCCCTGAGGGGCTTCAGGACGGCGTCCATCCCCGCCAGGACGAGCCTCGCTCCCTGGAACTCCGGGGTCTTCAGGAGCCTTTCCGCTGCCCGCCTGGCCCCCAGGAAGTTGGGGTGGTGGCCGTGGGGGGGCGTGGGGTGGAGGGCCAGGTTGTGGCGGGCCAGGAAGTTCCAGACCTCTTCCCGAAGCTGGCCTAGGGTCATGGGGCCCAAAGGTCCTCCGCCCGGATTCCGCCTAGGACCCCTTGGAGAGGGATAAGGGGCCGGATCCGCTTTGGGGTAAAGATGGCCTCGAGGGCCTCTTCCTGGGGGAAGGGCGCGTCCATCACCTGCCCCAAGTCTAAGCCCTAAACTGGTGGGGTATGGGGTCCAAGCTCAAGTTCGCCCACCTGCACCAGCACACGCAGTTCTCCCTCCTGGACGGGGCGGCCAAGCTCCAGGACCTCCTCAAGTGGGTCAAGGAGACCACGCCCGAGGACCCCGCCCTGGCCATGACCGACCACGGCAACCTCTTTGGGGCCGTGGAGTTCTACAAAAAGGCCACGGCCATGGGGGTGAAGCCCATCATCGGCTACGAGGCCTACGTGGCGGCGGAGAGCCGCTTTGACCGCAAGAGGGGCAAGGGCCTGGACGGGGGGTACTTCCACCTCACCCTGCTGGCCAAGGACTTCACCGGCTACCAGAACCTGGTGCGCCTGGCCTCGAGGGCCTACCTGGAGGGCTTTTACGAGAAGCCCCGCATTGACCGGGAGATCCTTAGGGAGCATTCCGAGGGGCTCATCGCCCTCTCCGGCTGCCTGGGGGCGGAGATCCCCCAGTTCATCCTCCAGGACCGCCTGGACCTGGCCGAGGCCCGCCTCAACGAGTACCTCTCCATCTTCGGCGACCGCTTCTTCATTGAGATCCAAAACCACGGCCTCCCCGAGCAGCAAAAGGTCAACCAGGTCCTCAAGGAATTCGCCCGCAAATACGGCCTGGGGATGGTGGCCACCAACGACGGCCACTACGTGAAAAGAGAGGACGCCCGGGCCCACGAGGTCCTTCTCGCCATCCAGTCCAAGACCACCCTGGACGACCCCGAGCGCTGGCGCTTTCCCTGCGACGAGTTCTACGTGAAGACCCCGGAGGAGATGCGGGCCATGCTCCCCGAGGCGGAGTGGGGGGACGAGCCCTTTGACAACACCGTGGAGATCGCCCGGATGTGCCAGGTGGACCTGCCCATCGGGGACAGGATGGTCTACCGCATCCCCCGCTTCCCCCTCCCCGAGGGGCGCACCGAGGCCCAGTACCTCAGGGAACTCACCTTCCTGGGCCTTTTGAGGCGCTATCCCGACCGCATCACCGGGGCCTTTTACCGGGAGGTCTTCCGCCTCTTGGGCAGGATCCCTCCCCATGGGGACGAAGGGGCCCTGGCCGAGGCCCTGGCCCGGGTGGAGGGGGAGGCTTGGGAGGAGCTTAAGAGGCGGCTTCCCCCTCTGGAGGAGGTCCGGGAGTGGACCGCCGAGGCCATCCTCCACCGGGCCCTTTACGAGCTTGCCGTCATTGAGCGCATGGGCTTCCCCGGCTACTTCCTCATCGTCCAGGACTACATCAACTGGGCCAAGGACCAGGGCATCTCCGTGGGGCCGGGCCGGGGGAGCGCCGCCGGGAGCCTGGTGGCCTACGCCGTGGGCATCACCAACATTGACCCCCTGCGCTTCGGCCTCCTCTTTGAGCGCTTCCTGAACCCCGAGCGGGTTTCCATGCCCGACATTGACACCGACTTCTCCGACCGGGAGCGGGACCGGGTCATCCAGTACGTGCGGGAGCGGTACGGGGAGGACAGGGTGGCCCAGATCGGCACCTTCGGGAGCCTGGCCTCCAAGGCGGCCCTGAAGGACGTGGCCCGGGTCTACGGCATCCCCCACAAGAAGGCGGAGGAGCTGGCCAAGCTGATCCCCGTGCAGTACGGCAAGCCCAAGCCCCTGCAGGAGGCGGTCCAGGTGGTGCCGGAGCTAAGGGCGGAGATGGAGAAGGACGAGCGGATCCGCCAGGTCATTGAGGTGGCCATGCGCCTCGAGGGCCTGAACCGCCACGCCTCCGTCCACGCCGCCGGGGTGGTCATCGCCGCCGAGCCCCTTACCGACCTGGTGCCCCTCATGCGGGACCAGGAGGGCCGCCCCGTGACCCAGTACGAGATGGGGGCGGTGGAGGCCCTGGGCCTTCTCAAGATGGACTTCCTGGGCCTCAGGACCCTCAGCTTTCTGGACGAGGCTAAGCGGATCGTCAAGGAGTCCAGGGGGGTGGAGCTGGACTACGACCGCCTTCCCCTGGATGACCCCAAGACCTTTGAGCTCCTCTCCCGGGGGGAGACCAAGGGGGTCTTTCAGCTGGAGTCCGGGGGGATGACGGCCACGGTGCGGGGCCTGAAGCCGAGGCGCCTGGAGGACATCATCGCCCTGGTCTCCCTCTACCGCCCCGGGCCCATGGAGCACATCCCCGCCTACATCCGGCGCCACCACGGCCAGGAGCCCGTGGGCTACAGCGAGTTTCCCCACGCGGAGAAGTACTTAAGGCCCATCCTGGAGGAAACCTACGGCATCCCCGTCTACCAGGAGCAGATCATGCAGATCGCCTCGGCGGTGGCGGGGTACTCCCTGGGGGAGGCGGACCTTTTGCGCCGGTGCTTGGCGGAGGGGAGCCTGGTCTTGGATGCCGCCACGGGGCAGAGGGTCACCATAGAGGCGGTGAAGCCCGGGATGGAGGTCCTCTCCCTTGGGCCCGGTTACCGCTTCTACCGGGTCCCGGTGCTGGAAGTCCTGGAAAGCGGCGTACAAGAAGTGGTCCGGCTTAGGACCAGAAGCGGTCGTACCCTGGTCCTCACTCCCGACCATCCCCTCCTGACCCTGGAGGGGTGGAAGCCCCTCTGCGACCTGCCCCTGGGCACCCCCATCGCCGTTCCCGCAGAGCTTCCCACGGGTGGGCACCTGGCCCCGCCCGAGGAGCGCATCACCCTTTTGGCCTTGCTCCTGGGGGACGGGAACACGAGGGTTTCCCATCCCAAGGGGCCGAAGCCCAACGCCTATTTCTACTCCAAGGATCCCGAGCTGCTGGATGCCTACCGGCGGTCCGCCGAAGCCTTGGGGGCCAGGGTCAAGGCCTACGTGCACTCCACCACGGGGGTGGTGACCCTGGCCACCTCCGCCCCGAAGCCAGGGGCCCAGGACCCGGTGAAGCGCCTGGTGGAGGAGGCCGGCATGGTGGCCAGAGCGGAGGAGAAGCGGGTCCCCGAGGAGGTGTTCCGTTACCAGAGGGAGGCCCTGGCCCTTTTCCTCGGGCGCCTTTTCAGCACCGATGGTTCGGTGGAGAAGGTGCGGATCTCCTACAGCTCGGCGAGCCTGGCCCTTGTGGAGGACGTGGCTCACCTTCTCCTCCGCTTGGGGATCGTGGGCCAGGTGCGCTCCAGGGGGCCCAGGGCCCACGAGGTCCTGATCTCGGGGCGGGAGGACATCCTCCGCTTTGCAGAGGTCATCGGCCCCCACCTCCTGGGGGCCAAGCGGGAGCGGATGGCCGCCCTGGAGAACGAGGCCAAAAGGCGGCTTTTAGGGCAGGGTTGGCACCTTCGCCTCGTGCCCTCCTCGGTGGCCTACCGCATCTTGGAGGCCAAAAGGAGGAGTGGGCTTTCCTGGAGCGAGGCGGGGAGGAGGGTTGGGGTTGCGGGCGGCCACCTTTCTAGCGGTCTCAATCTAAAGACTCCCCGCCGTTACCTTTCCCGTCACCGCTTGCTCCTCTTGGGGAAGGCCTTTGCTGACCCGGGCTTTGTGGCTTTGGCGGAGGGCCAGGTCCTGTGGGACCCCATCGTGGCGGTGGAGCCTTTGGGGAAGGCCCGCACCTTTGACCTCCGGGTGCCCCCCTTTGCCAACTTCGTTGCCGGGGACCTCGTGGTCCACAACTCCATGGGCAAGAAGAAGGTGGAGGAGATGAAGGCTCACCGCGAGCGCTTCGTCCGGGGGGCCAAAGAGCGGGGCGTGCCCGAGGAGGAGGCCAACCGGCTCTTTGACATGCTGGAGGCCTTCGCCAACTACGGCTTCAACAAGTGCCTGCCCGCGAGGGCCAAGGTGGTGGACTGGCGCACCGGGAGGGTCGTGAGCCTGGGGGAGATCGTCCGGGGCGAGGCGCAGGGGGTCTGGGTGGTCTCCTTGGACGAGGACCGCCTCCGCCTGGTGCCGAGGCCGGTGGTGGCCGCCTTCTCCAGCGGCCGGGCCCGGGTCTACGCCCTGCGCACCGCCACGGGCAGGGTTCTGGAGGCCACCGCCAACCACCCCCTTTTCACCCCTCAAGGGTGGCGGCCCTTGGGGGCCCTGGCCCCGGGGGACTACGTGGCCCTTCCCCGCCACCTGCCCTACCGGCCCTCGGCCCACCTGGCCCCCTTTGAGCTGGACCTCCTGGGCTTCGCCCTTTCCGAGGGCAACCTCCGCCACTCCTCCGGCTTCTACCTCTACACCTCCTCGGAGTACACCTCCTCGGAGGAGGAGCTCGCCGCCATGGAGGAAGCCCTGAAGCGCTTCCCCAACACCCGCACCTGGGTGGCCTGGCGCCGGGGCGTGGCCCACCTCTACGTGGGGCGTCAAGACCGGAAGCGGGAGGCGGGGGCGGTGGCCTTCTTGCGGGAGCAGGGGCTTTTGGGGCTTTCTGCTCGGGAAAAGCGCCTGCCGGAGGTGGTCTACCGGCTTCCCCCCGAGGAGGTGGCCCGCTTCCTGGGGCGGCTCTGGACGGGGGACGGAGGGGTGGACTCCACGGGCCGCCTCATCCACTACGCCACCGCCTCCCGGGCCCTGGCGGAAGGGGTGCAGCACCTCCTCCTCAGGCTGGGCCTGCAGAGCCGACTGGTGGAAAAGCGCTTCGCCTACAAGGAGGGGCGCACGGGATACGCCGTCTACCTCCTGGGGGGCCTCGAGGCCGCCCACCGCTTCGCCCAGGTCATCGGACCCCACCTCATCGGCAAGAGGCGGTGGGACCTGGAGGCCCTCCTGGCCTCCTGGGAGGCGGCGGGCCGGAGCACCAAGGACATCCTCCCCCTCGCCTTCCTGGAGACCGTAAAAGAGGCCTTGGCCGAGGCCTCCCGGGGCCAGGTGGCGGCCCTCTTGAAGGAGGCCGGCCTGGCCCAGGGGCTCCTTCGCCCGGGGCGGGGGAGGCGGGGGCTTTCCCGGGCCACCCTGGAGCGCCTGGCCGCCCTCACGGGAAACCTGGCCCTCCTCCGCCTGGCCCAGGCCGAGGTCTACTGGGACCGGGTGGAGGCCATAGAGCCCTTGGGGGAGGAGGAGGTCTTTGACCTCACCGTGGAGGGGACCCACACCTTCGTGGCCGAGGACGTCATCGTCCACAACTCCCACGCCGCCGCCTACAGCCTCCTCTCCTACCAGACCGCTTACGTGAAGGCCCACTACCCCGTGGAGTTCATGGCCGCCCTCCTCTCCGTGGAGCGCCACGACTCCGACAAGGTGGCCGAGTACATCCGGGACGCCCGGGCCCTGGGCATCCCCGTTCTGCCCCCGG
>Ga0308405_1000742_pt1 | contig 17868 bp, 18 predicted proteins | sample HotsprSampleMS13_FD_203473 | JGI IMG/M metagenome (GOLD analysis project Ga0308405, IMG submission 203473) | Hot spring phototrophic mat microbial communities from Mushroom Spring, Yellowstone National Park, Wyoming, United States - 20060912_MS13 ...
CAAGAGCAGCGCCTGCCGGGCGCGACCGGCGAGACTCTTGGGTGTGACCGCCGTGCTCGCGCCGCTCGCCGGATCCACCACCACGAGATGCTGGCCGGTCCGCGCCCGTAACAGCCACACCTCCTCCGGCCGCTCGCCGAGCAGGAGGGCGGGGGTCGGCAAGGCGAGAAGCGCCCGTCGGCCGCGCACCCGCTCGAGCCGGGCGGCGAGGCCGAGCCGGCCGGCCAGGCGGACGAGGTCCTGGGGCTCCGGCCGCTCGGCGAGGGCCGGCCAGGCGGCCACGAGCTCGGCCTCGCCCACCGGCCGGTCGAGCAGCGCCAAGAGGCGCGCCATGCCTTTGAGGACGAGCGGCGGTCCCGCTCCCACCGGCTCCGCCTCGGCTCTCGGATCCCGCGTTTCCGCCCGCATGCCGCCCTCCGCGGCGCAACGCCCGCGACAGCCATCCGGGCTCCCGTTTTAGTTTTTTCTAGCTCCGAGTTCAACAACTCGGAATTGAAGCGGCGCCTCAGTCCAGGGCGTAGGCGTGGAACTTGAGGTAGGCACCCTCCGGCAAGGCCGGATGGACCGGGTGGTCGGGGCCCGCGAAGCCGCGGTAGAGGAGACGTGCCCCGCGGCCGGCGGCGCGGATCCCCGCGAAGACCTCGCGGCCGAAATCCTCCTCGCTCACCTGGTGCGAGCAGGAGGCGATGCACAAGAAGCCCGCTTCGCCCACGAGCGTGGCCGCTTGCCGGGCGAGTTTGCGGTAGCCCCTGAGGCCGACCGCCAGGTCTTTCTTGCTCTTGACGAAGGCCGGCGGGTCGGCGACCACGAGGCCGAAGCGCGCTTTCTCCGCCGCCAACTCCTCGCAGGCCTCGAACACCTCCTTCTTGAGGAAGCTCGTGCGGTCGACGACACCTTGGCGGTCCGCGCTCGCCCGGGCGAGTGCGAGCGCCCCTTCCGCGCGGTCGACGAACAAGGCCTCACGGGCGCCTTGCGCGAGCGCGGTGAGGCCGAAGCCGCCGCCGTAAGAATAGAGGTCGAGCACCCGCTGACCCTTCGCCAAGCGGGCGGCGAAGGCACGGTTGAGGCGCTGGTCGTAGAACCAGCCGGTCTTCTGCCCCTGCAGCACGTCGGCCAGGAAGGGGATCCCGCTTTCTTCGAGCTCGACCCGGGCCGGCACGGTACCCTTCACGACCCGCACCTCCTCGGGCAGCCCCTCGAGGGCGCGGATCGCGCTGTCGTTGCGCAGCACGATCGCTCCCGGGGCCAGCACCTGCTCGATCGCCTCGAGCAGTTGCGGCTCCAGCCGCTGCATCCCGATCGTGTTGATCTGGAGAACGAGGATGTCGCCGTAACGGTCGGCGATCAGGCCCGGAAGTCCGTCCGCCTCGGCGTGGACCAGGCGGTAGAACGGCTTCTCGAACAGGCGGCTCCTGAGCTCCAATGCGCGCTCGAACCGGCGGGCGAAGAACCGGGTGTCGATCGTGGCCTCGGTGTTGCGGGTCAGCACCCGGGCGCAGATCAAGGAGTGCGCGTTGAACTGGGCGAGCGCCATCGCCTTGCCGTCGTGGCTCACGAGCCGCACGAGGCTGCCGGGCTCGAGGCTCTTGGCGGCCCGGTCCATCTGCACCTCGTTGGAGTAGAGCCAGGGGCCTCCGCCTCGAAGACGCTTGTCGTGCCCGGGCAGGATGCGGACGGTCGGCAAACTCATGGAGCGACTCGATCGGCTGCGGGGATGCGCGTCCCGGTTCGGCTCCGGGCGACGCCTCGGGGAGGCCCTCATGCACCGGACGGCGCTCCGCGACAACCGCCCGGCTCACACCGGATCCCCGGGGGCACACGTGCCGCCCCGGCGAGCGTGCGTGGGCTGCGCGTCCGATGGCCGCAGCGGCGCCGGTTGTCGAGGAAGAGCCGGTCCCCTCGCGCTAGCTTACCTCCCGGACCTGCGGGAGAGGGCGAACCCGTGGTGGGACTACGCGGCGGCCGCGGACGGCACCCGTCCGAGCCGGCGATCGATCGGCGCTTCGAGCCGGATCGGTTCGAGCAGTTGGAGCACGAGCTCAGGACGCCGCTCGCGGCGATCCGGGCGATCGCCGAGATCCTTCGAGACGAACCCCATCTCGCGCCGGCCGAGCGGGCGGCGCTGCTCGACGCGCTTCTGGTCGAGCAGGCGCGGCTCGGGCGCACGCTCGAAGCCCTGCTCGACGAGCTCTTCGAGCGCTGAGTGGGCGCGGCCCTACCAGTCGGGCCAGGCGGGCGTGAGCCGGCCGCCGATCCGCACGGGTGCGACCCGCCGAGCCAGACCCGTCCGATCGTCGGTCTCGACCAGGACCGCGCACAAGGTCGCCTCGCCCTGGGCAGGCTCGAGGCGCTTGGCCGGAAGATCGCTGCGCCAACGCGCGAGCGAGCCTTCCTTGTCCATGCCGATCACGCTGTCGTAATCGCCGGTCATCCCGACGTCGCTGATGTAAGCGGTGCCGCCCGGCAGGATCCGGGCGTCGGCGGTCGGCACGTGGGTGTGCGTTCCGGCCACGAGCGAGACGCGACCGTCGAGGAAGTGGGCGAGCGCCATCTTCTCGCTCGTCGCCTCGGCGTGAACGTCGACCAGAATCGCATCGGCCGTCCCGCCGAGCCGGTGTCGGCCGAGTTCGGCCTCGAGGGCGCGGAACGGATCGTCGCGGAGCCCCATGAAGAGCCGGCCCAGGACCTGCAGCACCAAGAGCCGGCGGCCGCGCGCCGTGCGCACCTCGCCCACCCCTCGGCCGGGCGTCCCCGGCGCCATGTTGAGCGGCCTCAAAATCCGCGCCTCGCTGCCGAGCGCCGGGATCAGCTCTTTCTGGTCGAAGACGTGGTTGCCGGTCGTGATCAGATCGGCGCCGGCCGCGAACAGTTCCGCGGCGATCGCCGGGGTGAGCCCGTAGCCGCCGGCGGCATTCTCGCCGTTGACCACGAGCGCATCGAGGGCGAGCCGGGCCCTGAGCCCGGGGGCATGGGTAAGGAGGGCCGTCCGGCCGGTCCGGCCGACCACGTCGCCCACATAAAGGATGCGCACCCTAGCGTCCCGCGGTCGGGGGTTCGCCGACGCGGATCACCTCGCGCTCGGTCACGATCGCATCGAGCCGCGCATCGGTCGGCGCGAGCGGGACCTCGTCGACTTCCTGGAAGGCGAAGGCGAAGCCGATCGCGGGCGGGGCACAACCGCGTCCCCTGAGCGCGGCGATCGTCCGATCGTAGAAGCCGGCGCCGTAGCCGAGCCGACCGCCGCGCCGATCGAAGGCCAAGAGCGGGACGATCAGGACCGCGGGCTCGAGCCGCGGGGCGGCGGCGATCGGCTCGAGCACGCCGAACGGCCCCGGCATCAAAGGATCACCTGGTCGAAAGGCGTGGAAGTCGAGCGGCCGGGTCCGGCCCGCCTGCCGCGGCAGGACCACACTCCGGCCGCTCGCCGCGATCGCGGCGATCGCCGGGGTCGTGTCGATCTCGTCGGGCAGCGCGTGGAAGATCGCGACGGGCCCTCTCGGCAGCGTGGGCAGGAGCTCGGCCAGGAGCTGGGCGGCGGCGCGCCCGGCGGCGGCGCGCTCGCCAGGCCCGCGCAACTTGCGCAAGGCGCGCATGCCGGCACGCAGGGTCGCCTTGGCTTCGCGCAACGACGGCTCGGGCAACGTCGCGTTCAGGGAAGTTTCCCGCAAGCAGGGCAATTCGGGTCGGGCATGGCGGCGCCGCCCTGGCCGTCTCGCGCTCGGCTCGTCCCGAGTCCTGCTACGCAGGTGGGCGCCATGTGCCGTGGCCACGACCACGGTAGGGACAGCTCCCTTGGGAACGAACTAGGCCCGGGCGATGTTGAGCGCTCCTCGAACCGGGCAGCCGCCGCCGTTCGTGAAGCTAGGCTTTCCCGACCGCCTGGGCAAGCTCGTCGAGCCGTTCGGCGACGCGCTCCAGCACTCTGGCCGCGTCTTCCTCGCTCGCGCGCGCTTCCTGGCCGAGTCGGCTGCGGAGTTGTTGCACCTCGTCATAGGCGTCGAACAACTCGTCGACGACCACGAGGGCCGCCAAGAGCAGCGTCCGTGCCTCGCCGAGTTGCGGGGTGCCGCGCGCGATCTCGCCGGCTTTGCCGTCGAGGAAGGCGGCGAGGCGCTTGAGCCGACCCTCTTGGCCCGGGTCGCACTGGACCGTGTAGCGGCGCCCGGCGATCGTGATCTCGACCGTCGGCACGGCCTCAGCTCCGCCCGAGCTCGTCGAGCTCCTCGACGAGCCCGCCCATCCGCGCCTCCACCATCGCCGCGACCTCGCGCAGCCGCTCGTGCCTCGCCCGGAGCTCCTCGAGCTCGCGCCGCAGCCGGTCGCATTCGGCGCGCAACAGCTCGCAGTCGCGATCGAGCGTCGTCAGTTGGGTCTCGAGCCGCTGCCGCTCGGCCGCCCAACTCTCCGGACTCGGCCGCAACAGAAGAGCCGCCTCGAGCCGCGCCAAGGCGTCGGTCAACCGTCGCTCGGCCGCCTCCAGAACTGACATCGGATCGCGGCTTCCGCCCGTAGCCCGTTGAATATCTTTCGACTTCGCACGGAGGGCGCGGGCTCGTCAACCGCCGCGCAGGGGTGCGGCAATATCCCGGTTGCTTTTTGCGTGCAGCCGGCCACGTTCCCTGCCGATCGGCAGCCTTTCCCGGCCGCGAGCGGCCGTCGCCCGGCGCCTTCCGAACGATCAGGGGAGCGAGAAATGACCGTCAAAGTCGCCATCAACGGCTTCGGCCGCATCGGCCGCAACGTTCTGCGCGCGATCGCCGAGAGCGGCCGTCGCGACGTCACCGTGGTGGCGATCAACGACCTCGCCCCGCCCGCCACCAACGCCCATCTCTTCCGCTACGACAGCGTCCACGGCCGCTTCCCGGGCAAAGTCACCCTCGAGGGCGACGTGATGGACGTCGGCACGGGGCCCATCAAGGTCCTGAGCGAGCGCGACCTCACGAAGCTCCCTTGGGGCGCCCTCGGCGTCGACCTCGTGATGGAGTGCACGGGCGCCTTCACGAGCAAGGAGAAGGCCTCGGGCCACCTCACGGCCGGTGCCAAGAAAGTCCTCGTCTCGGCCCCCGCCGACGGGGCCGACCTCACGGTCGTCTGGGGCGTCAACGAGGACCAGCTTCGACCCGAACACCGGGTCGTGAGCAACGCCTCCTGCACGACCAATTGCTTGGCGCCCTTGGCCAAGGTCCTGCACGAGGGGATCGGGATCGAGCGCGGCCACATGACCACGATCCACGCCTTCACCAACGACCAGAACCTGTTGGACGTCTACCACAGGGACCTCTACCGGGCGCGGGCCGCGACCTGCTCGATGATCCCGACCTCGACCGGTGCGGCCAAGGCCGTGGGCCTCGTCCTGCCCGAGCTCAAGGGCAAGCTCGACGGGGTGGCGATCCGCGTGCCCACGCAGAACGTGAGCCTGGTCGATCTGACCTTCGTGCCCGTGCGCGAGACCAGCGCGGAGGAGGTCAACGCGCTTTTGGAGAAGGCCGCGGCCGGGCCGCTCCGGGGCATCCTCGACGTGACGCGCGAGCCCCTCGTCTCGATCGATTTCAACCACCGGCCGGCGAGCTCCACGGTCGATCTCAACGCCACCAAAGTGATCGAGGGCAAGCTCGTCCGGGTCGCCTCCTGGTACGACAACGAGTGGGGCTTCTCCAACCGCATGGTCGACGTCGCGGCCCGGATGGGCAGCCTCTGACCGCGGACCCTCCTTCGGCCGCCGGTCGCGCACGGGATCGTCACGCGGCCGGCGCCGGGTCGTCATGAACGGGCCTTAAGGCGCGCCGCGAGCGACGACCGGCCGAGCCATGGTGGCGCCGGCCGGTGCCGCGGACGAGGCCGCCATGGCGCCACGCATCGGCCGCCCGGCCCCCGGGATCCGCCGGGTCGGGTTCGCGACCGAGCCGATCACCGAGACTCTCGTCCTCTCCGACCTCCATTTGGGCCTGCGGACCGCCCGTCCGGCTGCGGTCCTCGCCACGCTCGAGCGCTGGCGCTTCCGCCGCCTCGTCCTGCTCGGCGACATTTTCCACGACAACGGTTTCGAGGGCCTCTGCGACGAGGCGTGGCGCCTGATCCGCCGACTTGGCGCGATCGCCCGCGACGGCGATGCCGAACTCGTCTGGCTCGCCGGCAATCACGACCGCCACCTCGGCCCCGCGATCCGCGACCTGTTCGGGATCGAGGTCGGCGAAAGCCACGCCTGGCGGTCCGGCGGCCGACGGCTCGTCGCCGTGCACGGCGACGGCTTCGATCCGACCTTGCCGCGCCGCTCCTCCCTCGCCCGGCTGATCGGCCTCGGCTACGGCTGGTGTATGCGCCGGCTCTCGCGCGAGGGCGAGTGGCCGCGGCGGCTCGACCGCTGGTGGACCCGCCGCTGCGGCCTGCACGGCCTGGTGGCCGCCGGTGCGGCGGCCTGGGCGGCTGCCCGCGACGCCGACCTCGTCATCTGTGGCCACACCCACGCCCCGCTCGCCCGCTGCTTCGACGACCTGCGGCCCGATCGCGCGCCCGTCACCTACGTGAACGCCGGCTCCTGGGTCGAGCGCCGGGCGAGCTTCCTCGCCGTCGACCCGACCGGCGTGCGGCTGGTCCACGCGCACTGAGCGAACCGGCCGCGTCCGCGGCCCCGCGCCGGAGTCCGTAATGGCCCGCCCCCTCGCCCGCACCGCCGCCGACTGGAGCCCCCGGGGCCTTGCGGAGCGCCTCTTCGCCCGGGCCTTCGACGGGCTCGTCTACCCGCAGATCTGGGAAGACCCTGTCGTCGACATGGAGGCGCTTTCCCCGCTCGAAGGCGCCCGGCTCGTCGCGATCGCCTCGGGCGGCTGCAACGTCCTGAGCTACCTCGTCCGCCGCCCTGCGCGGATTCTCGCGGTCGATCTGTCGCCGGCCCACACGGCATTGCTCGAGCTCAAGCTCACCGCCGCCCGCGTCCTCGACCAGCCCGATTTCTTCCGCTTCTTCGCCCGCGCCGACGATCCGGCCAACCTCGCGAGCTTCGCCCGGCTGCGCCCGCACCTGCCGGCGGCCGCCCGCGCCTTTTGGGAGAGCCGGACCCTCACCGGGAGGCGGCGGATCGAGGCCTTCGCCCGGGGCTTTCATCGCACGGGCGTGCTCGGCCGCTCCATCGCTGCGGGCCACCTCCTCTGTCGCCTGCACGGCCGTGACCCGGAACGCCTGCTCGCGGCGTGTGATCCGGCCGAGCAGCGCACACTCTTCGCCCGCGAGATCGCGCCCGTGCTCGAGAGCCCGCTCTTGCGCCTCGCCGCGGCCCTGCCGCTCACCTGGTTCGGGCTCGGCATCCCGCCGGCCCAGCTCGATGCGCTGCGCGGTGCGGCACCGGGCGGGATCGCGGCGGTCGTGCGCGAGCGGCTCGAGCGGCTCGCCTGCGGCTTCCCGATCGCCGAGAACTATTTCGCCTGGCAGGCTTTCGGCCGGCGCTACGATCCCGAGGGGCGAGCCTTGCCGCCCTACCTCGAGCCCGGCAACTTCGCGGCGGTCCGCGAGGGTGCGGCCCGGGTCGAGGTGCGCCGGGCGCTGCTCACCGAGGCGCTCGCATGGGAGGATGCGGCGAGCCTCGACGGCTTCGTCCTGCTCGACGCCCAGGACTGGATGAGCCCGGCCCAGCTCGCCGCCCTGTGGAGCCAGATCGGCCGGACCGCCGCACCCGGCGCGCGGGTGATCTTCCGCACCGCCGCCGCCGCCTCGCCGCTCGAGCGCCATCTCCCGGCCGAGCTGCTCGAGGGCTGGGTCTACGAGAAGGAGCGCTCGGCCGCTCTCTTCGCCCGTGACCGATCGGCGATCTACGGCGGCTTCCACCTCTACCGCCGGCAGGGCTGAGGCCATGGCCGCGCACGGCCTCGATCCGGCCCTCGTCCATGCCCGCATGGAGCGGATGTACCGGCCGCAGCGGGCGATCTACGACCTCACGCGCAAGTTCTACCTCTTGGGCCGCGACCCGCTCGTCGATTCGATCCCCGCCCGGCCGGGCCAGCGAGTGCTCGAGATCGGCTGCGGGACGGGCCGCAACCTCGTCCGGCTCGGCCGGCGCTGCCCCGGCGTGCTGCTCTGCGGGGTCGAACCCGCCCGTTCGATGCTGGAGCTCGCGGCTCACCGGCTGGTCCGCCGCGGCTTCGCCGACCGCGCCCGCCTCGCCTACGCCACGGCCGAGACGCTCGAGCCTTCGAGCCAGCTCGGGGTCGAGGCCTTCGACCACGTGCTCGCGAGCTATTGCCTGTCGATCATCGAGGAGCCGTTGCCGGCGCTCGAGCGGGCGCTCGCCTTCCTCGCGCCGGGCGGCACGCTGCACCTGGTCGATTTCGGCCCGATGGACCGGCTGCCCCGTTGGGCCGCCCGGGCGATGCGCGCCTGGCTCGCCCGCTTCGGCGTCCGCCACCGGCCGGAGGTACGGGCCGAGCTCGCCCGCCGAGCCGCGGCCGGCGAGGGCCGGCTCGAGGCGCATGTGATCACGGGCGGCTACGCCGAGACGCTGCGCTTCACGCGGGCAGCCGCGTGACACATCCCGTCGCGTGGACGCCCTTCCCGCCCCCGTGCTAGCTCTCGCCCGGGGCCGGGGGAGTGCCGGCCGCCGCGAGAGCAGAGGCTGAACGGCATGGCTTCCTTCCGCACGCTCGACGGGCTCGAGGTGAAGGGACGGCGCGTCCTCGTCCGGGTCGATTTCAACGTGCCGATGCAGGACGGCCGGGTGAGCGACGCGACCCGCATCGAGCGCGGCGCGGTCACGATCCGCGAGCTTTCCGGCAAGGGCGCCAAGGTCGTGCTGCTCTCCCATTTCGGGCGGCCCAAGGGCAAGCCCGAGCCGGGCTTGAGCCTCCGGCCGATCGCCGACGCGCTCGCCCGGGTGCTGGGTCGCGAGGTCGCCTTCGCCCCGGATTGCGTCGGCCCCGAGGCCGAGAAGGTCGTGGCGGCCCTGTCCGAGGGCGGCATCGCCCTGCTCGAGAACCTCCGCTTCCACCCCGAAGAGGAGAAGAACGATCCGGCCTTCGCGGATGCGCTCGCCGCCCTGGGCGATCTTTACGTCAACGACGCCTTCTCCTGCTCGCACCGCGCCCACGCTTCGGTCGTGGCCCTCGCCGAGCGGCTTCCGGCTTATGCCGGGCGGCTCCTCCAGGCCGAGCTCGAAGCGCTCGAGAAGGCGCTCGGCGGGGCGGCCCGGCCGGCCGCGGCACTCGTGGGCGGCGCCAAGGTCTCGACCAAGCTCGCCGTGCTCGGCAACCTGCTGGGCCGGGTCGATGCCCTCGTGATCGGCGGCGGCATGGCCAACACCTTCCTCGCAGCCGAAGGGCTCGCGGTCGGCAAATCCTTGTGCGAGCCGGACCTCGCGGGCGAGGCCCGGGCCATCGTCGAGCGCGCCCAGGCGAAGGGTGTCGAGATCCTGTTGCCGATCGACGCCGTGGTGGCCCGCGAGTTCAAGCCGAACGCCGCCTGCCGCACGGTCGGGGTGGAGGAGGTCGGGCCCGAGGAGATGATCTTGGATGTCGGCCCCAAGACCGTCCGCGACATCCAGGAGAAACTCGCGGCCTGCAAGACACTCCTCTGGAACGGGCCGTTGGGCGCCTTCGAGGTGCCGCCCTTCGACGCCGGGACCGTGGCGGTCGCCAAGACCGCGGCCGAGCTCACCAAGGCCGGCAAGCTCGTGACCGTGGCGGGCGGCGGCGACACGGTGGCGGCCCTCGCCCACGCGGGCGTGCTCGACTCCTTCAGCTACGTCTCGACCGCCGGCGGCGCCTTCCTCGAATGGCTCGAAGGCAAGGAGCTGCCGGGGATCGCGGCGCTGCGCCCCCGCTGAGCGATCCCGCGGGCCGGCCCGATCGCACCCGCTCGAACGACGCGGGCGCAACCGGCGCGCCTGGGCCGCGGTTCTGCGTCGGCGTTCACGACCTCGTCCAGGCCCGCGCCGCGCTCGAAGCGGCCGGCGAGCTCGGCCTTTCGATCACGCTCGTGACCGCGCCGGGGCTCGTGGCCATGGCCGGGGTCGGCTTCTGCGTGGCGCTCGAGGAAGCGCTCGGCCGGCCGCTCCTGATCGACTGCGGCAGCGAGCCCGGTACCGCACTCGCCGCGTTGCGCGCCGGGGCGCGCCATCTCCTGCTCTCCGATGCCCCCGCCGCGCGCAGCAAGATCGAGGACGTGGCGCGTCAGCTGGGCGCCGACGTCCTCGCCCACCCGCCGGCGCCGTGCCTTTTCCTCGCGGCCGGAGAGGATCCGCACGCGGCTTTGCGCCGGGCACTCGCCGTTCCGGCCGGCTGCGACCCTTCATCGGCCGCGAGCGAGGGGTTATAGAGCGTGAGCCGGCGCGCGCCGGGATCCCAGAGGATGGAGCCGACAGCATGCGGGTCAGCCCCAAGGTCAAAGAGATTCTCTCCTGGTACGAATCCGAGAACCCCGGGGTCAAGACCAACCTCGTCCGGCTGTTGAGCCACGGCCGGTTGGGCGGTACGGGCAAGCTCGTCATCCTGCCCGTGGATCAAGGCTTCGAGCACGGGCCCGCGCGCAGCTTCGCCCCCAACCCCGCCGCCTACGACCCGCACTATCTCTTCGAGCTCGCGATCGAGGCCGGGCTCTCGGCTTACGCGGCGCCGTTGGGCGCGCTCGAGGCGGGGGCGGCGAACTATGCCGGGGAGGTCCCGCTCATCTTGAAGCTCAACAGCGCCAACAGCCTGGCCGCCGGCGTCCCCGACCAGGCGGTGACCGCGACGGTCGACGACGCGCTGCGTTTGGGGTGCATCGGCGTGGGCTTCACGATCTACCCGGGCTCGGACGCCTGTTACGCGCAACAGGAAGAGCTCCGCGAGATCACCCGCGAGGCCAAATCCAAGGGCCTCTTGGTCGTCGTCTGGTCCTATCCGCGCGGCGGCAAGGTCAGCAAGGAGGGCGAAAACGCCCTCGACATCGTGGCCTACGCCGCGCACATGGCGGCCCTCATGGGCGCGCACGTGATCAAGGTGAAGCCGCCCACCGCGCGGATCGACCTCGATGCCGCCAAGCCCGCGTACGAGAAGGCCAAGGTCCCGGCCGACACGCTCGCGCAGCGGGTCGCCCACGTCATGCAGGCGGCCTTCGCCGGCAAGCGCCTCGTCGTCTTCTCGGGCGGCGAGGCCAAGGACACCGAAGGCCTGCTCGCCGAGATCCGCCAGATCCGCGACGGCGGCGGCCACGGCTCGATCATCGGCCGCAACAGCTTCCAGCGGCGCAAGGAGGAGGCCCTGGCGCTGCTCGACCGGGTGATCGCGATCTACCGGGGCGAGGCTTGAGGCCCGGCCGGGCCGAGCCGTCGTCCCGGGGTCGCGCGGGCGACGCGGCGGCCGGCCTCTGGGTCGAGCCCGGCGAGGTCGAACCCGCGCTTCTCCTGCCCGGCCCCGACCGCCTCGATCCGGCCTTCCCCGATCGGCTCGAGCGAGCGGTCGCGGGTGGGCGGGTGGCGGCCTTGCTGCTCGATCCGGCCGCCGCGCCGGCCGAGGCGAAGGCCGAGCTTTTCTCGGCCTGCCTCGAGCGCTGTCGGGCCGCGTCGATCGCGCTCTTCCTCGTCGAGGATGCGGCGGCGGTGATCGCGCACGCCGCCGACGGGCTGCTCCTGCGCTCCGTGGCGGCGATCGAGCCGGCCCGCCGGCTGCTCGGGCTCGAGCGACCGATCGGGGCGGCGACCGGCGGCTCGCGGCATGCCGCCATGGAGGCGGGCGAGGCCGGCGCCGATTGGCTGTTGCTCGGCGAGGGGCTCGCGCTCGAGCGCTGCGCCGAGCTCGTCGGCTGGTGTAGCGGGCTCTTCGTGCTCCCTTGCGCCGCGCCCTGCGCGAGCCCCGAGGCCGCCCGCCTGCTGCTCGCCGCCGGCGCCGATTTCCTGATCCCGCCGGCTTCGATCTGGGCCGATCCCGAAGCCGCACTCGCCCCGTTCCGGGTAGCACTCGCTCGCCCTCGAGGCTGAACGCGCTCGCCGCGCCCCTGGCCTCCGCGGCCCCGACTGCCTATCTTCCGAGCGTCCCCCGTCCGAACCGTTCGGAGCCGAGCGTGGCCCGCTGGTCCGCCAATGTCGAGGTCATGATCCGTGCCGCGCGCGCCGCGGCCCGTCACCTCGTGCGCGATTTCGGTGAGGTCGAGCAGCTCCAGGTCTCGATCAAGGGGCCGGGCGACTTCGTCTCCGCGGCCGACCGCCGGGCCGAGCAGGTGATCCGCGAGGCGCTCCACAAAGCGCGCCCCGACTGGGGTTTTCTCCTCGAAGAGACGGGGTCGATCGAAGGTCGCTCGAAGTTCAACCGCTGGATCGTCGACCCGCTCGACGGCACGACCAACTTCCTGCACGGCTTGCCGCACTGGTCGATCTCGATCGCGCTCGAGCAGCACGGCGAGATCACCGCCGGGCTCGTCTACGACCCGGTCAAGGAGGAGCTGTTCATCGCCGAGAAGGGTGCGGGTGCCTACCTCAACGACCGGCGCTTGCGCGTTTCGCGCCGCTGGCGGCTAGAGGAGGCGCTCGTCGGCTGCGGCCTGCCCGTCCAAGATTGGCCGGCGCGCGCCAAGGGCTTCGCCCGCCAGCTCGACGCCGTGGCCGACCACGTCGCGGGGCTCAGGCGCCTCGGCACCTGCTCGCTCGACCTCGCCTACGTCGCCGCCGGCCGCCAGGACGGCTTTTGGGAATACGGCGTCAAGCCATGGGACATCGCCGCCGGCATCCTCCTCGTCCGCGAGGCGGGCGGCCGGGTGGGACGGCTCGAGGGCGACGAGGACCTCATGGCCCCGGGCACGCTCGTGGCCGGCAACCCGGAAATCTACACCCGGCTCCGGACGCTCCTCGCCACGGCGACGCCGCCATGACCGGTCCGCCGCCGGTCGGCCGAAGGGCACCCGGGCTGCCGAGCGGACGCTGCCGCCGGCCTGGCAAGAAAGGCACCGCCCGTCGGCCGGATGCGATCAAGAATTCGCCAACCACATCCCATCTTCGTACCGAGAACGCATCCGGTTATTGCTGGCGCGGAAATCACGGCCGATCCGCCCAGCCTGCGATATTTCGGGTTGATCGCTCGGCCTGGATCGAGCAACTTTCGCTTACTGAGCGACCGAAACGATGGCCGCTTTCGGCCGATCGGGGCGATCGTCGGAGAGCAGAAGGGCGGAGCCGGCGACGGTGCTGCCGGGTGGGGTCCGGCGAAGCCGCCCCGCCCGGATCGCCGCTTTCAGGGGCCGCGGCCGCCAGTCCGTCACACGGTGAGGCCCTTGCTTTCAGGGGCAACGCCCCGACGGGCTCGGCGCGAGCCGCGCCCCGGCCCGCACCCCTGCGCCTTCGACCTCGGCCCGAGCCGGCGCGCGGTCCCGCCGCCGCGAGTCGACCGCTCAGGCGCCGGTGTGGGAGCGGCGGTCGGCGCGGATGAAATCCGCGCAGCGCTCGCCGATCATGATGCAGGCGGCGTTGGTGTTGCCCGAGACGACCGTCGGCATGATCGAGGCATCCGCCACCCGGAGCCCCTCGAGCCCGTGCACCCGCAGGCGCGGATCGACCACCGCCATGGGATCGGAGGCCGGGCCCATGGCACAGGTGCTGGTCGGGTGGAAGATCGTCGTGCCCTTCTCGCGAACATAGGCCAGGAGATCCTCGCGGCTCCGGCAGTCGGGCCCGGGCAAGTGCTCGGCGGCGACGTAGGGTCGCAGCGCCGGCTGGGCGGCGATCCGGCGGATGAGCCCGAGCCCGTCGACCATGGTCCGCCGGTCGGTCTCGGTCGCGAGGTAGTTCGGGAAGATCTTGGGCGCGTCGGCCGGGTCGGCCGAGCGCAGCTCGAGCCGGCCGCGGCTCTCCGGCCGGAGCTGGCAGGTCGAGACCGTGAAGCCCGGGAAGGGGTGCAAGGGCTCGCCCGGCCGGTCGGCGCTGAACGGGATCACGTGGAACTCGACGTCCGGGGTGGCGAGCTCGGGCCGCGTCCGCCAGAAGAGCGCCACCACCCCGGCCCCGACCGTCAAGGGGCCGGTCCGGAAGAGCGCCCATTCGAGCCCGGCCAGGGCCTTGCGCCAGAGCGCGTGCGACACCTCGTTCAAGGTGATCGGCCGGGTGCAGCGATAGACGATCCGGGCTTGGTAATGGTCCTGCAGGTTGCGGCCCACCCCGGGCAGGTCGTGGCGGACGGGGATCCCGTGCTCGGCCAAATGCGCCGCTGGGCCGATCCCGGAGAGCATGAGGAGCTGCGGCGAAGCGATCGCGCCCGCCGCGAGCACGACCTCGGCCGCCTCGACCGTCCGCTCCTCCCCGCCCCGCCGGTAGACCAGGCCCGTGACCCGTCGCCCCTCGAACAGCAGACGGCAGGCGAGCGCTTCGGTGCGGACCTCGAGGTTGGGGCGCTTCCTGGCCGGGCGCAGATAGGCGACCGCGGCGCTGCAGCGGAACCCTTTCGCGATCGAGAGCTGGAAATAGCCGACTCCGTCCTGGCGCGGGCCGTTGTAGTCGGGATTGGTCGGGATGCCCGCCTGGTTGGCGGCGGCGATGAAGGCGTCCAAGAGCTCCATCCGGTGGCGCGGGCCGGAGACCGCCACCGGTCCCTCCCGGCCACGCCAGTCCGGGTCGCCCTCGGCATAGGCCTCGAGCCGCTTGAAGACCGGCAAGACGTCGGCGAACGACCAGCCCTCGCAGCCGCGCTGGCGCCAGTGATCGTAATCCTCGGCCTGGCCGCGGACCCAAGCGAGCCCGTTGATCGACGAGCAGCCGCCCAGGACCCGCCCGCGCGGCCAGAGGATCGAGCGACCGGCCACCCCCTCCTCGGGCTCGGTCCGGTAGGTCCGCGCCGTCCGCTCGTCGAAGATCGTCCGATAATAGCCGATCGGCAGGTGGATCCAGGGGTTCTTGTCCTCGGGGCCGGCCTCGAGCAGGAGCACCCGGGTCGTGGGATCCTCCGAAAGACGGGCCGCGACCGCGCAGCCCGCCGAGCCCGCGCCCACCACCACGACGTCGAACCGCTCCCGCTCGGCCATCTCCCTTCCCCGCCGCACCCCCGACCGTACGGGCGGCGGGCGGATCATGCGGAGCCGACCGGCACCCGACAAGCGCACCGATCCCGCACACCCATGCGAAGAGCGCCGCGGCGAGGGCGCCCGCCGCCCGGAGCAGCGCGACGAGCCGGCTGCGCAGCCGTGTCGCACGCGGTCTTCCGAGCCCGACGGAGAACGAGGCGCGCAAGCCGGCCTCCGACCCTGTCCCGAGCGCGGAGCCTAGCGGGCGAAGGTTGAGGAAAGCTTAACGGCGTGCAGCCCCGCCGGCCCTCGGGGCGGGAGGCACGGGGAACGACGGCCGCTCAGGACCCAGGCAGCACGAGCACGGTGCGCGCCGCGGGCAAGTTCGCCCGGGCGAGCAGGAGCTCGGGGCTCGCTCGTCGCTCGATCCGGAAGCCGCGCGCCTCGGCGAGGGCGAGGAACCGGCCGAGCACGGTGGGGCCGAAATAATGCATCGGCACGACGAGCGGCGGGCGGATCTGTTCGACCACCTCGAGCATCTCTTCCTGGCTCATCGTGTAGACCCCGTCGATCGGCGCCATGAGCACGTCGATCCGGCCGAGCTCGGCGAGCTGCTCCTCGGTCAGCCGGTGATGCAGATGGCCGAGATGCGCCAAGCAGAGATCACCCACCTCGAAGACGAAGATCGAATTGGAAAGGGCCTGGTCGCCGAACCTTCCGTGCACCGCCGTCGGCACGTTGCGCACCCGCAAATCCTCGACCACGAGATCGTGCTCGGCCCAGCCGCCCGAGGGGTTCCAGCCCCGCAGCACGTGCTCGATCCGCGGGTCGGGGCGGTTCGTGTAGTGGGTGTCGTGGGCGTTGTTCATGGTCGCGATGCGCGGCGGGAAGGGCGGCCGGACATAGTCGTTGTAATCCGTGACCGCGCTCACCCCCGAGGGCGTCTCGATCAGGAAGCTCGCATGCCCCAAAAAGGTGAGCTTGACCGTCGCACCCTCGGGGAGCGCCGCGCTCCGCCAGGCCACCGGGACGATCCGCCCCGGGAGCTCGGCCACCGGGAAGCAGCCGCCCGCGAGCGCTGGTCGGATGAGGAGCACGGGCCCGAGCAGGAGGAGTCCCACGAACGTCGCGATCCGGCCGAGCCCACCCATGCCCCGCCCTCCCGAAGCCGCAGCCCCGCTGCGCGCTCGCACCACCTTCCGCCGCGCGTGCAAGATCCCTATCGAGCCAGCTATGCCGAACCCCGCTTTCGTCAAGAACGTAGGCGTCTTGGCCTTCGCCCAGGCGCTCTTCTTCATGGCCAACACCGTGGTCATCGCCACGGCCCCCTTCGTGGGCCTGCAATACGCCCCCTCCCCTTGGCTCGCCACCGTGCCGCTCGGCATCCAGTTCCTCGGCACGATGAGCACGACCGTGCCGGCCTCGCTCCTCATGCAGCGGGTCGGCCGGCGCCCCGGCCTTTTGCTCGGGATGGCGCTCGGCGTGGCGGCCGGGCTCCTGGGCGCGCTCGCGATCCAACACGGCAGCTTCTGGCTCTTTTGCGCGGCGGGCGTGCTCTACGGCAGTTTCTCGGCCTTCGCCCAGTATCTGCGGTTCACCGCGGCCGATGCCGCCGATGCCGCCGGCTTCGCCGACCGGACCGCAGCGCGCGGCCGGGCGATCGCCTGGGTGATGGCCGGCGGGGTGGTGGCGGCGGTGCTCGGCCCCGAGCTCGCCGACCGCACCCGCGAGCTCACCGCGCCCATCCTTTTCGCCGGAAGTTACCTGGCGATCGCCGGGCTCGCCGGCCTCGGCTTCCTGGCGCTCACGGCTCTGGACCTGCCGCGCCTTTCCGCCTCGGCCTCGGCCGCAGCCGGCGAGGCCCGGCCCTTGCGCGTGATCGCCCGGCAGCCGGCGGCCGTGACCGCCTTCCTGGCGGCCCTCGTCGGCTACGTCACGATGAACCTCCTCATGACCGCGACACCCTTGGCGATGCTCGCCTGCGGCCACGGCTTCACGGAGACCAAGCACGTCATCCAATGGCACGTGCTCGGCATGTTCCTGCCGAGCTTCGTCACGGGCCGGCTCATCACCCGCTTCGGTGTGGAGAAGGTGATCCTCACGGGCGTGGCCCTCAATCTCCTCTGTGTCGCGATCGCGGTGGCCGGCCTCGAGGTCGCGAACTTCGCCGTGGCGCTGTTCCTGTTGGGGGTGGGGTGGAACCTCATGTTCGTGGGCGGCACGACCTTGCTCACGACCTGCCACAGCACGGCCGAGAAGGCCAAGGTCCAGGGCTTGAACGATCTTCTGGTCTTCACGAGTGTCGCGGCCTCGGCCTCGCTCGCGGGCTTCGTGCAGAGCACGCTCGGCTGGCAGACCATGAACCTCCTTGCGATCCCGGGCCTCGTCCTGGTGGCTGCCCTGATCCTGCCGCGCTTGCGCCCGGGGCCCGCCGCTGCGACACCGGGTCTGTCCTCGGTCGGCCATCGGGGCTGATCGACCGGGTGCGGGATCGCTGAGGATCGCGGCGATCGCCTGCCGGTCGACCGGTACCGGTCGGCCGACCACCGACGACCCTCGAGGAGATGGAGCCGATGCGTCTTCGCTATTCGATGTTCGGAGCACTCGCCACGCTCGCCGTGGTGAGCGTACCGTTCGCTGCCGAACCCGCGTTCGCGCAGCAGCGCCGCCCCTTGGCCTGGGCCGATCTCGACCGCGACGGCACCGTCACGCGCGCGGAGTTCGACCAGGCGCGCACGCGCCGTTTCGAGCGCCTCGATGCCAACAAGGACGGTGTCGTGAGCCGTGAGGAGTACCTGGCGGCCGACGCGGCGGCCTTCGAGCGGCTCGACCGCAACAAGGACGGCAAGATCACCCCCGACGAAGTGACACCGCGGCGGCGCGGCGGCCGCTGAAGGGGCCGGCTCGGCGCCGGGACTCGCCCGG
>Ga0308405_1000756_pt1 | contig 17644 bp, 14 predicted proteins | sample HotsprSampleMS13_FD_203473 | JGI IMG/M metagenome (GOLD analysis project Ga0308405, IMG submission 203473) | Hot spring phototrophic mat microbial communities from Mushroom Spring, Yellowstone National Park, Wyoming, United States - 20060912_MS13 ...
GCGCGGCCATTCAATGGATGACCCCGCCGCCGCGCCCTGCGGCTGGAGGGTGGCGGCCGCCGGCAGGGCGGCGGCGGATTTCAGAAACGTCCTGCGGTTGGCTCGCATGGCACAAATCTATCACCGAACCACAGGCTTGACAAACAGCGAACAAAAGGCGAATATAAGGCCATGGCAGGAGGACTGGCGGCCAGAGCAAGAGAGGCGCCGGTGCTGCTCGAAAAGCGCCGGACCGAATACCGGGTGCTCACGGCGGACAGGCTGCTGAACCGTTGCCAGGCGGGCAACCTGATGCCGTTCGAGTGGACAATCAACCCCTACCGCGGCTGCGAGTTCGGCTGCCGCTACTGTTACGCGCGTTACACGCACGAATTCATGGAGCTGGACGCGGAGGCGTTCGAGCGGATCGTCTTCGTAAAACAATTCCGCAAGGATTTGTTCGAGCGCGAGCTGCGCGCCGTCAAGGCCGGCGAATGGATCGCCATCGGCACGGCCACCGACCCTTACCAGCCGGCCGAGCGGCGCCGGGGATTGACGCGAGCCGTGCTGGAGGTGCTTGCGCGGCAGGCCGGCCTGCGCGTGGCGCTGACAACCAGGTCGGATCTCGTCACAAGGGACCTGGACGTGCTGCTGCGGCTGGCCGAACGCAACCGGCTGCGCGTGAACTTCACCGTGACCACGCTCGACGAGGGGCTGGCCAGGCGGCTGGAGCCGCTCGCCCCGCGCCCGTCGCTGCGGCTGCGGGCGCTCGGGCGGCTGGCGGCGGCGGGCATCGAAACGGCCGTCTTCGCCGGCCCGGTGTTGCCGTGGATCAACGACGGCGAGGGAATGCTCGAGGCCGTGGCGCAGGCGGCGCGGGCCGCCGGGGCCAAACATTTCGGCGCGCAAATGGTTTTTCTGCGCGGGCCGGCGCGCGCAGTCTTTCTCGAATTTCTCCGCCGCGAGTTCCGTCCGCTCGCCCGGCGCTACGAGCGGATGTTCGCGCGCAGCGCCTACGCCGACGGGAGCCTGCGCCGCCTGTTGCAGCTCCGGGTGGACCGCATCCGCCAGGAGTTCGGCTTCGCCGCCGGCCCGGACCGCGCCGCGCTGGCCTGGGGTCAGCTTTCCCTGTTCCCGCAGGAGGAGGGCGTTGCATGGAGTGCGGCCCCGCCGCCGCTGGTCACCCTGCAGGCGGCCGTGCCGGCAGCGCCCGGCGGCGCCGGGCGCGCCCGGTGCGGGATCGGCTAGTCTGGCGGGTGATGGGCGTGTATCAGAAGACGATCCGGCTGTCGACGCGCGGCATGTGCGACGTGATCGACATCAGCGGCGAGGTGGAGCGCGCCGTGGCTGAAAGCGGAATCCGCACGGGCATCGTCAACGTGAGCGGGCTCGGCTCGACGCTCGGGGTGACGACGATCGAGTACGAGCCCGGCGCAGTGGCGGATCTGCGGGAGGCGCTCGATCGCATCGCGCCGGTGCACGACCGCTATGCGCACAATGCGCGCTGGGGCGATCACAACGGGTTCGCCCACCTGCGCAGCGCCCTGATGGGCGCCTCGAAAACATTTCCTGTGACCAACGGCCGGCTGCACACGGGGACATGGCAGCAGGTGGTGCTGTGCGATTTCGACGACCGGCCCCGGCAGCGGGAAGTCACCGTGACGGTCATCGGCGAATAGGGCAGTCCGGCAGCGATGCGGCGTCCGCGCGGCGCCTTTCCCGTGTCCACCCGCCGCCAGAAAGGCTCCTGTTCCGCCGCCGGCCCGGCAGCACCACTGGCTGGAGAAATGGCTCCGGCATCAGGGCTGACGGAAAGGCGCACGGCCGGTCATCGGGATGGCTCCTCAGCATCTTAATGACTCCCGGGCGGCTGCCCTGCCTTGGGACGGGAACGAGGCTGGTAGCGCATACAGGAGTTCCCGCACCGGAAGGCTTGTCCGCTCCCGGCGCTGACGTCTGCGGCGCATTGTGGGTGTGCCTGCTCCCGGCGCGAAAGAGCGCTGAAAGCCCGGCGGGCCCGGAGCGGGGGTGCAATTGAACCCACCCGGAGTTCTGACTGACGACGAGGGCGGACACTGCCGGACCTCCGGCGTATCGTGCCCGTTGGATCTTCTGGTCGGGCGCCCAAAATCCAACTTACAGCCGCCTCTGCCTCGCCGGGGCGGACGTCCCTGAGGCCGTGTCGGCGGAGGGGCCAGGGCCTTGGAATTTTCGCGCCGGGATTGTTCGCACTTCAGACCTGTTACCGCTCCATCCGGTCAGGGTGTGCGAAGCAGTCAAGGCATTGTGTTTCAATCGGTTGAACAAGGACCGCCGACGTGCCGTTGTCCCGTTAAATTCGAAATGCTTAATCTGTTCGAGGCAGTCAGATTTGAGCCACAGCTCCATACCCCGCAATAATATTGACACATTAGAGGCAGCGCAATATACTTGGCTTGATCGGGTTCTATTTGCGGCGTTGTTGTCTGGCGCCGCAGGCTCCGGTCTGATTTGAAACACGCAAGGGGTCCAATGAAGACGACACTTGAAACGGTTAATCAATCCGCCATGCGGGGATCGCGGGACTGGCTGGGGCAGCTTGGCGCCGTTGCCATGGCGTTACTGCTACTGGCAGTTCTGGCGACACCCGTCATGGCCCAGTACGGCAGCGCGTCCATCAGTGGCACTGTGGTGGATCGCACAGGCGGCGTGGTGCCAAACGCAAAGGTAGTACTCAAGAATGAAGCGAGCGGGATCACCCGTGAAACGGTGACGAACTCGAGCGGCGTGTTTACGTTCCCGTCGGTTCCGCCGGGCACGTACACGGTGACGATTTCGTTCCCGGGGCTGGAGACACTGGAGCGCAAAGGGATCCTTCTGACCCAGGGCGCTTCCGTGAGCCTGCCGAATCTTGTCATGGAGGTTGCCGGAACGAAGCAGGAGATCCAGGTCTCCGAGGCGGCTGAAGTGGTGGTTCCCGTCGACACCGGCCAGTTCAGCCAGACGCTCAACCGCACGATGGTGGAAGACCTGACCATCGTCGGCCGCAATGCCGCCGAGCTGATCAAGATCATGCCGGGCATGGCGATGACGAGCGGCTTGGGCCAGACCATGTGGAACAGCTACGTGACTGCCACCAACAGCGGTCCGATCGGCGCTTTCTCGGCGGCGGGCACGCAGCCGAACGGCGCCATGACGATGACCTCGGATGGCGCGAACCTGCTCGACCCGGGCAACCAGGGCACGCAGACGGCCAACATCAACCAGAACCAGGTGCAGGAGGTCACGGTCCTTACCTCGGCGTATGGCGCGGAGTTCGCCAAGGGGCCGATCACGTTCCAGGCGATCGGCAAGAGCGGCGGCGCGCAATTCCACGGCAGCGCGTATCTGTATGCGCGGCACGGGAAGTTCAACGCGCTCGACAGCTACCAGAAAAGCCAGGGGATCAAGAAGGAGTCGCCGACATTCCAGGTTGACAAGTTCTACTACCCCGGCGGCGACCTCGGCGGCCCGGTGCTCATCCCCGGCACCGGCTTCAACAAGAACCGCGACAAGCTCTTCTTTTACACGGCGTACGAATTTATGAAGCAGCAGCCGGTGGGCGAGCTGCGTAACTATTTTGTTCCGACCGACGAGATGCTGAGGGGCAACTTCAGCCGCGAGTACCTCGACTCGCTCGGGCCGAACTTCGCCAATGCGCGGAGCCAGGCCAACGTGCTGCCCGGCGGCAACGCCACCTCTCAGGATGGCGTGCAGTTCCCCGGAGGCATGATTCCGGCCAGCCAGTTTGACAAGGACTCGATGGCCTACCTGAAGCTGTTCCCGAAGCCGAACACCGATCCGCGGACGAACTCGACCGGTTCGAACTACCAGTTCCTGGCCAACCCGCCGCAGGACCGGTGGGAGTACCGCATCCGCACGGACTACAACATCAGCCAGAACACCAAGCTGTTCTTCAGCTGGAACCACCAGTCCGAGCTTCAGAAGAACCCGATCGCCATCTGGTGGACGATGCCCAGCGCCCTGCCTTATCCTTCGCCGCAGGATGCGCGGCAGAAGGCGGACGTGCTGAGCGCCAACCTCGTCCACGTGTTCAGCCCGACCCTGACGAACGAGTTCATTTTCGCCAAGGCCCGGTTCCTGAACCCGGTGAAGCTGATCAATCCGGACGCCGTCAACCCGGACAAGATCGGCTTCACGATGACCGGACTGTTCAAGAACCCGTTCCTGCCGCAGATCCCCAACACCTACGGCTGGGGCAACGCGGCGGTCGGCTTCGCCACCTACCCGTACGGCGCGCCATGGCCGGCCGGGGGCGCCAATGCGTTCGGCAAGCTGTCGGATACGCCGAACATCAGCAACAACCTGACCAAGCTGTGGGGAACCCACACGCTGAAAACCGGCTTCTACTGGGACTTCGCCCGCAACAACCAGACCGGCGGCGGATATGACATGACCACGCAGGGCGGCGCGGCCTTCGAGAACTGGGGCGCGCGCAGCACCGGCAACCCGCTGGCGGACTGGATTACGGGGCGCATCACCCAGTTCGGCCAAATGCAGGATGCCCCGGTGACCGACTTCAAGTACTACACTTGGGCGTTCTACGTGAGCGACCAGTGGAAGGTGACGCGGCGCCTCACGCTCACGCTGGGCATGCGCTTCGAGCACCTGGGCAATTGGGTGCCGCTCGGCAACCACCCCGGCCTTGCCGTCTGGGATCCGGCGCGCTACGACAACACGTCGAACGCCAAGTCCTGGACCGGCCACGTCTGGAACGCCATCGACAAGTCGATCCCGAAGTCCGGCTGGCCGTCGCGCACGCTCTTCCCCGAGCCGCGCTTCGGCTTCGCTTACGACCTGTTCGGCGACGGCAAGACGGTGCTGCGCGGCGGCGCCGGCCTGTACCGCTACCAGATCGCCTACAACTCGGTCAGCGGCCAGGCTTACAGCGCGCCCCTGGACATCCCGCAGTACACCACCGTGTGGGGTTGCTGCGTGGGCTGGCACCAGTTCAAGCAGTACTCGCCCGCGTTGGGTCCTTCCGGACTCGGCTCCTCCGTCGCTCCCCTCCAGAAGGGCGACGACCGCGTGCCCAACACCTGGACCTACAACTTCACCATCTCCCGCCGGCTGCCCTGGCGGAGCGTGGCGGAGTTCCAGTATCAGGGCAACCGCAGCCAGGACATGCTGATCCGCGGCGCCCTCACCAACATCAACGCGATCCCGTTCCGCGCCTTCTTCGGGCCGAACCCGAGGACCGGCCAGATCCTCGATCCGTCCGCGTCCGGCTTCCCGGTGAACGACTACCGCCCGCTGGCCAACTACAGCGACGTTTCGTTGATCAGCCACGGCAGCTACTCGCGATACAACGCGTTCATCGCTACCTGGCAGAAGCAGTCCGGCCGCGTCACCTTCACGACGAACTACACCTTCAGCAAGGTCCTCGGCATCCGGGACAACGTTTCGGACAACGGCGCAAGTTCCGGCGCCACGCTGTGGCCCTTCGGCCTGAAGGAGAACTACGGCGTGCTTAGCTGGGACCGCACGCACATCTTCAATGCCGCCTATGTCGTCAACCTGCCCACCGTCCCCACCAAGAACAAGTTCTATGGCGGGGTGGTGAACGGGTGGACCATCAGCGGCATCACCCAGATGCAAAGCGGCGCGCCGATCCAGCCCAACACGGGCGGCACGCTCAACGCGTTGTGGCCGGGCAACTTCACCAACCAGAACCAGCTCGGCACCAACTCCGTCACGCTGGTGCCCAAGGTCATCTGCGACCCGCGGAAGAACCTGCCTGACGGACACTACTTCAACCCGGCCTGCTTCGCTCCGCCGCCGGGCAACGGGTTGAACGGCGACATCATCTGGCCTTACATCAAAGGGCCGGCGTTCTTCAACAGCGACCTGGCGATGTACAAGACGTTCAGCATCAACGAACGCCACAAGATCCAGTTCCGGTTCTCCGCGTTCAACTGGTTGAACCACCCGCTGCCTCAATTCGGCGCCGCGGGCAACCAGGATATCCAGCTGAACTTCTCGGCCAATGGTACGCTCGCACAAACCAACCAGAACAGGATCACGAGCGGCAAGCCTTTGCATACGGTGGGCCGCCGCGTGACCGAGTTCACGCTCAAGTACACCTTCTGAGCGGGAACCCGGAAATTGAGTTGGAGAGGGGACGCCTGCGGGCGTCCCCTCTTCTTTGGTCGAATGGGATTCATGAGCCAGGGCGTGCGGTGGAAGGCAAGTCTCGCGCTCGCCGCAGTGGCATCATGGGCGGCGCTGCATGTCGTTGCCAACAGGGCGGCAGGGCAGGCCGGTGCGGCGAGAATCCGGTTTGCATTCGCGTCGATCGACTTCCGCCTCGAACATGGCGAGGTGAAGCCGCGGCGCGTGCCCGCCACCATGGCGGGCGGAGTGGCCGTGTTCGACTACAACCGCGATGGGCGGCCCGACATTTTCTTCACCAACGGGGCCAACCTCGAGACGCTCAGGAAAGACGACCCGAAATACCGCAACCGGCTGTTCCGCAATGATGGCGGCGGCAAATTCACGGACGTGACCGACGCCGCCGGGCTGGCCGGCTCCTGGTACAGCCACTGCGCCGCCGTGGCCGACTATGACAACGACGGGTGGCCCGATCTCTTCGTCGGCGGCGTGCACCGCAAGTTCCTTTACCGAAACAACGGCGACGGCACCTTCTCCGATGTGACCGGGAAGGCCGGCATCAGCAACCAGCCCGACCCTGAGTTCGGCCCGCTCTGGGCCATCGGCGGCGTCTGGGTGGACGTCAACCAGGACGGGCTGCTCGACCTTTTCGTCGTCAACTACCTTCAATGGGACTTCAGGACCGAGCCGCTGTGCGAGTACAAAGGCGAGAGCGACTATTGCAGCCCGCGCATGTACAAAGGCACGCCGAACCAGCTTTACCTGAACCGGGGCGGCGGCAGGTTCGAGGACGTCTCCGCCGCGTGGGGCGTCCGCGCAAAGGTCGGCAAGGGGATGGGCGGGGCGATGGCGGATTACGACGGCGACGGCCGGCCCGATATTTTCGTCACAAACGACTATCTTTATAACTTCCTTTTCCACCATAAAGGCGACCGTTTTGAAGAAACGGCCTTCCAGTCCGGCGTCGCCCTGGCCGAAGACGGATTGTTTATTTCCGGAATGGGTACGGATTTCCGCGACTTCGACAACGACGGAATTCCGGACATCGTCTTCGCCGCCTTGCAGCGGCAAACCTTCCCGCTTTTCCGCGGCCTGGGCGCGAGGGGCTTCACCGAGGTCACATCCGCCACGGGCCTCCGCGAGCTCGTGATGCAGATGGCCGGCTTCGGAGTCGGCTTCGTCGACTTCGACAATGACGGCTGGAAGGACCTCTTCGTCTCCCGGGGCGATGTCCTCGCCCGTCCCCTCCCCGGCAATGTCGTCGAGCAGCACAACACGGTCTTCCGCAATCTCGGGCCGAAGGGCGGCTGGCAGGCGCTCACCGCCGAGGCGGGCCTCAACGCCGTGCCGCCGGCGCGCCACCGCGGCCTCGCTTTCGGCGACTTCGACGGCGACGGGCGCATGGACGTGGTGGTCTCGGCGCTGGCCAGCCCGGCGGAGATCTGGTTCAATCGTTCACCCGGCGCAGGGCACTGGATCGCCTTTCAGCTGGAGGGCGTCAAAAGCAACCGCGACGGCATCGGCGCCCTCATCCGCGTGGACACGCCTTTGGGGCCGCAGTGGAACCACATGACCACAAGCCTCGGCTACGCGTCCTCCAGCCACGGCCCGGTGCGCTTCGGCCTGGGGCCCCATGCCGCGGCCGACCGTGTGGAAATCCGCTGGCCCTCGGGCAAAACACAAGTGCTCGAAAATGTTTCCGCTGACCGCGTCGTCCCGGTGCGCGAACCCGAGTGAGGGCCGCCGCGCCGGCCTTGCTCTCCTCCGCAGCCTCGGCGATGACCGGGACATCCGTGCTTCTCCACCTTCTGCTGCTTTCGCCGGCCGTGCTGCAAAGCCTCGCGGTCCGGACAGTTGCCTGCCGCCCCGCCCGCCGCCCGGATTGACTCCGCCCGTCTTTGCCCTGTACGATCAACGCACGATGTCCGGGTTCCTCTTCTCCATTGCCGCGGGCTGCCTCGCCGTCTCCGTCCTCTCTGCGCAGACCTCCGCCGGCGGGTTGCTTCTCGTCGCCAACAAGGGCGACCGCAGCCTTGGCATCATTGACCCGGCCGCCGGCCGCATGGTCGCCAACATCCCCGTCAACGGCGTTACCGGCCATGAGGTGATCGCCTCGCCCGACGGCCGGCGCGCCTTCGTCCCCGTGTTCGGCAACTCCGGCGTCGGCCGCCCCGGCACCGACGGCCGCACCATTGCCGTCATTGACATTCCTGAACGGCGCCTCGTTTCGGAAATCGACCTTGGCCGCGGCCTCCGCCCCCACTGCCCGCTCATCGGTCCGAAGGACGGCCTGCTCTACGTGACCACCGAAATCGCGAACTCGGTCACGGTGATCGACCCCGCCACTCTGAAGGTCGTCGGCGAGATCCCCACCGGCGCGGCCGAGTCCCATATGCTCGCCATCGCCCCGGACAACCGCCGCGCCTACACGGCCAACGTCGGCCCGGGCAGCGTTTCCGTGCTCGACCTTCGCGCCCGCAAGCTCGTCACCGTGATTCCCGTCGCCGAAATCGTACAGCGCATCTCGATCTCGCCCGACGGCAAGCACGTGTTTACTTCCGACCAGCGCACGCCGCGGCTGGCCGTCATCGACACCGCTACCAACAAAGTGGCGGACTGGATCCCGCTGCCCTCCACGGGCTACGGAACCGCCCCCACGCCCGATGGCCGCATGCTCGTCGTGGCCATGCCCCGTGCCAACCAGGTGGCGGTGGTCGATCTCGGCTCGCGCTCCGTCGTGCACCGGATCGACGTGCCGCCATCGCCGCAGATGGCGCTCATGCGGCCGGATGGCAAGATGGTCTACGTCTCCTGCGACCGCAGCGGGCAGATCGCCGCCATCCGCACCTCGGACTGGAAACTGGAGACGCTGATCCCCGCCGGCAAAGACGCCGACGGCCTCGCCTGGGCCCGGTGACATCCGGTTCGCGCCTCCGGCGCTGCGCGGACGCGGCTCTTCGGGGCCAAGGCCCGCCCGCGGCCAGGTTCTGCGAAACAGTCTTGGCAATCCCGCGGGGCCGCGGGCGAGTAACTCATGATCCCGCGCGTCGCTTGGTGAGGCGCCGGGCGTTGCCCGAAGCGGGGCTTCCTATCCTCGAACAGCGGTATGTCCGCGCCCGTCAGGAGCCGCGGCCGCGCGGCGCGCTTACTGCCCCTTGGCATTCAGCTTGTCGAAGATGGCGCGCTCGCGCTCGCCGTCTTCGGGTCGGTTCAGCCTGAAGTACAGCGCGGAAAGCTCGATGTGAGGCTGCGGCCAGTCGGGGTCGGCCTTCACCACCAGCTCCAGATGCCGGATGGCGGCTTCGATGTTGCCGGCGGCGCGCTCCAGCCTGCCCATCTGGTAGTGGGCCAGCTTGTCGGCGGGCCGCAATTTCAGGGCCTTTTCGAGATGCGTGCGGGCGCCCTCCAGATCCCGCTGCACGATGAGAACGGTGCCCATGCCGAGGTGGGCCTCGAAGTCATCCGGATTGGCTGCCAGCGCCTTGCGGAAGGCCTCCACGGCGCCGTCGTTGTCGGCCAGGTAGTGCCGCGTCATTCCCGCCAGCGTCCACACGCCGGGCAGCTCGGGATTGACTTTCAAAGCCAGCTCTGCGTATTCGCGCCCGAGTTCGTATTCATGGATCTCCATGGCTGTCTGGCCGGCAAGCAGGCAGGCTTCCGCGCTTCGCCCCTGCCGCGCTGGCAGGTCCAGCCGAAGGATGCCTTCCTGCTTCTTTCCGGTGCGGACCAGCGCTGCGCCCAGCAGCCATTTCAGCGCGAGATCGTCCGGATGGCCCGTTTCCAGCCGGCCGAGCAGGGCCACGGTCCTGGCTTCCTGTCCCGTGCGGTTGTAGCAATCGGCCAGCAACAGCGCCAGGCGCAGGTCGCCGGGCGCCGCGGAGGACAACGGCTCCAGCAGCCGCGCCGCCTCGCGATAGTTCTGCTGCTTGTAATGCGCCAGCGCGAGGTTGAACTGCAACGGCTGGTTGGAGGGATCGAGCGCCAGCGCGGCGCGGTAGTGGCGAATGGCGTTCTCGAACTGCCCCAGCCGCGCATAGGCCGCGCCAAGGTTGGCATGGACTTCGGGGACATTGGGCGCGAGCTTCAGCAGCGACTGGTATTTCCGGATGGCGAGCGCGTCGTCGCCGCGCTGCTGCGCCTCGACGGCTTCCCGGAACAGCTGCTCAGGCGAGGGCGCCTGCGCCGCAACGGGCACGGCGAGGAACGCAAGCAGGACCAGCGCGCCCATCAATCCTCATGATACCGGGCGGGGCCTGTGCTATGAAGGAGAGTGGGATGTCAGGGGCGAGCCGTACAACCCGGGCGATGACGCGAACCGCGGCGATTCTCTTCGTCGCTTTCTGCCTCTGCGCCACCGCCTCGGGGCAGGCGTCGCAGTTCGAGCGCTTCGAGCAGCTGGCGCGCCGGGCGGAGCAGGTGCTCGATGCCAACCCCGCCGAGGCGGTCCGGCTTTATCGCGAGGCGCTGAAAATCCGCCCGGCCTGGGTCGACGGCTGGCTGTACATGGGCGCGGCGCTGTATCAGCTGGAACGGTACGCGGAAGCAACCCACGCGCTCCGCAAGGGACTGGAGCTGGCGCCGCGCATCGGCACCGCCTGGGCGCTGCTCGGGCTGTGCGAGGCGGAGCTCGACAATGTCGAACAGGGGCTGGCCGACATCGCCAAAGGCGAGCAGCTCGGGCTGGGGGCGAACCTGGATTTCGAGGTGGCGGTGCGCGTGAAGGCCGCACGGCTGCTGCTGGCGCGCGGCTCCTTCGACGAGGCGATGGGGAAGATGTATCCGCTGTCGAAGAAGAAAATCGACCACCCCGCCATTGAAGAGATCATGGGGTTGTCCGCCTTGGCGGTGTACCGCGACTCCGGCAGCCTCACGCCCGAGCAGCGCGAGATGGTGCGCATTGCCGGCAAGGCTGCGTGGGCTGGCGGGACCGGACGGCCCGCCGAGGCGCTGGCCGGCTACGACGAGCTGGTCCGCAAATTCCCCAACGCGCCCGGCGTCCATTACGCGCGCGCCTTGTACCTGATGGAGAGCGATCCGAAGGCGGCGCTCGAAGAGTTCCGGCAGGAAGTGGAGAACACGCCCGACCACTGGCCCGCGCTGCTGATGCTGGCAAACCTCGAAATCCGCCAGGGCCAGCCCGACGAGGCCCTGAAACACCTGGAGCGCGCGCTGGAACTCGTGCCGGTCAGCTACCGCTGGATCTGCCATGCCAGCATCGGACAGGCGCACCTGACGGCGGGCCGGCTGGAGCCGGCGATCGCGAAGCTGGAGAAAGCCACGCGGCTTGTCTCAGGCAACGCCCAGATCCACTACTACCTTTCGCAGGCGTACCGCCGCGCCGGACGCAAGGAGGATGCCGCGCGCGAGCTGGCCGAATTCCAGCGCCTGAAGGAGATCGAAGACCCCCTGGCTCTGCCTGCCTTTCAGCCCGGCGCGCGCCGGCAGTAACAGAAACTTCCGGCTGGGCGATGCGATTCCCCTGGCAATGTGCCTTTTGTGAACGGGCGCCCGGCGATGGCGCCGGGACTGGCTCCGCGTGGCGCGGCGCCGGGCGGAGACGCCGGCCGAAGTCCCGTTAATATCGGCAAGTCCGCACCGGGACAGGGTTTCCGGCCGGGGGGTTATTATTTTTCGCAAAAATACGACTCCGGCATACGCCTCTGCGCGGAATTCGCAGGAATCGGATTGGCGAAATTCTTTACAACCGGGCGTGCCGAAAATCATCCACGAGGCGCGAGGGCTAAAATCGTCCTCAATGATTGCAAGAACAAAAGGAGAAAGAGAATGCGAAGAGTCATACCGCATCTCTGTTTGCGATTCTTCTCGCCCTGGCAGTTCCTGCCATGGGGCAGAACGCCTATGTTTACGCTGTGCACGGCATTCCCGGGCCCAACGGGTTCCCGGTGGACATCGCCGTGGATGGCAACTGCGTGGTCACCGGATTCACCTTCGGCTCAGTCGGCGGCCCGCTGACGCTGTCCCCGGGGCCGCACATCGTCCAGATCTATGGGGCGAATTCAACGACCCCTTGCTCCGGCTCCGCCGCCCTGAGCGCCAACCCCAACCTGGCGGCGGGCAAGACCTACGCTCTCGCCGCCCACTTGTCGGCGAGCGGCGATCCGACCCTGTCCGGCTTCGAGATTGACTTGTCGCGCACCCGGCCCGGCCAGGGACGGTTCATCCTGCACCACACGGCCGCTGCGCCCTCGGTGGACGTGACCGTGTACCGGGGCGAAGGCAATGGCAAGGCGCCATCAGTTTCGATCCCCGGTTTTACAAACGGAGACCAGGTGGCGGCGGAGTTCCGGCCGGGGGACTGGTATGCAACCCTTTCTGTCGGGGGCGCCGTGGTCTTCGGTCCCACGCCGCTCAATCTGAAGCCGAAGACGGCCCAGCTGATCTTCGCAGCGGGCGTTTTCCCGGATTCTTTTACCTACATTGTGAAAGAAATTCCGATTTTCTGATTTCCCGGCGGTCTGGCGCTGCCGGAATCAAAAGGGGAGAAGTCGGGAAAACGACTTCTCCCGTTTTTGTTTTTCCGTGCGGAAATCCGAGAACCTCCCGGAGGCCTTTCGGCCAATTCCGCCCTTTGCCAAAGTCTGTAATTTCTCCCGCGTTTTGCCCGCGGGCAAGAAGGCCCGGGGTGGAAGGTGTTCCCCGCCTGTCCCCCGGCACAAGCAGGCAGGGCCTTTCAAGGTTTGGGGTAACTCACGCGCCGCGAAGCGCCTCTGGCAGACGCGCGCAAATGCGGGGTTGTAATGTTTGGCCCCGCCCGCCACCCTGGGCCCGATTCGGGGCGCCCGGAGGGCTTCGATCATGGATAAAGCAGTTGCTGCCCGGACGATCCTGGCGGGACGGTGCCAAGTACCGAGAAGGGTTTCCACGTTTGCTCCGTTTGATTGCCGCATCCCTCCATCGCATCCGTTGAAACGGTCAGGAGGGGAAGAATTGTTGAAGCTGCACGTCGGGATAAGACCGGGGGCAAGGGGCGGACCGGGGAGAGCCTCAGACTGCTTGCCCTGGTGAGGGATGCCTCGGCCGGCTTCGGTTCTCTCCGGAGTTGCGGCGGAGAGCATACCTGTATCAAGGGACTTACCGGGAAGGGGTTTGCAGCCCGGAATTGCGGGGCGGTGAAGGAGGGAGGCTGGTACGCCCGGCAGGATTCGAACCTGCGGCCTTTTGCTCCGGAGGAAATAAAAACCGCTTCCTCGTGCTTCCCCGACCGTAACCGCAAGCCTATCAATGGCAAGCTGTTACGTTCCTCTTGTTTCTTCGTGCTTTCCCCTGTATACTAGCCGCAGGAGTATCCCAAAAAGTATCCCAAGTTTTGGTGATTGCCGTGAATCAAAGGGTCGGACAGCAGGTCATTGAGATGCCGGCGCGGACGGCGCCGGAGGGCAAGAAGGAGCGCACAGTGCCCTGCCGGCAGGAAGCGATCGACGCCCTGGCGCCGGGCGAGTATGCGGTAGAGGGCGTGCCGGGGCTGCTGGTGCGGATCGGCAAGCGCGGCGCAACCTACCGGCTGCAACGGCGCATCGAAGGGCGGCTGGTGCGGCGCAACCTGGGCATGCTGACCGCGGCGCAGGCCAAGCGCATGGCCTTGAAAGTCTGGGCGCAACTGAAGCCGCCGGCACCGGACGGCAAGATCACACTCGGCGAGGCTTGGCAGCGATACCTGGAGGAAAAGCCGCTGGCGCCCGGCACGCGGCGGCTGTACGAGTACACGCGCGGGAAATACCTCGAGGAGTGGCAAGGCAGGAGCCTTGAGCAGATCGGGCAGGATCGCGCCGGCGTGCGGGGCCTGTACCTGACGCTGGTGCGGAAGCACGGCAAGGCGCTGGCGTCCCTCGTGCTGCGACAATTCAGGGCGGTTTACAACTACCATCGGCGCGTCAATCCGGAGCTGCCCGAGTGCCCTACGATTGCCGTGGACATTGCCCCGGTCAAACCGCGCGACTGGGCATTGAGCGATGAGGAGCTGCGCGCCTGGTGGGCGGGCGTGCAACGGCTCCGGCCATTGAAACAGGTGCTCTGGCAAGTCATGCTTCTCACTGGCGCCCGGCGCGGAAGCGTCGAGGCGCTGCGCTGGCGCGACGTGGACCTCGACCGTGGGCTGCTCCACTTCTCCACCGCGAAGGCCGGCCGCACCTACTCCGTGCCCGCCTGCGCCCGGCTGATCGGGCTGCTGCGGTGGTGGCGCGACCAGTGCCCGCCTGATGCCGAATGGGTATTCGAGTCTCCGCAGAAACCTGGCCGTCACGTCGTTGCTGCGCGGGATGATCGGCGCGGCGTGGTGAGCGCGCACCACCTGCGACACACCTACCGAACAACGCTTGCGCAATTGGGCTGCCCGCCCGATAGCGCGCGCCTGCTGCTCGGGCATTCCCTGAGCGGCGACGTCAGCCGCGGCTACATCACGCCGGGGCTGGTGGTGGAGAGCCTCCGGCCATGGGCCGAGGCGGTGGCGGCGAAGTATGCGGAGGTGCTCGGGTGGAGCGAGTGATGGCAAGTGTCCGCGCCAGCGAGGCCGAGGCGGTAGCCTGGCTTTGCGAGCGGCTGATGCATCGCACGCCGGAGGAGCGCGGGGCGGCGGTGCAGGAATTTTTCCTGCGCGTCCTCGATATGCACGCGGAAGCCGTCGAGCAGGAGAAGGACATCGGCGAAGCCTTCGAGCGCGCTTTGAAGCGGGCGCAAGATCTGGCGCTAGAAGTGTATCCGACGCTCGGATTCGAACGGCTCGGGCTGATGCTCGAATGGTTGGGGCTGAAATTTGCGCTGTCCGAAAAGCTGTTGCTGGCACACAGATTCCGCGCGAAGGCACTGCGACGGCTTGCTGAGCTTGGGGCGTGCCAAGAAAAGGCGACTGAGCGCGAACAGGGAGCGGGGCGCGAGGCCTCCGCCGCTGTTGATCAAGCCCGGGCGCGCGCGAGGCGGCGAGAAGCGATGCTCGAAGCCTTCAAGCGGCGCATGATCGCGCGCGGAGTGCGAGTGAGCAACAAGCAGATATACGATGCGGCACAGCATTCGTGCCGCAAGCCCGACTTTTACGAGTGGTTGAGGGGAAAACTCCCTGACGAGGCGAGCGCAACGCAAAGCCTGGAGCGGTTTCTCGCGGGCGATGAACCGCCAAAGCGGCGCAAAAAGCGGCAGAAATGAAGAGCTACCATGGTAGCTTCAATGGTAGCTTCCAGAGCTTTAAGTGGTTGAAAATACTGGACGCTCATTTTCCTACCATGGTAGCTATTGACAGCTACCAGAGTTCATGCCTGATTCTGCTGGCATGAAGCGAGCGGAGACAAATCAGGCACAAAGTGATTTTGGCGGGCGGTGGGTCAGCGACGTCGAGTATTCCCGCCTCACCGGCATCAGCCGCCAGTGCCTCGCCAATTGGCGCTGGTTGGATAACCGGGCCGGCGGCGTGCGCCCGGGTTTCCCCATCTGGCGGAAATTCGGCGCGGATACGGTGCGCTACTGGGTCGGGCCGGACTTGCTTCCCCAGACCAGGCCGAATCCCATAGTGATGGGCGCCGCGGCGGAGGTGGACCATGCCGGCGACCGCGGCTGAGGCGCGAGCCGCCGACCTGGCCGGAGCACTCGGCCTGCGGCGCATGGCGCAGAACCGCTACCGCGGCCCCTGTGTCCTTTGCGGACATCGGACTCTGGAAATCAGGGATGGCGACCGCGCAGTGCTGGTGACCTGCTGGCACGGCTGCGACCGGCAGGCGATCTTGGCTGAGCTGCGCAGGCGCGAGTTGTTGCCGGACCGCGAGCGACCACAAGACCGCGAGACTTGGCGGCGCGAGCAGGAACGCCGCAGGGAGGCGCGAGGCTTCGCGCGCGCCGGCGAGCTGCTGCTCGAGCACGCGCTGGAGGAACTGCCCGCCACTGATCCGCGGCGTGAAGACCTGACCGAACTACAACGGCGCCTGAAGTTCGATCCCGCCGGCGAAATGGCTTGGTGGAAACAGCAGAAGCCCGAGCTGGCGGCGGCGATGCTCGAGGCGTGGAGAAAACACGAACGCCGACTGCGCCGGCGGACGTGGGACTTTGTGCGCGTGCTGGAGGGCGAGTAATGGCGGAAGCATTCTGGTGCGCAGCAGAAGGGCAGGCGGCCGAATTCCGGCAGTGGCTGCACGAAGCGAAGCGCGCGAACGGCGGCGCGAAGGCACAAGCCGAGCCGGAGGCCGACACTGAGCTGTTCACCGAAGATTTGTTGGCGCGGCGGTTGATCGACAAACACGGTGACCGGCTGCGGTACGTCGAGGTTTGGGGCCGCTGGCTTGTGTGGGACGGCAAGCGCTGGCAGGACGACCAGACGCGCGCGGTGATCGACTTGACGCGCGAAATCTGCCGGGAATTCGGGCAGATTTCGCCAAAACTTCAAGCACGGCTGGAGCGAGCGAGCACAATTGAGGCGGTGGAACGGCTGGCCCGTTCCGACCGGCGAGTAGCGGTCACGCCCGACGCATGGGATTCAAACCCCTATCTGCTGAACATGCCGGATGGCGTCTTGGACTTCCGAACCGGCACTCTGAAGCCGCACGATCCCACGTTGTTCTGCCGGAAGATGACCGGCGCGGGCTTGGGTGACGAGTGCCCGCTGTGGCGCGCCTTCCTGCGGCGGATCACAGACGACGACGAAGAACTGGAGCGCTACCTTCAGCGCATGGCCGGCTATGCACTCACCGGCCTGACCAACGAGCACGCCTTCTTCCTGTTGTTCGGTCACGGCGCGAACGGCAAGAGCGTATTCCTGAGCACGCTGGCGGCGGCGTGGGGCGATTACTGCACGACGGCGCCGGCCGACGTGTTTCTCGCAAGCACGGGCGACCGCCACCCGACCGAATTAGCGGCGTTGCATGGCGCGCGGCTGGTGATCGCAACGGAGATTGAGCCTGGCCGGCGATGGAACGAATCGCGGCTGAAGGAGCTAACAGGTGGAGACCGTATTTCTGCACGCTTCATGCGGCGGGACTTCTTCGAGTTTCAGCCGGCGTTCAAGCTGGTAATTGCCTCGAACCACAAGCCGAGAATCCGAACCGTCAGCGAGGCTATGCGCCGACGGCTGCACCTGGTTCCCTTCACCGTGACCATCCCGCCGGAAGAGCGCGACCCAATGCTGGCGGAAAAGCTGCGCGAGGAGCTGCCCGGTATTTTAACCTGGTGCGTCGAGGGCGCGGCAGAGTGGCTGGCCGGCGGATTGCGGCCGCCGGAGGCGGTACAAGCGCATACAGCCGAATACTTCGACGCGGAGGATCGAATCGCGGAATGGCTGGAGCAACGGTGTGAATGCTATCCGGCCTACGCAACCCTTGGGGCTGACCTGCTGGCCGACTATCGCCAGTGGCTCGAGCAACAAGGCGAGGGTTCGATCAGCCGAACCGCATTCTACGAAGCGCTGGCGACCAAGGGTTTCAAGACGGAAATTCGGCGCAAGGTGGTCTGGGTGCTGGGGCTTGCCCTGGCTGACGGCCGTCGGCGCATGGATGAGGAGACGACGGAGGACTGAAGTGGG
>Ga0308405_1000761_pt1 | contig 17570 bp, 16 predicted proteins | sample HotsprSampleMS13_FD_203473 | JGI IMG/M metagenome (GOLD analysis project Ga0308405, IMG submission 203473) | Hot spring phototrophic mat microbial communities from Mushroom Spring, Yellowstone National Park, Wyoming, United States - 20060912_MS13 ...
TCCGGGATTGGTATGGGCTGTGCTGCCCGCTGGTTCTTCATGCTCGAGCGGGCGGGCGGCATGAACCAGCCCTGAACTGGGTACGCGGAACGGTCGCGCAAGTAGCAAGAACCAGAATCCTCCGGCTTCAGCCGGGGGAGGTTCAAAAAATTAATCCCGGACCTTCCATCACAATCATTTCTGAAGAAAAAAACCGGCAGGTGACACAATACTGTTCACCCCGGGAGACACCTGTCTTAATTGAGGTGCATCCAGGGAGTTTCATTTCCTTCCGGGCGGTCTTGACCCCCTACCCGGCAACTGGCAAAAGACAGTGATTTGATTAATTGACGTGTTGAATAACGTCCATAAATCATCTGCAATTCTGCATCAAACATCTCCGGTTGCCATGGCATGGCCGCCTGCCTCCGTACCGCCTGCTCCCAAGCCCGCGTAAAGAATGTCGGTAAACTCAGCCACCGCAAGGCCTGTACAACACTGTTCCGGCTGTCAATCAGGATGATCAACAGGGAGCGGGGTTTCCCATCTTCTTCCGGTAACATCAGGTCAGGATCAACTTCTCTCTGTAAGTGCCAGCTATAGGGACTGTCCCCCCACGGCAGGTTCCCGAATTTCCATCCCCAAAACAGCACCTGGCGATACTGACAGGCCACCAGGCGAAGAGCGTCCTTACGTACGGCTTCAATCTCTGCCGGAGTTGGAGCTTTCCAGCTGGCCAGAAGTTCATAGCGTCCGGTGTTCCAGCTGAGTTGGACATTTTCGGGCCACGGCTTTTCTTTTCCAAACAGTGGCTTGCCAACGATCAAACATTGCATGATAACACTCTCCTTTCTTCCAAATCCGTTTGTTCCAATTAAACCTGATGGAACCGGCAGTTGACAAGCCCATCTTTCCCTGCCGGCAGCAGCAGTCTTTTCTGACACAACCGGAATTTGGATGAACAGATTAAAACATGCCACCATGATGTCAGCCATGGATCAGAATTATCCCGCCCCCCATTTACCCTCTCTTTTTTGTTCCCCCGGAATGTTTCATTCCGAAGAATAATGCTTGACAATCAAAATCAACATTGCTTATTTTTTTTCGGTGCCAACAATTGATATTTGTTTCAACCACCGGAGGGAAGGAAGAATGCCTGTCAAGCTTGACATCCAAAAGATTGGAAACCGGGTGTACCTGGAGGGAAATACCTATGCTTTACGGGAAAAATTGAAAAACCTGGGTTTCCACTGGGATGCGGAAGAACGAAAATGGTGGATTGGTTCTTCAAAACAGTCTGTGGTGGAAAAACTGATAGCTGAAATGGATGGAAAAGAGATTGTCGAAGATATAGGCAAATGCCGGGTCCATGGAAAAGTCCGGTACAAAGGAAATATCTGGTATATTATTGGCTCAACTATCTCTCAGGACTATTACGCCTACAAAGTGCACGGACCCATGCACATGGGCGGCTACCGGCTGCGTCTGGCCAGTCTCGATGGAAAAAAACACTTCTGGGTGGATGGAGCTGAGTGTGAACTTCTGAAAGCCTACAGGACTCCGGAAAGAAAACCACCCATGACACTTGACGATCTGCGTCGTTTTATTGAAGATATCAAAAATGAAACACCTGAGGAACGGGAGGAAAGAAAACTCCGTCAATGGGTTTATGAAAATTTCGGTGGTATCTGCCGTTGCGCCAATCCCCGCGATGATGGTGAGGGGGGATGTCTCATCTGTGGCTACGGTATTATCGAATAACCTCCACCTTTGTCTTTGTTTCCACCCGGACGGCTGAAAATTCCCGTTCTGAACAATCCGGAACAATCCGGGGCAAAACCAGAACCGGCATGATCGCCGGAGGTCTTTCCATCCCACCTCAGAACCGGATTGACACCTGAAGACAGTTACCATCCGGCGCGCTCTTTGCCCCCGACCTCCCCGCCCAACTCATCAGCGGCGACCTACCCGGACAGCAACCTGCAGACTTCCACGCCGATTCTCCCACCCACCTTACCGACCTCATCGCTGCCGCCTTCCAGGCCGCCATACAACCACCCACCCCAAACAACCACTCTGCCCTGCACGCCACCATCCACTGGGTCTCCCAACTCCTGACCCTCCTTGGACACCACCCCCATCCCAATCCCTCCACCGCCCACACCCAACCCACCATCTCCCACCGCACCAACCACGCCCCCGCCAGCACCCCACTCCATATCTTCCCCCACACCCAACCCCTTGACCGCTTTGGCCGGTGCTGTCGGTCAGTCCCGTTCGCGGGTGGGCTTCCGGCAGCCGGGCCAGGCCGGCACGGGACATCGGCTGGTTCTCTATATCGGCATCCGGCGGCGGCATCTGCCCGGCGGCGAGGGCGGTTTCAATCCCATGCAGCCGCCGGAAGTCCGGCAGCACCTCCGGCGGGAGATTGACGAACGGGGCAACGGTCCCATCGCCTGTGTCCTGCCCGGCCCGGCGCAGGACCTGCCGCATCTGCCGGCGATGAGTGGCGAGTAGTGAGTAGCGTGAACTTTCACTCGCCACTCGCCACTCGCTATTCGCTTCCTTACCACTCGCTACCCGCTGCCCGCCACTCGCTTCTGAACCACTCGCTATTCGCCATTCGCCACTTACCCCTTCCATTACCTCTACCAGCCAGCCGTGAATCGCCAGGCGGGCTGCCAGACGGCATCGGCCATCCTGGTCCGACAACCGGCGGGTCCAGATTGCCAGGGGAAATGTCCCCGGTGGGGTTATCTGCGCCAGCGTCAGCAATACATCCGGGTCATTCTCCGCCCCGATGGCCTCCATATAATCAGCGCCAAACCGTCCCTGCTCCTCTGCGGTCAGGGCCCCAGCCCGCAGCAGGTTCCAGCGCGCCACCCAGGCGGCAGAACGGGTTTCCCAATAACTACTACGGCTGAGGACTTCCCAGCGGGCCACGACCGCCCGCATCGCCTCCGGGTGGGCCCTGACTTCCGCCAGGCCTGGAACATACCCCGCCATGGCTATCAAAACGTCGCTGTAATCTTCCCACTCCAGCGCCCGGGCCAGGTCCGGCAGCAGTCGGGGCGGCTCCGGGAGCCGCCCCCTACCAGAACGTTCCAGGATGCCTTCCCGCTGCCAAGCGGCAAGCATGTTCCAGACGGCTTCTCTTTTTTCCGCGGGAACACTCCTGTGGGTCAGCTCCAGCCACGCCTTGATGTCCTGCTGCCGCCGTTCCGGCGCAGAAGCGTCTGCCGGAACAGAAGCCAGCAACATCCGGAGAACTGACCGCTCAAAATAAGAAACCGGCCACTGCTGCACCTGCTGCACCCGTTGGCGGAACTCCTCCCGCAGCCCCTCCGGGGAAGGCCCGGATGGAAGCCAGCTGGCTTCCGCCAGATGGAGCAGGGCAGCGGCAGCGATCCAACCGTCCGGTTGCGAACCAGGAGCCCAGTATAACTTTTTCCAGAACTGGACCCATTGGGAGACAGCGTTCCGGATGTCCTCGGAAGCCGGACGGTCGCCCGGCCGGGGTCGCCAGCCGGCCAGCGTGGGCAGGCGTAAGCGCCGGTCTTCCGGCTCCAGTTCCAGGGCCCGGCGCGCTTCTCTCAGCCATTCGGGCAGCCGTTCCACCCGCCGGTCCAGCCGCACCAGGGCCGCCAGACGGATGGTTTTCTCCCAGGTGGTGGCAGCCGGATACTGTTCCCAGACCTGGATGAGTCTGTCGCGCCAGGGGAGGGCTTCCGAGGGCAACGGTTCCGGAAGGGGCTGCCGGGCAAGTTCAGCCAGAATATCGGCATCTTTTTCACAACTGACGGCGAAAGCCAGGGCCGGCAGCCCCTCCCCGCCGCCTCGTCCGGCGTCACGGCCATCATCCGCCGGGTGCGCCAGAAATACCAGCGATAGAACCAGTTCGTCCAAGCGGGATTTTCAGTCAGAACTTCGAGCCGATGCAGATTCCGGGCGGCCTGGCGGACCAGGGGGGAAGCGAAAAGGGAGGGGTCACTCATGGCGGCCAGCCTCCGGGAAGGGGTGGCGGGCTGGAGGTTCGGAACCGGCTGTCCTGTCGGTCGTCCTGTTGGTGATGCCGGGCGGGCCCGTCCGCGGGTGGGCTTCCGGTAGCCGGGCCGGGACGGCACGGGGCACTGACCGGTTCTTCGCAGCGGCATCTGGCGGCGGAGGCATCTGCCCGGCGGCGAGGGCGGTTTCAATTTCACGTAACCGCCGGAAGTCCGGCAGCACGTCGGGAGGGAGATTCACGAATGGGGCGACTGTCCCGGCGTTCGTGTCCTGACCTGCCCGGCGCAGGGCCTGCCGCACCTGCCGGCGCTGCCCGCCACCCGCCACCTCCACCAGCCAGCCGTGAATGGCCAGATGTGCTGCCAGACAACACCGGTCATCCTGGTCTGACAACCGGCCAGCCCATGTTGCCAGGGGGAACGTCCCCGGTGGAGTTATCTGCGCCAGCGCCAGCAATACAGCCTGGTTATTCTCCGCCCCGATGGCCTCCACATCATCAGCGCCGAACCGTCCCTGCTCCTCTGCGGTCAGGACCCCGGCCCGCAGAAAGTTCCAGCGCCCCACCCAGGCGGCAAGGCGAAATTTCCAATCACCATTCCGACTGAGGGCTTCCCAGTGAGCAACGACCGCCCGCGCTACCTCCGGGTGCGCGCTGACCTCTGCCGCCTCTGGAATGTACCCCGCCATGGCCAGCAAAACATCGCCGTTCTGCTCCCACTCCAGCGCCCGGGCCAGGTCCGGCAGCAGTCGGGGCGGCTCCGGGAGCCGCCCCCTACCCGAACGTTCCAGAACGCCTTCCCGCTGCCAGGCGGTAAGCAAGTCCCAGACGGCTTCTCTTTTTTCCCATTGAACGTTCCCGTGGATCAGTTTCAGCCACGCCATGATGTCCTGCTGCCGCCGTTCCGGCGCGGAAGCGTCTGCCGGAACGGAAGACAGCAACATCTGGAGAATTGGCCGGTCATAATAAGGAAGAGGAATCGGGCACTGCCTCACCCGCTGGCGGATCTCCGCCCGCAGCCGTTCCGGGGAGAGACCGGATGGAAGCCAGCCGGCTTCCGCCAGATGGAGCAGGGCGGCGGCAGCGAACAAACGGTCCGGTTGCGAGAACAAACCGTCCGGTTGCGAGCCGGGATGCTGGTATAACTTCTCCCAGAACCGGACCCATGCCTCGGCCGTCCCCGTCTTGTCCCTGTGGGGCGGGCCGTCGCCCGGCCGGGGCCGCCAGCCAGCCAGCGCAGCCAGGCGGAAGTGCCGGCTGTACCACACCAAATCCAGGGCCCGGCGGGCTTCTCTCAGCCATTCTGGCAACCGTTCCGCCCGCCGGTCCAGGCGCACCAGGGCTGCCAGACGGATGGTTTCCTTCCGGATCGTGGCAGCCGGATACTGTTCCCAGAGCTGGATAAGTGCGTCGCGCCAGGGGAGGGCTTCCGGGGGCAACGGCTCCGGAAGGGGCTGCCGGGCGAACTCAGTCAGAACAGAGTCATCTTTTTCACAACTGACGGCGAAAGCCAGGGCTGGCAGCCAGGCCGCCGCCTCGTCCGGCGTCATGGCCATCATCCGCCGGGTATGCCAGAAATACCAGCGACAGAACCAGGTGGAACGCCAGGTATCGTTTTCGGACAGCCATTCCACGGTGTGCAGATTCCGGGCGGCCTGGCGGACCAGGGGGGAAGCGAAAAGGGAGGGGTCACTCATGGCGGATAACCTCCGGGAAGATTACGGTTGCTTTTTATCTTTTCAAGGACCGTTCTGCCGGATGGGTCCGGGGCCGCCGGAACTGGCAGGCGGCTGGTGCAAAGGGTTCGCCCGTTGCCCGATGGAGTCCGGAAGAGGATTGATTCTGCCCGGATTTTCAGTTATTGCGGGTTGCTGTCCGGCAGCAATGTCATGGGCAACCTGAAAGAGTCCCTTCTGCCACCCCATCATTGTTTCCGTGGACATCAACTGGCGAAGTCTCCGCAAGTGCTGACGATGGCGTCGTTGCCACCCGACCAGGTTGTGTGCGTTGTGGAGGATGGTTTGCCCGATAAAGTTCCATTTTGCCCAATCGGCGACCCAGCGGACTTCTTCAGCTGGATGCGCCCCCTGGTCCAGCCACGCTTCCTGCCAGATGCCGTGGACTTCAGATGGCGCCGTCCCGGACGGGATGAGCCGGGCCATGGACAGCAGTCCTGTCCAATGTTTTCTTTCGCCATATTGTTTTACCTGCTTTGTGTAATCCTTCCAGAACCGGAGTTTTTCTTCCGGGGCAAGTTGGATGGCGTTGACCAACGTCGTGCATCCAATCCAGCCACAGGCCCGTTTTGAGTGGTCGGCGCTGTTTGCGATTTCCCGCCACCCGGCATAAACAGAGTGAAGCGCCTGACGTGTGGTGAGTGGGTGGCCGGGTGGGGGCGTCCACGTGGCGATGACTCTCAAAATCCTGCATTCGTCCATCGACTTCATGACTTCGGACAGATAGGGCAACAGGTTGATCCCCCACTGGCGTAAGTTTCCCTGCTGTTCCCAGTGGATGAGTTTTTTCCATACATTGAGTATCAGGGGAATCGGGCGATATTTGAACTCCATGAGAGCTTCAAGCCAGGTTTTGGTCAGGCGTCCCAGATCGGCTGGCGGGAATGGACTATGCCGGGTAGGTGTCCAGATTCCCAGGTATGCAGCATCCCTGCCCCTGATGGAAGGATTCTGGATATGCCGGATCATGTCCTGCAGAAGGTCCGTATTTCTTCTGAGAGGCAGTTGGACACCGGCTTCGGCCAGGTTCAGGAGCGCCTGGGTGGCCAACTGGTGAAGAACGATATGGTTTCCTTCGCGCAGAATATTCCAGCATTTGATCCATGACTCAAGAAGTTCGGCATCGGGAGTCGCGCCCGGGGCCGGTCGCCAGAAGGCCAGCGCGGCCAGACGGCTCAGTCCTGTTTCCAACGGGATGTGCAGGCTTTCGTGAAACTCGCGGTACCACTGTGGCAGGCGGGTGGTTTTTCCATAGGCGCCACAGACATCGAGGCGGACTTCTGCCTTCAGGGCTATGGTTCGCTGATGTTCCCTATGCCATTCTGAACGATGTATCGCGGTTTGTTGCTGCCAGGCACGGGCCAGGTTCTGCCGCCATGGGCGTGCCGCGGTGGATATGTTTTCCGGCAACGGCCAGGCAGAGAGAATTTCACCGACAAGATCGTCATAAAGCGTCCCGCGCGCGCTGTCAATTCTGGCGGTCACAGCCGGGAGCCAGAGTCCGGCAGATGGCCCTTCGGAACAGAGATCGCGCTGAAGTTCCCAGAAGTCACCTTCGAGGAACCGGGAACGCGGCTGGGCGCGCCAGGTTTGTGAAAGCCGGGTGAGGCGGGCGCTGAGCATCAGGTACCCGGCCGCCAGCAGGGACTCGGCATCGATCATCGCCGGCCTCCATAGTTTTGCCGTAAACTTCCCCTGACTGAAGTCAGGGGATTTTAGTCGCCCTGAGCCGGTTATGTTATGTTCTGCAAGAGAACAAAACAAGCCCGAACCTCCAGGCTGGTTTACAGCATCTAAACTGCTTACCATCACGATCGGATTGAGCGGGGTCAGGATGAATATGCAAGCACTTGTGGCAGGTTTGGGAGGTATCGGCTGCAGGTACAACCCATACTCGTACGCCGGCCCGAATGGCTTTGTATTCTAAAAACTGCCGCCATTGATAGAACGCCCAACTGTTTGACCTACGCCGTTCAGTCTTATGGCGAGACTGTCGATGAATACGCTCCCGAATCCCCGTCAGGTCTTCCAGGGCGATAGCGCTGTTGGTAGCTTTTGCCCTGGAGACAATCGCTTTGGAGATGCAATGATTCACCCATAGTTGAAAGCGTCGCCAGAGAGCCGTTTCACCAGTTCCCGCCATCTACGCCTGGAACTGCGTGTGCTCCGACTGGCTTTCTGCTGGAGTACCGCCCTCAGCTTGGAGTCGTGGTCTCTTCGTCGGTTCAACTGCTGCCCATTCCAGTGATCCCCTTCCGATGTGTGCGCAATCTACCTCCTGAGGTTCTGCCACTTCTTCCTTGACTTGGAGGTGGATAGAAAACTTACCATCTTTGCGTTTGCAGAGAGTGGCCAGAAGTAGGCTTCTTGCCCTTGAGCTTCTCTCTCTGGTCGTCACCCACCACCAAGGGAATGCGTTCCCGTCCGTCTAGGGTGGAAAGACTGACGCTCTGGTCTTTCTCCCGGTAGCCAAAGATACGAACATCAAAATCCACAGAAGTAGCCCTGAATTCCTTAACCCTTCCCACCTTGCGGTGAGCGGCAACCCTGGCACAAGCCCGGACAGCCAAGTTAGCGGTTAAGCCGAATTGCTGTCGTACTGCCCGATAAACTCCTTTCTGAATACGGTTCTTGTTGGTCAGGCTGGGGCAAATGGTACGGTTGGTGTATCTGCAAGCCTCAGCGAAGCCCTGCAGAACTTTGCGCTGCAGTGGGATTGAGTTGACAGACAACGGTCAGTATTTGCTGCGGCCTGAGTTCAGGTTATGCGCTTGAATGGTTATCTGGCAACTGAAGAGGCTTTCCTCCCCGCACTGAAGTACGGGGCTTTCAGCCCTACCCGATGTGAAAGGTGACGGTCAGGAACGGTCCAGCCCCGGCGGGCGGCGGAAGGTCGGCATTCCTCCGGGCTGGTTTCTTTCCGTCCGGTTTCCTTCCGGTTTTCCTTCCATCCGGATTCCGGATGTCGCCTCCGGGGCCGGAAGCGGGGTGGACACCGGAGCCGGCTGTGGGCGGGCGGACAGATGGCTGGCCAGATGCTGGGCGAGAATTTTCCGTTCGCCGGTGGATTGTTCGGCCACCTCTTCCAGGAAGGTGGCGAGGTGGCGGCAGACTTCGGGGCGCCAGGTAGCGAACTGGTGGGAAGTGTTCAGCAGGTATTGCTGGAGGTCATCAATGGGCATGGCACGGGTGGTGTGCATGAGGTGAAGGAGGTAATTCTGGGGATCGGCCTGGGCCTTTTCGAGGACGGCCGCCCAGGCGCCGATGAAGTGCTGGCGTGGTGAAACCGGCGGACTGGTACGGGTTTTGGCAAAGGCTTCCGGGTCCTGTTCACGGTCATCGTTATAGATGAGCACCCTGCTTTTCCCACGTTCATGGATGCATTGGGTGAGGGGTTCGATGAAGGTGGTGTGGGCCTCCGGGGCAAAGCCGCCCGGGGTGGGAAGCGGGCTGAGGTTGGGGTATTTCTGCAGAATTTCCCGGATTTGCTCGTCGGGCAGAGTGGCGAGCAGTTGCTGGGTGATATAGCGGGATGGGGTCTGGGCTTCAGGGGGGTGGGTGTCGGGAGTTGCCGCCAGCCGGTGGAGAATGAGATGGACATGCTGGGTGGGCAGCGGGATGGGATGGTTGCGGTTGATGAGCCAGGTGACGATACTGCGCCGGGGAAGGTCCGCGAGGATGTTGCTGAAGAGCATGCTTTCTTCGGGACTCATCGGGACGTTGTCGGCAGTTCCGGTCCGGTGGTGGTGGTTGGAGATAAGGGTTTCAAGGGCAGCCACCATCTGGTTTTCGCTCAGGCGGTGTTTTTCGGCGGCGTGGAATTCCATCATCACGGTTCCGGGCACTGTGGGGTCGGCCAGGAGACGGAAGAATTCGGTGGTGAGGCTTCTGGGGTTGGGGGCATCGGCCGGGGTTTCCAGGGACCGCAGGGTGGCATGGATGATCGGGGAGAACTTCCTGGTCAGACGTTCACACAGGGTCTGCCAGATCTGCTGGCGGAGATGTTCGAGGTAGTGTGACGGAACTGGCGGCAGCCGGGTGGCGGGGCCTTCTTCATCACCGATTTTTTTCCCGCGTTCTTTTCCAAGGATACGGGCGGCAAGCTGCGGGGTGCCGGAGTAATAGTCGAGGCGCCCACTCTGGAGCCACTGGGCGAACTGGGTTTCGAGGACGCCCGGAGGGGATGTGACGGCGAGGTACCCCAGGCTGTTCCAGAGGGTGGCCGTCATCCGGTTGTCACGTTCCTTCAGGATGCGTTCCGAGAAGATCTTCCAGGTGAAATCGCGCCAGAAGGGGTCGCGGGAGATTTTGACGACGGCTTCGGTCCAGGTGCGGATGAAATGGCGGTTGTTTTCGGACAGCAGGATGCCCATGAGGGTGGAATGGACATGGATCGATGGAGGGGCGGGAAGGGGATGGGTCTGATGGAGGTGAAGCAGGGCGGACTGGAGCCTGTGGCGCTGCTGGGGCTCCCTGAGCAGACGGCCAGCGACCGTCTGGCGGAGGTCTTCGAGGTCGGCCAACGAAAGCCTCCCCCGGGCGAACTGGCCGGCGGCCCAGCGGGCAGCGATATCGAGGGTAGCCCTATCCGTCTGGCGGGCGAGTTGTTCCCGGACCAGTTCGAGGAACTCGCCGCTCCGGCTTTGGTCGCGGGAGAGTATCTCCATGACCCGGCTCCGGATCCCGGGTTCGACCGTGTCTTCGGGTTGGCGAACGATGGTGGTCAGGGACTCGTAGACATCTGCCGGGAAGCGGCTGAGGTGGGAGAAGTAGATGTCGTCCAGGATATTCAGGCACAGCCGCGCATTGTAGAGGGCGCCCACCCGCGCCCTTGCGCGTCCGGCCGGAGGTTGCCCTGCGTCCCCCCCGGCTTTTCCGGGAGCAGTTCGTCCGCCCATGGCAATTTCGGTCAGAAGCGGGGCGAGGCGTCCCGGGAAGTATTGTTCGAGCTCGACCATGCGGCTGAGGTAGCGGTAGCCGGTGTTGAAGTTGGCTGGGCCGATCAGGTGCAGATTGCGGGCGAGGGCGAACCAGTTATCCCGCGGTTCGACGAGGAACTGGGTCAGGGGGGCCGTTGCCCATATCTGGTGATCGGCAGCCGGGACCCGTGGGGAGCGTTCTTCAAGTCCCTGGGTGTTGTCTTCAGGCGGGGGGCCGCCCGGATTGGACGAATGGTTCATGGCAGCTTCCTCGGGTACCGTTCGGCGTCAGCGAACGGCAGTGAGTGGAAAGAACCGTCTGGAACCGGCTACCGGCACCATGCATCCAGCGTGAACTCGCACCTACCCGCCGTTTCAGCCGGTCATTTCCCGGTGACAGTTTTTTCTGCCGGCTGGCATCCGGGAGGGAGCCGGCTTCGCCTGCCTGGCGAAGCAAAAAATTTTCCAGCCATGGAATTTTCAGTTTCCTGCGGTTGCATATCCGGGCGGGGGCGGATTTGTTCCTGTGGCTGACGGCAGGCGGTCGGGGTCCTCCCAGACGAAAGTCACCTTGCGGAGGTTATCCGGGAGGGTGGCGAAAGGGTGGCGTCCCAGGACGAGCACGATGGTGGTATGGGGGATGTCCCATCCTTCGATGTGCCGGTCGGCCAGGTCGGTGAGCGCGGAGCAGATATCCGGTGTGAGATGGTCCATCCGGCGGATGACGATGATCGGTCGCCGCCCCTCATGGGCAAGCCATTCGAGGGCAAGTTTGATGGCGGACATGCCGCCAAAGGTCAGGCGGGCATAAGTGCGTCCGGGGTTGCCCGGGAAGGGAATCCGGGCGGTGAGTCCCGGCGTTTCCAGGGGGTGATGGGCGAGGGACAGCAGTGGTCCGAGGGTTTCGGCAAGCGGACTGGCGCGGAGGATGCGCTGTCCGGCCTGCTGAAAGGCCAGCGGTGGGGGCTGGTGACGGAAATCAATTTCCACCATGTAGCCGTTGTCGTACAGGCCCGGGAGCCAATCACGGAGGGCGGTCCACAGTTCCTCCTCCCCCTCATCGGTAGGGGCCGTCAGACTGGTCAGGTCCCAGTAGTGTACCGGAAAGATGATTTGCCCGTCGGGGGGGAGTGCCGTGATGATGCGGGCAAAGCTCTGGAGTTGCCGGGCAATATGGGGGGCCGGGGGGGCGACTGGCGGATCGTCTTCGGGGAGAACGTCCACGGGGTCTGGCTGGAATTTCATCCTCATCCGCTCCTTTCTTCAGATAGCTATCCTTGTCCACGAATATCCATACCCCTCTGCACGCTGGAGCAGTGTGCAACATCGGTGATGGATGCCTTGTACCAGCCCGTTTTTGGTCTGGAGATTGAAACTCCCGCTGGCGCGAATGGCCACCCGACCAACATACGTGCCCACCTTCCTGCCAGTTGTCACGACCGCCCGCACAATGCACGCTTGCTGCGGGTCAGGTATCCGCGTGGGAAGCCATGCCGGTTGAGCCGTGTGCGCTGGTAGCTCCTGCGTCCGGTGCACTGGATGTTCAGCGTCGGAACAGTTTGCACAGCCCGGCGTAGCCCAGTTTCTTCCCGCCAGCTTCAAAGTGTTTCTTCTGCAACGCCAGCGCCTGGTTGTCAACGAACCGGCACGCACCGGCGAAGCGGCGCATCTGCCGCTCCTGCCGGCCGTCCGGCCGTAATTCGTGCCTGAAAGCCTGGAGGCGCTGCATGCCGGTAGTGTAGTCTGGTTTATGCGTGACGACAACGATATACGGTGAGAACGACCATGTTTACCTGTTGGTGGCGTACCCGCCCAAGGCGGCCGTCTCCAATCTGGTGAACCCCCTCAAAGGCGTTCCGGGTCGCCTGCCACGCAAGGAACGGGCCCGGCATCCAGAAACGCTGCTGGAAAGGCGTTCTGTGGTCGCCGTCCTGCTTCGCCGCATCCTGCGGTGGCACACCGGTTTCCATCGTGCGCCAGCACATCGGGCAACAGCAAACGCCACACTGAGCGCAGCAAAGGACGCCTGCGGCGTCCGCGCTATCCTTCCCCGCCCTGAACGGCGGGGTTTGCCGCGCACCGGGTCAATTCCAACGGGTGGCGAGTAGTGAGTAGCGAGTAGGGAATAGCGAATAGCGGGTTCTGAACCATTCGCCATTCGCTTTCTTACCACTCGCCATTCGCTGAGGGGAATTTGGTTTATTTTTTGCTTCATCCGGCAGTAGTGACTGGCAGTTTGCCGGCTGGTATCCATCCGGTTTTTTTCCAAGTGCATCATAATGGCAACCGTCACCAGGACCCTCAAACTTCCTTTCCTGCGCCTGAACCGGGTCAAGGCGGAAGAATTGGCGCGTCTTCAGGCCCGCAACACAGGGGTTGCCGATGCGATCCTGGCGATGTCGAAAGAGGTTCCATGAAGCCACAGGTTTCACTAGAGAAGGTTTTGCTGGATTTCATGGAGCACATGCGGCAGTCGGGTCTGGTGCCGCCCCGGGAGATTATTCCGGACGGAAAGATTCATCGTTTTTCGTCCAGCGGCCGGCCGCGGGATGACGCGGGATGGTACGTCTTTTACGCGGACCCGGTGGCTCCATTTGGTTATTACGGGGACTGGCGGGGGAACACTCCACGGCGCTGGGAGGTGGAACTTGGGCGGGAGTTGACGGCTGAGGAGCGGAAACGGATTCGGTCTGAGCGGGTCCGGATTCAGTCTGCCGTTCAGATGGAGGTTCAGGCGCAGCAGGCGGCGGCGGCGGAACGGGCGGTGAAGGTCTGGAAACTGGGCGAGCCGGCCCGTGCCGACCATCCTTATCTGGTACGCAAGCAGGTGGAGCCGGTGGCAACGCTGCGGGAGTTGCCGTTGAAGCGTCTGAAGGAACTGCTGGGGTATCACCCCCATGGAAGGGGCGAGTTCCTGCAGGGCCGCGTTTTGCTTGTGCCGGTGAAAGTGGGGGGGGTGCTGGCAACGCTGGAATTCATTGATGAGGCCGGAACCAAGAGCGCGCTCTTCCATGGGGCCAAAAGCGGCGGCTACTGGGCGACGGAGGCGCTCCCGCCCGCGGGGCGGGTGTTTCTGGCGGAGGGGGTGGCAACGGCGCTTTCCCTGCGGATGGCGCTGGGGGCGCCGGTGGCGGCAGCGCTTTCGGTAAACAACTTCCGGAAGGCTGGGGAAGCGTTGCTGAAGGAGCATCCTGGTCGGGAGTTGGTGTTGATGGCGGATATGGGTCCTGACGGCTGTCCGCCGGACGGGGCGCTGGTGGCGCAGGCGCATCTGGGGTGTGCGTTGCTGATTCCGTCACTGCGTTTCCCGGACAAGACGGATTTCAATGACCTGCACGTACAGTATGGGCTGGAGGTGTTACGGGCCGATCTGGAGAAGGCGCTCGCCTCACTTGCCGGTCCGGCTGATGACGCTGTGGGCGCATCATCGGAGCCAGGGATTGGTCGAATGGAAAAGGAGCCATCCTTTCCCCGTCATTGGCCTTATCAATCCTGGCAGCGGGAGTAGTAATAGCGAATAGCGGGTTCTGAACCATTCGCCATTCGCTTCCTTACCACTCGCCATTCGCCATTCACCGCAATGGAGTAAGAGGTCATGAAAAACCAACGCACATGTGAAAACAGCACGGATTGGTCACCGGCAGATGTGCAGGTGCAGGTAGGGCCGGGGCAGTGGATCTCCCTACGGGAGATGATGCAGTCGTCATCGTCGCCGGACGACCCGGTATACCGGAAGGTTCTGGAAGGGATGATTGATCCCCGGCAGACCGGGGATGTCCAGTTACGCCGTTACTTCTGGGAGGTGGCGTTGCGCCACCGGGATGAGGGGTTGGCGCGTTTTCTGGCGGAGGTGGCCGTGGCAGGGGGGGAGACGGACCCGGTGATTCTGGGGGCCCTGGCCCCCTGGTGGGGAGGAAGTGGGAGTCCGCCGTTTCCGCCATGTTCCTCCGGGACGGCATCCCGGGATATCTCCCATGGGACAGGTGCCGTGACCAAGAAAACCGGGTTTCAAGCCCCGCCTTTTTCAAGTCCCGCCTTTTAGGGCGGCTTTTTGTTATCATTGTGTTTAAGCAACGGATTTTTTTTAGAAGTGCAGCTGGCAGTCGCCCATGATGGGGTGGGGACATGGATTGCCAACGGGCGGTTGGTAAGAGCCAAAAGGCGGTACCAGAACAAACTGCAGGGCAAGCTCTCGCGGCTCATGGCGCGCAAAAAGAAAGGTTCACGGCGGCGCAGGCGTTTGATTTCTTCCAAGTAGAAGCAGTTGGCGAGGTTAAGGAAACAAATCGCAAACATTCTGCACAAACAAACAACCAGGCTTGTCTCCACGCTCCACGCAAGAGGCGTGCAGACGGTTGTGATTGGCGACATCCGGGATATACGGCGGTTGACCAGGTACAACAAGGTGGCAAACCAGAAAATCCACCAGATGTCGTCGGGACAGCTCAGGTAGATGCGCACCTACAAGGGGGGATGCCAGTGGTTCTGCAAGAGGAGCGCTACACGTCGCAGAAGTGCCTACGTTGCGACCGACTCAACAAGCCTAGTGGGAGGGAGTATCATTGCCGAGCCTGAAGTGGGAGCAATCCTGCAACCTGAGAAAGAATCCTTCGCCTTTAGGTGAAGGAGAATGTCAAAGATACGCCGCACCCGGAACTGCCTTCGGAACTGCCTTCCCGTCTCCGTCCATCTTCCGGCCCGGGCGGTCTGGGACTTTAGTCCGGACGGCGGCGGGACTTTCTGCACCCTGCCGGAATTGAACAAAGACAATTGGATTCTGGTGTGGGTGGCTTCCGGCATCAGGGATCACGAATCATGGCGATCACGGATCATGGGCGGGGCTGAGGTTCCAGCGGCACCTTTTCGGGAGTGGTCTTCTGATCGGGTTCGGCACTGAAAAAGGTCCAGCTTCCGCGTCCATCAAGGGTCAGGGTGCCGACTCGCCGGAAAGATTTTCCGGCTCTGCCTGAACCACCAGTTGACTTACCGGTTGACACATCGCGGGTCCAGAAAAAGTCTTTGCTCCCGTCCGCCGGGTTTTCATCCTGTGGACGTGCCTGGCGTACCGGGACATGGGTGGGCGGTGCCAGGCTTACTGCCGGGCTTACTGCCGGAGCGAGTCCTGTTCCGGACAGGATATGCTGTACGTACTGACGGGTTTCACGGTATGGAGGCAGCGGAAGCCGGTCGTAGCCGAGCCGGAAATGGCGTGTCCCGGCGCTGTATCCAGCCGGGATGTTATGGTAGCGGGAGCTGTTCCGGTGTCTGGTCAGGCGCGCCACAACATGTTCGGGGACATATTCCGGTTGGGAGCGGCGCATGGCCCGGTCAACGGCTCCGGGGCCGGCATTGTAGGCGGCCAGGGCGGCCGGGACATTGCCCTCAAAGCGTTCCAGCATCTGCCGCAGGTAGCGGGCTCCGCCGCGAAGGTTGTCTTCCGGGTGATAGGGGTTGACCCCCAGGATGCGGGCCGTGCCCGGCATGAGTTGACAGAGTCCGATGGCTCCTTTCGGGGAGCGGGCAGCGGGACGGAACCGGGATTCCCGGGCGATAAGACGCAAAAACAGCCAGGGTGGCAGGCCTTCCCGGACCGCCGTCATGGATGCCTGCTGTTGCCAGAAAAGGGTTTCACATGCGCGTTCCTGAGCGGAATACGGCCGGGAGACAACCTTTCTCCAGCGTTTTTTCATGTTCTGTTTTTTCATGCGCTGCCTTTTCAGGCGGTGTCGCATGCGGAACCGACGGGGGTTTTGACGCATACGGCGGCGGGGATGGATCGCGTGCCGTCCATTCCCGACGGTATGGCGTTGCGTTCCGGCGGTTTCACGGGTGGCGGCTGCGGTGGGCGAGACAAGCAGGCTGAGCAATCCGGTGAGGACGACAGTCAGGAATCCGGTGAGTTTTCGGCCGGAAAGAGGCATGGTGGGGATTCATCCATGATGTTCCGGAGGTTTCGCCGCAGTTGGCGCTCCGGGCCGCAGATGGCGACAAGCAAAAAGCAAACGTCCCGCCATTTCCGTTTTTTTTCAGCGGCTCCGGCCCTGGGTGGTGGTTCCGGACTGGGAGGGGGTTGCGGCGGTCGACTGGTAAACCCGTTCGAGGCCATACATGGAGAGTTGGGCGAAGGTGGGGATGGCTTCGGCGGTGAGGGCTTCGGTGTCGCGGGGGGAGAGGGGCCGTCCCTTCCAGATTTCGTAGTCGTTTTTCCGGATGACGAGGAGATAGGTAGCGCCTTCATCGCGGTATTTGCCGATCGGGGTAGCCCAGAGGGTGGCGTGGTAGGGGTCAATGAGGTGGTAGGTATAGAGGTAGTTGCGGAGGACGGCACTCTGGCTTCCGGCCTGTTTCCATGGTTCGCCGGGGAGCACTTGACTGAGTTGGGTTATGGTGCGGGGCAGGGTCGGGTGTTCGCGCTGGTAGCGGTCGAGTCCCTCGACGATTCTGGCGATTCTGGGTTCGGGGCGTTGGCGCTGGTATTGTCCGTGATGGATACCGTACCCGACACCGCCGCAGACCCCGACGATGGCCAGGGACCAGATGGCGAACGGGATGCGCCGCATTTTTTCAAAGACGGTCGATGCGTTGGAAGGTCCTGACATGGCGTTATGGCTCCGCGGGTATCATTCTGGGCGGGTGTTTCTGGCGGTGCAGGGTTCTGCGCCGGGATGTTCCCACCTCTAGCTGCTGATGACGGGAAGCAAAAACCGCGCCTCCGGTGGCGAGTAGCGGGTAGTGAGTGGCGAGTAGTGAGTAGTAAACTTCCACTCGCCACTCGCTTCCTTCCCACTCGCCATTCGCCACTCGCCACTCAGCTGATGGGAAGTGATGTCTGGACGGGGGATTCGTCTTTTTCGTCTTCGATGCTGATGGACTGGATACTTTCGGTGCTGGGAAGTGTTACCGCGTTGGCTATCCTGCGCATACCTGGACGAT
>Ga0308405_1000762_pt1 | contig 17554 bp, 11 predicted proteins | sample HotsprSampleMS13_FD_203473 | JGI IMG/M metagenome (GOLD analysis project Ga0308405, IMG submission 203473) | Hot spring phototrophic mat microbial communities from Mushroom Spring, Yellowstone National Park, Wyoming, United States - 20060912_MS13 ...
TGTGGCAGGCGCAACCACTCTGGGCAACAGGCTCACCGTGCAGGGGCTGCTAACTGCCAACGCCGACGCCCAGTTCAACGGGAATGTGACCGTCGGGACGGCGCAGCAGGCGCGCCAGTTGCGCGTGCACGGCGCCCTGCTATTTGACACTCTGGAAGGCGACAATCTGCTGGTGAGAAACACGCTAACCGTTGGGGGCGCGTCGCAGTTCAACGGGGATGTGACGGTCGGAACGGCGCAGCAGGCGCGTCGGTTGACCGTCACAGGCGACACGACTGTTGGCGGTACGGCTCAGTTCAATGGGAATGTGGCAATCGGGACGGCGCAGCAGGCGCGTCAACTGACGGTCACGGGCACGGCTTCCGTGTCGGGCAACACCGCTGTGGGCGGGACGCTCACGGTATCGGGCGCGACGAACCTCAACAACACGCTGGCTGTGGCAGGCGCAACCACTCTGGGCAACAGGCTCACTGTGCAAGGCGTGACGAACCTCAACAACACGCTGGATGTGGCAGGCGCAACCACTCTGGGCAACAGGCTCACCGTGCAGGGGCTGCTAACTGCCAACGCCGACGCCCAGTTCAACGGGAATGTGACCGTCGGGACGGCGCAGCAGGCGCGCCAGTTGCGCGTGCACGGCGCCCTGCTATTTGACACTCTGGAAGGCGACAATCTGCTGGTGAGAAACACGCTAACCGTTGGGGGCGCGTCGCAGTTCAACGGGGATGTGACGGTCGGAACGGCGCAGCAGGCGCGTCGGTTGACCGTCACAGGCGACACGACTGTTGGCGGTACGGCTCAGTTCAATGGGAATGTGGCAATCGGGACGGCGCAGCAGGCGCGTCAACTGACGGTCACGGGCACGGCTTCCGTGTCGGGCAACACTGCTGTAGGGGGGACGCTCACGGTATCGGGCGCGATGAACCTCAACAACACGCTGGATGTGGCAGGCGCAACCACTCTGGGCAACAGGCTCACTGTGCAAGGCGCGACGAACCTCAACAGCACGCTGGCTGTGGCAGGGGCGACCTCGCTGGGCAACACGCTCACGGTATCGGGCGCGACGAACCTCAACAACACGCTGGCTGTGGCAGGGGCGACCTCGCTGGGCAACAGGCTCACTGTGCAAGGCGCGACGAACCTCAACAACACGCTGGCTGTGGCAGGCGCAACCACTCTGGGCAACAGGCTCACCGTGCAGGGGCTGCTGACCGCCAACGCCGACGCCCAGTTCAACGGGAATGTGACCGTCGGGACAGCAGAGGCGCCGCGTCAAGTGCGAGTGAATGGCAACCTAGTCGCTCCCGGCGCGGGCATCAACACACCTACCTTTGTGTTCATTCACCAATATACAGGCGAGGAGGCATCACCACAAACCGAACTCAATCACCCACTGCTGAATGGAAACCCGACTGCGATTATCCTCGTTACCTACAACGCTACTGGAAGCGGCTCGCTAATCCCACTCAACAGCAGTGTAGGCGTTCGATATGACCCAGGCACAGAACGATGGTATATCTACACGCTTTCGGGCGGGAATGACATCCAACCGAATGCGACATTCAATGTGATGATTGTTACAACAAACTGAGAAAGGAGGCTGTCATGCGTAAACTCGTGTGTCTTTTGGCGATTGGTCTGATATTCGCAAGCGCGGTCGCGCAGGAGACCGCGCCCTCAATGCCGTATATCCTTGAGGAATGGCGCGCTGGGAATCGTGAAGCCGCTGTGCAACTTGCAGAGCAGCTCAGGACAAGCGCACAGTATCGAGACTTGTCTGTGGAGGACAAGATACTACTGCACTCGTTCCTGCGTCGCGCCTACCTTTATGCGGGCGAAACAGCGAAAGTCGAGGAACAGCGGATCGAGATTATGCGCCTCTCTACTCTCGCCTCGCGAAAGAGCGTCAAGGAGATTGTTGAGCTTTGCGCTCAGGGGCGATACGCAGAGGCGATGTACTACATCGAGCTGTATGACGCGCAACACGAAGCTTCCCAAACGGCGCTGAAGCAAGCACAACCTCAATCCGATAATACGCAAAACACGACCCAGCCGACCACAACAACACCCGAGCAACAGACTGGTGGGGAACGTGAAATCGTTCGCGTCCCGCGCATCATCGTCAGCCCAGGAGAGGAAGCCGAAGCGGTCAAGCGTCAGGCGCGCCAGTTGAGCGCAGAGCAGATTAGAGAGCAGATTACGCTACGGCGATGCATGGCGCAGATCTACGCCGCCGACGAGAGCGAAGAGGCGATGAAGCTGGCTACCCTACAGTTCCAGCTTATTCTCAGCCTCGACCGCCGATACTCGCTCAAAGATGACCCGACTCTGCGTGAACAGACGACGCCCAAAATCTACCAAGCCTACAAAAATGCCCTGCCCAAGCAAAACCTCGCGCTGCCTGTGCTTGCTTCGTTGGTCGGGGGCGTCGTCCTTGCCACACAAAACCAAGGCACAGTAACAGGGTTGGGCGAAACCTTCGAGGTTTCTCATATCTCCCGACCCCCAGCGGCAAATGAGCAGGGTGACATAATCGTAGAGCTGCGAGTAGTGTACCGCGATGCGTCAGGCGCGATTGCCCGTTCGGACTCCACGACCACCAGCATTCTAAAGATTACAGATATTGGTCAAAACTACAGCATCAACCCAAGTCTTATACAAGGGAAGCTTAACGCGAAGCCTGAGTTTGACGCTGGTACTGTGACAGTGAATTACACTATCGAACGAGGCGAGGCGGTGATCAAGCTGGTAATCTCTTATCCTCCTCCACTGACTGCGGATGGTCTACCGACTGAATTGGATTTCCCTGATGTTTCCGTGCAGTTCCCCGTCATTGTGTCTGGACCCGGTGAGCGCAAACTCACCTACACATTCACACTGACTCATAAGCCGCGTTCCCGTGCGGTGCGCGAAGCTCTCGTTATGCTAACCGCGTCCCAACGAGCCGCGCAAGCGAATCGTCTCTACATCCTTGAAGGCGCAGGAGCTTATCCTGTCGCGGCGCGCTCCAGTGCCCCGTTATGGCTGGCGTTCCGTCGCGGGCAAAACGATTACCGCGCGCTCTCACTGGCTGAACTCTCGCCTGGCGACCGTGTAGTGGTCTATTCCGAAGATCCGCTGCCTGTGACGCTCCAGTGGACGACTGCGGAGTCCCCTCGCGGGATGGAACTTGCCCTGCGCGATCTGACTTCGGGCAACATTTTCTCCCTGAGCCGATCGAACACCTACACCTATCACCCCAACCCGCAAGAGACGCGCGTGTTCGAGATTGTCCGTGCGCCGCGCGTGCGCGCGCCGCTGATTATCTCGCACCTGAGTGCGCAGGTGAACCGCTCGACAGGCGTCTCCAACATTACCCTGACCGTCAACCAGCCTGCGTCTGTGCAGGTCTCGCTGGAAGATGCTCGCGGGCAGGTGCTGTACCAAGCCGTGCGCAACGCCTCCAGAGGCGCGAATACTTTCGTTATCGCAGCGGAGCAACTGCGCCAACTGCCGCCTGGCGCGTACCTGATGAAAGTCGAGGCACAGACCGAGAACGGCGATCGCGCAAGGCGCACTATACCCGTCGTACTCACACGCTAAAAACCGATATTGCCCTGCCCTTCTGGGCAGGGCGCACGACAACAAGGAGGTGCATTATGCGAGAATTCAAGCATGGAGATTGGACAATTGGGTTTCCCGAAGAATGGCTGGACAGCTCGCTGATTGTGCTCAGTGGACCGCCTGCGGGCGGATTCAGTCCGAACATCACTGTCATCCGCGATTACTTGGGCTTTACGATGACAGCCAAGCAGTACGCTGATAATCAACTGCCTGAACTAAGAGCAGAACTCGCTGACCAACAATACGAAGTGGTTGATGAGGGGTCTATCAAGCTTGGGATCTTGGATGCATACTACCGTATCCATACCTTCGAGACAGAAGACCATGACGCCGAATTGATGCAGCTGCAGGTTTATGTAACGCGCGGACAGGAGGCAATCACGATTACCTGCACGCACCTGCGGTACTGGTTCGAACAGATGCAAGAGACCTTCTGGGAAGCGGTCAAGATGTTCACTTGGGGCGCGCCGCGCTTGAAGCGAACAGTAGAGTCATCTTGAGTCCTCAACCTCATTTCCGTTTCTAAGTAGGCTGTTAATCTCTATACTCAACATGAGGCTTGTCAATGAATTTCCCAAAATCACTCCCGCCCCAGACAAGCCCATTTTCTTTTGCTATTCTGCCGTACTCTTGCCACAACTCGTCGCTAACATTCCATTCAGGGTTGCACTTTCTGTCTTTCTTACACCATGCAATGTCCATGGCACGTCCACTTTGGTGCGCGCTATTCAGCGTACGAGTTAGAATGGGTCCACTGGCAGTGTAGCCTGCTTTTCTATACTTCTTAATTTCAGCGTCTGTGTACCCTATTTGGCGCAGTGCCTCATCCGTGCGACCTGACGCGTACAACATCTTCTGTCGCTCCTTACTTCGGTACACTTCCGTCACAACGGGGACATATCCATGTTTTTTGGTAACTTCGCTTTCCACTAACTTTTTCAGAGTGTCTTTAAACTTCTCGCGCGCGATTGAATGTACATTCGAGTCACTTAATTTTTCTGCCCCCACGACACCAGATAAAATGTCGGAGGTGTTCGTAGTTGGGGTATTTTGGGCATCACCACTGAGAAGGTTGCCATCCTCCACACCACCTGTGGGTAATGGCTGGTGACTGGGCACAGGCAAGTTACTTGCTTGACGATCGAACCATCTTCCGATCCACTCCCCCATCTTACTCCCCATATTCCCAATCCACTCACCCATCAAGTTAGGATATCCTAGACGATGCCCGATAAACCGTCCTGCAGCTGTCCCAGCTATCCCAAAACCTGCGTGTCCTATCGCTTCGAAACGCCTATCGGGAGAAGCCTCGAGAATACCTCGAATATATGTAGCAAGAGTTCCTACAAGAATAGGTCTACTAATCCATTTTCTACCTAATAGTTCCTCCGTAGTCTTGAAAAACCATGATATGCCCTTCTTGAGGTCTGCATTTTGTCGTATCCAGCTTATGAAACTCTTGAGTCTTGAACACTCTCTTCTCAGAAATTGCCCAATTTGCGCTGCCATCCGAGAAGCCCAAGTTACGGTCCAGTTGAAGCCACGAGATATTAGGGATGACACTACGGTCGCTACGCGAGCCATCATAGGTAATGCCATAGCGACGCCGCGAATCAATAGCGGTGTGAGAACCAACCCAGCTGCAGCCAACAGAATGGGCACAATAGGCGGCTGCCCACAGTTGAGACGCATTATCGGCGCGTCCATATATATCTTGCGTTGCCCTCTGAACTGGATGGTGCGCGCGAGTCCTTTGATGGAGCGCTGGGCGTGGAACTGGATGTTCCCCTTGTGTGTTCTCAGCTGCATCTCTGCCGCTTGGAGCACCATTTTTTTCTCGGCGTACATGAAGATGTCGCCTGAGCAGAGGATATCTAAGCGGGCGTCTCCTCCTTTCTTTTGGAAGCGGAGTAGATCCTTCGGGGAGTCGAACAGGTCTAATATGAGCGTTTCTGTGCTGGGTTCCAGCTTGGCTTCCATCACGAGTTTGTCGCGGCACTTAATGCGCACGATGTCGGTTTTGCCCCCTGCGGTGGTGGTCATCGTCACTTGATTGCCTGAGGGGGTCTGCCAGCGTTTGGTCTCATGGGGGTCGTAGGGAAACGCGGTGCATGGGGCGTCGCGCACTACGCCGACAACAACCGCCTGACTATCCCAGTCGCCCAAAAACTGCACCAGTACATGCTCGCCCACTTCGGGCAGGGAGAGGAAGCCTGCCGCGCGCCCGCCGGCGACAGCGGCGTAGGGCGTAACTACAGGAAGCCACGCGCGATTCGCGCCCTTGCTCGTGGGGTCTAACTTTTCCCAGTCGAACTCCACCTGCACGCGCCCGCTCTGGGTGGGATCCTCGTGATTGTTCTTCACAACTCGTCCCAGCACTACGCGCGAGCGCCAATACAGTTCGTCCATTGGCGGCGGCGTCGGTTGTAGGCGGTCTTGTAATACAATCGTCTGCGTTACGGTGTCTTCAGAAGGATGCCCCTCTATAGACACTGCGCGGACATACAAACGCATACCCCCAAAAGGAAAGACCATTCCTGGACGCACATCGTATACATGCCCTGCCCATTCAAGGTTTAGAATGGTCGCACTATGGAATGTGTTGTCCTCAAGGTTTTGGCTGATGGTTCTCAATTCGGCTTCGTTCGGCGGATCCAGTTGTGGAATGTAGTTGGCGGTGATGGGGTTGAGCCGGTTAACGAACTCACTGCCTCTTTGCTTAGCTATGCTGAACGCCCCCCCAGCAGCGATGCGTTGCTGGGGAAGCGCAGGAACCAAATCGCTTTCAAAAGAGACGTCTTTCCAGTGCCAGTCATGCTTGGGGAACGCTTTGGGCGAGCGTCTAACCGTACCGATGACCACTCGATTATTCAGGTCGTCGGTTGCTAAGGGGATTGCCCACGCACGCAACATGCGCTGCAGATACGAAAAATCGGTTTCGCCGTACTGAAAGGTTAAGTTGATGGGAATTGAGCTGAGCGCGCGCGAGGCATTCGCCAAGATTTGAATCATCGGCTCGCGCTTGCGGATATGCCGACACACATCGGCTAAGGTACACGCTTGCCAAACGCGATAGCGCGGTATTAGGTCAGTTTTCTTTGTATGGGCAATACACTCTAACACAATATAAGAGCGGGTTGTCGTTTGATGTGTTTTTACGGAAGTCACATACCCCCTGAAGCAGTCAACGGATGAACTCAAATCAGGAGACGCCCAGCGTATGAGAATGTCTGTGTTGATGAGCACGGCGCCAATCTCGAGTGTCGGCGGCAGGGGCGAGCGCTTTTGCCCCTCGCGCTGTTCGTCGTCCCAGTCGACGACAATCGTCGCTATGCTGTGTTCGTACAACCGCCTTTGAACAGACACCTGGGTCACATAGCTCCGCTTCAAAGCCCGATTGAAAGGTTCCGAAACAATCTGGAACGGCACTTTGCGAACCTCCTTTTGAAGTGTGCTTTGTGCAGGGGAGAGGGAGAACCCCTCCCCTCAGTGGTTGCTTAGCCGGGGAAACCCTCCTTCTCACCCGAAGCGACAGTCATCACATTCTGACCATCGTAGTCTTCGGGGCGTAGGAGCGTGCCACGAATCAGCAAGCGGATGTAGGGTTCGTTCGTGGGGCGTCCTGGGTCGCCTGCGGGGAATTCCACTTCCTGGTACTGGTGGACATACCCTTTGAGGATGGTCCAGGTGTGCGCTTGCGTTTTGTCGCGATTGTAGACAACAAGTTCGCACCTGCGGAATCGGTCAGTTCCCTGAGGCGCCAGCGCCCACTTCGCAAGCAGGTCGTCGTTTTGGAGCCCGAGAATGATGTCCCATTCCATAACAGGCACTCGCTCAGGCTCACGCTGCGTCCCGTGTACTATGCGCACTTCGGCGCGTTCAACGCCAGTTATCTCTTGTCCGCCAACCATTAGTCTTGGCATCGCTTTACCTCCTATCGATTTGTAGGTTGCCCACGTCTTAGGCTATACTATTATACCCCATAATTCTCTCTGGATGCAAGTTAATTCCCGCTTTCGAGGCGAATTTGCCCTTATAAAAAGGGCAATTTGGGTACAATTTGCATGATGGAACGAGAGTATGAGGCTATTCTGCAGCAGATGGACTCTGCCGTTCGAGAGCGCATCACGCAAAACTTGAAGCACTATGCCCCGTTTCTCAGCATGCTGCTTGCATGGAAGGAAGCTATTGAGGGCGAGCTGGAAGCGACTCAACAGCGGCTTCTTACGGGAATGCTTAGCCAGTTCCTGCCTTCAGGGCAGTGGAACTTCCCTGCGCAAGCGCTGGCTGTGCTGGAGCAGCCCTCCGAAGGGCAGTGGGATCTCGACTCAGTCCTCCATGACCCACTTTCAGACACATCGTGGCTTGTGTGTGGGAGCGGGCACACGCTTCCGATTGCGCTTGAGGGGTACTCCCTCAAGCCTCTTGAAGAGGGATATCTGCTTAGGCTGTCGCTTGTGCGAACCACTGGCTTTTCTGACCTATTTCGTGAGGGTCAGGGCGTGTTGATTTTTGTTGCGGGCTCAGAAGACCTATTGTCGCGGTTGGCAAGGTCAGACTGGATTGTGGCGTTGCCGCGTCAAGGCGCGTTTACGATGGAGGTCACGCGATACGAGGGCTTTCTGGAGTTCGAGCGGCAACTGGGCGCAGCGCGAACGATTCAACGCCATTTGGAACCGTTTTTGCCGCCTTTTTATCCCTACAGTCGCAGATTCTTGCTGTGTCGTCCAAATTTTGCCCAGCCGACAGCCTCCCCTTTGACCGAGGAGCCACCGAACGAGCAAATCTTGATTTTTGTACAGCTTGATGCAATCACAGGGGCTCAGATTGCGTCCCAACCTGCTTCGGAGCCGCTCTTTCTGTTGAACGCGCTGCCAATCATCCAAGCGCAGCTGATGCGGCAGAGCGTACAAGCGGTTCCCTTCGAGGTGGGCGAATGGGTGAAGGTTTCGTTCGCGGGGGTACAGCACTGCTTTTTCGCTTCGGCATACGGGCAGGAGGCGTATCGTCGCGCATGGATCGAAATTGAGTCCGAACCAGTAGACCCCGAGTTCTTCGCTGGGCATACAGTGAATGTGTTTGCAGAGCCGAACGCCGAAGAGGTCTTGATATACTATAATTCGCGTGGCAAGGAGATTAGCGTAGGAGCCCAATCGCCGACAACACTTTTCGGCGGACGCGGCACCCAGTTCTCAGTGCCTTACCCCGCCGTTGGTGGGAACACCTTCTCGTTCACAACCGTCGCTCCAGACGGAATGCACTACTATTTGTATCACAGCCTTTTCCGCCCCAGCTTGCTCACCCAAGGCGACATTATCGAGATACTTAGGCATCAGCCTTACAACGACTGGTTCGACCTCCCCAAAACCTCGCTCTGCACGGAGGTTGTCTCGAGCCTGCTGACGGAAGAGAGCCTTTGGGGGCAGTATCTTTGGCCGAGCGTTGTCAGCGGGATGCCGATTGTTGAGCAGCACAGCGCGGGCGTCTGGCAAGGTGGAGTGTGCCTCACGCCGATCCTGCACCTGTCCCTTGCGCCCCGCCGTGGGCTTGCCTTGCCGAAGTTTCTCGTGGAGGCGGCAGCCCAGCACGCGGCATCGGTCATCGGGCAGTATTTCCAAATTGGGCTCTACAAATTGCACGGGAGGATTGACGTAGATGCACACTCTGAGCGACTTTAGGAACTACTGGCTACCGTCTTTCTCGTCATTTAATGGTCCAGCGAGCTTAGCCTACTTGGTGCAGCAGTTGGTGCTTTTGGGGGTGCGACCCTATCAGGTGCGCTTATTCCCGTGCTTTGGGCATGTTGCCGCGCGCGAGGTGATAAGCTACTACGAGCATCATCGGGAAACGCCTCACGGGCGTGCGACACGCTCGGTGGAGATTTCTGGGGAAGATGTATATGCCAATCTTCTGGTGAATGTTCGCCCCGACAATCGCCTGCGCGCGTTTTTCCCGCTGCTGTGTGTGGGGCTACTTCCCGATAGCGACTGTACCCTGATGCGGCGGGGATCAGACCCCGCGCCGACTTGGCACGCGCTCTACCAACGCCGCTGGGAAGCACAGGTGCACGCCTCCACGCTGACAGGTGAAACGCAAGACCCCTCCGCATCCCTCGACACGCCGAATACTGCAGGGGAGTTCTTCGAGAGTTGGCTCGAACAGCTGCTGAACCGTTTTCCCGAACTCAACATAGACAGCGATAATCCGTATGAGGTGCCCACACCGCCTTCAGGGACAGTGCTTCAGTACGCGCCGTCCCTGCGGGAAAGCGCCCTTGAAAGCTTAGAGTGGGACATGTGGCGTAGCCAAACCCGCACCATTCGCGAACTCATGCAGTGGTTCTTGACGCACGCATTTATTCTCATCGGTTGCGTTGATCTGTTGACCGGCAAGGAGTATCGGTACTTCATCCATGAAAGTGTTTCTCTCTCAAGTGAACGCGGAGTGAGAGTCGCCCCACAACGGTTGGTGGGCATCCCGATCAACTCGCAGGTTACGGAACGAGCGCTCTGTCAGTGGCTGCGCGCCGTTCCGCACTATTTGATTGCGCCGTTGCATAGGGAGGAACCCTCCGACGCGCCGCGCGCGTCTGAATCCCCTCAAGCGACGATGCCGCCCCGTTGGGTGAAAAGACCCACCTTCGCGCGCGTATCCGAGCCCATCCGCCCAGAACTCCCGCAGGAAGAGACGCCAGCACCTCTCCTGACGCCCGAGCATCCCGATATCCTCGCACTGGTCAAGGTGCTCCGCGAACGCGCTTCCGAAAAAGGCGCCGATTTGAACATCGCTGAGATTCTACCAGCCATTCGGCGATATCTCCCCTACTACATACCGCTCATCCCGACTCAGTCGCGTGTCATCGGAGGGGTACAGCTCTTGACGCTGCTCGTCAAGCACCTGCGCAACTGCTGGACGCATGGATTTATCGGCGTCGAGCCGTCCGAGTTGGCGCTTTTTGAGGCGTCGGAGCTGGAAGTGTTGGAAGCGCTGGTTATACTGCGCCGTGTCGTCGCAGACCCGTTCCGCCTCTTTCAAGCGGCGGCGCGCCTTATGCTCGGCTCCGATGTGCGCGTCGAGTTCGTTCCGTATCAGCCAATCGTGTGCGTTCTGGGGAGCAACGCGGCGGCTCTGTCGAAAACGCTCGTGATTTCCGAGCGTCCGCGTATCCACCAGCCATGTGTTGTGGTCGTGCTGCCCTTAGACCGAACCCAACAGCCCGATGCAGCCCAGCGCGTCCACCAGAAGCTCGAGGTCCTTCGAAAACTGTTTATCCCCGCGCACTATGACCTAACCGTCCAGTGGCAGGTGGACTGGGCGCGCCTGGGCGAAACGGCGCACCTATCGTATGTAGAGCAAACGCGCACGCCGACTTGCAGGCTCCAACACCTTGTGCCCGCAAATGTGCATGAGGTATAATTAGGTACAAGGGCAACCAAAACAGGGCACAGAGGTGCGATATGACAGACAACAAATTTGCGCTCACAGCCATCGATTGGCGAACTGTGAGCATTCTGCACGCGGAGCACTTGCTGCTGGAATCGCGCTACATCGAGGAGCTTACGCGGTGGGCGTTGCATGCGCGTCCGCACTGTGGAATCCTACGCCTCGCGGCGCAAGACCTGGTGGTCACCGCATCACCGAAGGACTTTGAGGTGCGCGTGCTGCGTCTCCAGGCAATCTCGCCGAAAGGCTTCTGGATAGAGATCGATCAGATGCTCCAGTTTACGGATCTAAACTCCAACTACACGGAGCTTACAATCCCCGTTTACATCGTCATTCTTCCTGAAAGGCGTTCGTTGCCGTTGGCGCCTGCGCAGGGGCGCGCCCTGCTGGAAACTTCAGGCTTACAACTGTCGTATACGCTGACGACCCATGTGCCCGCGAACGCTCTGGACAGCCTGATGATCGCGCGCCTCCAAAAGCAAGGTTCGCAGTTCGTTTTGGATACAAGCTACATCCCCCAGTGTGTGTATCTGAATAGCCACCCACATCTGGTGGAACAGGTAGAGACAATCGTCGAAGTCGCGGGACAAGCCGTCGAGATTTTGCGCAACTATGCACGGTCCGATTTCAAGGTTTCGCATGTCTTGGCGGCGAACTTGGCGGCGACCTTCGCTGCCTTAGCGTCTATCGTCGATTGGCGTCAATCACCGTATCAGTATCTGCAAAGTGTTTGCCATACACTGCGCGCGGTGAACCTGCAGATTCTCCCGTTGGGTCGTCTGGATTTGGCGCCGTGGAAGGACGCCGAGAACGCTACACGCGAGACTTGGGAGCTGCTAACGCGCGCGTTTCCACCCAGTGCGTATAACGCGCCGCTGGAGTCGCTGCTGACGCGCGTCGCAGACGCAATGAAGCGAGTCCTCCCGCTGCTGCGCGAGTTCCGCGAGCCGCCTGTGGAACTGCCGCGCCAGCCCCTACACGATCCACGCTTCGGTCAAGTGGAACCTGTGAAACGACTCTCGGAGTGAGCGTGCCATGCGTTGTGTGCCCAAATGGTTTTTCGGCGTCCTCGCAGGACTGGCGATTATCGGGTACTTGCTCGGTCAGTGGCTCAAACCGCCTGCGCCCGAATCGCCTCCCCCTACCAACATCACTCTGCGGTTCTACCTCTACTTCCGCGACGGAACGCCCTTCCGCCCCTCACGCGACCGAAATGTCTGGATCGTGGAGCCCACAGACCGAGGAACGCCCATCCCCGCTCACGGCGCAGAGCGAACCCAGCCCGCCAACACACGCACACCTTATGTTCTTAGCTGCGACAGGAATCGCTCCTATAACGACCTGTCTGTGGAAATCGTCTGGAGAACAACCGAAGAGTTTCGCAACTGGTTAGAGAACAACTTCATCGTCGAGAACAATCTCGACCGAAGCCGATGGCATAAAAACATAGAATCACTCTTGCGTAGAACGAGCGGGAATAAACAACACTATCCGATTCTCATTCCCGACTTCGGAACAGACTTCTGGGAAGGCAGGTGAGACTATGTTCGGCGACCCGCAACTGAAGTCAAAGACGCTTACAGACATCGAGTATCGGGCTCCTGACGGAGAAGGCGCGTATGATTTGCGCTACGAAGAGGCGCAAATCGTGCTTCCAGGCGACTACAAGCAGGTGGTGTTGTACAACAACAACGAATATCGCCGCTGGTACCGCGTGGTGGTGGCGAATATCGAGGCAGACGGCTATCTGATTGTCGATACATCGGGCGAGGTCCTCGACCCCGACCAGCTGATTCCGCTGGAGCCAAAGGAAGAACTGCCGCTGCTGGTCTACTTCCAGCATGCTCCAGAGAAGCCCCTGCGCGTGGAAGTCTTTGTGGACGAGTGCTTCACAGACGACCCCGACGGCAAGTTTGAGCGTCAGCTGCACGGGCGCTACCTCTTGTCGCCCGCATTTGATCCGAAGAAGTTCGAGATCAAGGCGCAGCCGTCTCGCATCGCCGTGCGCCCGTGGACGCGCGCCGTGCGCTTCAAACTCAGCCTCGAGAACAAAAACGCGCTGACTGTGGAAGGCATCGTGGTGCGACTGGTACCGCGCAACCGCTCCCGCGCCTACGAAGACGAAATCGCCTCCATTCCAATCCCCGACGCCATACGCCCTAATCAGCGATTGGAGATTGAGATAGCGGTTCCCGTGACAGAACGATCCGCTGCAGTGACGCCCATCGATGTACGGGTAGAGTACCGCGTGCCGCGCTATGCAGCCTCCGAAAAACCGCGCGATTTCTCCTCCGCTGCACCCCGCCCACTGGAACTCGTGCCCATCCCCTACATGCGCACCTACTGGCCCGACTGGCTCATCGCAGGGTTGATATTCCTAATCATCAACTCCATCCTGTTCGGAATGCCCCCTGTGTACAAACCCGAACTAATCGTAGAGTTGGCGTTCGAGGGGTACGACGATAAGAATCTGCCTGAAGGCAAAATCGACACCAGAAACAGCTTCGTGATGGTTTATCGCGTCGATCCGAGCGCTCCAATTAATGTATCGAGAAGACCCTCGCTTCGGAGCCAGCTCTCTACAAAGCAGTTGGATGATACTGCGCAATCAAGTGGAAGTAAGCTCGTTTACCACGCTGTGATCATTGGAAATCCGGGTACTGGGTCTATTGGAAACCGCCTTCTCTGGCGACCGCGTGGCTATCTACCCTTCAACGATGCGGGCGTCAAGGTTGAACTCGGCTTAGAATTGAAGGGCGAACAAGAATTCGTATCTAACTACGATGTTAGCAAAGTATTCGTGCGCGACCCAGAAACTGAATATCAAATTGACCAGTTAATTTTCTCGCGCAAGTACCTGTACGGCTATAATCATCGACGAGTCATACTGGTTGTCCCTTACGCCAGCCGAATAAAAGTTCAGCTCCCTAAGTGGAATCCATCGGTTCAAAGAGTTAAGGTACGGGCGCGCTCGGAAGATACGCCGTCAGAAGGTACGCCGCAGGAAGTACAACTCGAAGTCGAGTGCCCGAACGGCGAACCTCAAACGGTAAACATACCCACACATTCCCTACTTGGAGACCGTGAGAGCTGCAAGGTGCGCATAATTGCAGAGTCTTCAGACGGAACTTACCGCACGGAAAAGGTTGTTAATTGCACGCGTGGGGTTACCAGCTCTGTGGTGTTGCCCTCTCCCGAACCGCAAGGTCGCTTCTGGCTCAGCGTCAACACGAATCCGCCAGGCGCAGAAGTTTTTGCAGATGGACAATCCGTTGGTGTGACGCCTTTTGAAAATGTTCTGGTAGCCGTGCCTGACGACGGTACGGTTGACATTCTTGTGCGGAGAGAAGAGTATCGAGAAAGAAGAGACAGACTAAGCGTGTCGCCGAATCAAAGAGTTCAAAGAACCTACACGCTCCGCCAAGAAAATGGAAATGGGTCGCCTCCAAATCAAATTACCCTACAGGTAGACTCTGACCCGCAGGGCGCAGAAGTGCTTGTCAACGGGGTGCCGCAGGGGAGAACGCCCTTCACAGGCGAGATATCCGCTTTCAGGGGCACGATAACTATTGAGCTACGAAAAAGAGAATACAGGGGCGTAAGAGAGATCGTCCGTGTATCGTCCGAACGAACGATTCGTCGGTATTACAGATTGCACCGACTTCCGAGGATCCCAATCGTTATTCAAATCAACGAACCCGACGCGCAAGTGCTTGTAAACGGCAGCCCCGTAGAAAACGCAACGGGAACACTGAATGTCGTTCAAGGCGCCCGTGTCAGCGTTCGAAAAGACGGCTATCGTGCGATTCCCCCCTCGTACACGGTCACTCAGAGCGGCACGCTGTCCTTCTGGTTGCTTGAGCATAACCAAGAATTCTTTTCACAGCTTAGGCGTCATCTTGAGCTGCCGTCGCAAGCACTTCAGAGGATTAATCAATCAGATTTAGCAGTTAGTGTAAGTTTCGAGGACAATACGATTATCGTCAATGCGAACAAAGATTGTTGGGTTCAGATTTACTTCTATCATCCCCGTTCTGATCCCCGTTCTGAAGCGCGACCTGAGTTGGGGGGGGACTGGAAGTTAGCGTACTTTGACGTCCCGCCGCGCAATCAGCGGTTCACAGTTGCTGAAGGACCTCGCGAAGTCCGGAATGTTGATTGGGGCGGCAATACACACTTGTACCTGATTGCGACTACCGCCAACATGCCTCCTACGCGCGACCTTCTTCAAGAGCTGAAACGAGGAAGGGTTCCGCAAGGCAAGTGGTGTATCGTCCGCATCCCGCGTGAATCCATCAGCGAGTAAGTCGTAGTGTATCTTCTGCTACGGAATGCCTTTAATGGGGCTTCGTTTGTAGGCGGCTTTCAACAGCTTGTCGTAGCCGCGCTCTTTATACCGCTTTCCGTTGTATAGCAGAGCAACCTCCTCCCAAGCCGAGTCTATCTTCTGTTGAGGAGCGCGTTTCTGTATCAGTTTGCTGAGTTTTTTCATCGCTTCATGTAGATTTTTTCGTCCTTTTACAACGAACTCGAAGTATTGCAGCTGTACCCACTCATCTGTGTGCATGTCTAAGTAAAACTTGTAGAGGGAAACACGCTGAGGTATTTTGTCGCGCTGAAATACTGGTCCACCTGGATCATCCACATAGTGAGCGACAAAACGCCAGAAGGCATCGTACAAGTTCGGGGTGGCATTGTTGAGATCTTTTATAAGCTTTCCGTCGACATGGCTATACGCACATTCTTGCTGATACACTTTCCCGTCTCCACCCGTTTTACTACGAATTACATATGCGCTTTCATGATAGTCTATCTCCGTTCGACGAGCAATACCCAAAGAATTGTCTCTCTTAAATCCTTCGGGGACAACGATGTTTCCAGACTTAATTTCTATTTGTTCTGGGCAAGGTATACTGTTCCTATCATAGGTTGAAATATAAACTGTATTATGAGAAAAGTTTAGCCCAAGCACCATCCAGCGTCCAAAGCCCCAATCGCATAGATCTAAGGCTCTCTGGAAAAATCCCTCCCCAAAAATCTCTCGCAACCTGCGTGTTCCACTTTCTCCTGTGATTCTGTTGCGACATACTGGCAAGAATGAATCGTTGTCTGCATAGAAACCGCAGTTTCCAGTTTCCACTTCCCCGATTGCCCAGATAATCCCTCTATCCACGCCTAGTGATCGAGCAACTGCCTCAATATGAGCATTGCCTGCACGACGATCATCTGGGACTTGGGGGCTGGATTTTAGGGGCTGCCACTTTTCCCAATCGAGCGGTTGCTCGTAGTTTACACTTGCTGCCCTGGGAAGCTTAGTGGGTCTGCATATGCCCTCCAAGCTTACACGACCGCCCACCAGGAGAGTGGTATTGCCCAAGTATGTGATACACTTATGATACTCATATCCTGCTGAGATTGCCTTTCTCGCGCTATCAGCATCCCATGTTTTGCCTAAATCGCTGAGTCTCTCTCTCGGATCTGGCATCGTCTTTCTCCTCTGCGTCTATTATACCCCATTTTTCGGGGAATTGTGACAGGGTGAAGGGGCACGCGCCGCAATATTCATCCGTGGGCGACCCGCCGAACCTACTCTCAGAGGCATGTTTCGCGAGGCAAGCGTCAACCACCGAGCATATTCCGCTTCCACCAACCTGCCTCTGCGCATACCTTGATTGAACCCCTGTTTCGGCGCAACCGACTCGGCGCTTTTTTCCTTTTGTGGACTTCTTGGTTTTGGCGCTTTTCTTCTTTGATGCGCACCACGGCTTCTGCTGTCCCTGTGAGCCTATCGGCGTAGTTTTGGCTCTTGATGCGCACACTCGCGCTGGTGAACCACCCAAGGAGCACTTATACAACTCCATCAGGCTCTTAGCGTAGCCAGGCAAGCCTCCGTTGTACAGTCTGGCAAGTCTTTCCCACTTCGTTATATCATCGGGGTTATATATGGCATCTTGCATGGCAGCTTATAGACCGCCCTTGCCTTTCACGAACGCAACAAGGTATTCCGCTTGCTTTTGCCCATCAGTCATCGTTCATTTTTTGAATTGTGTGATTAAATCCAAAACTTTGATATACCAACAGTACGGCTTGAATTCGTCTGACACATTTTTTTAATTAAAATAGTAACGCAGACATCTGGCAGTGTTTTTTCGGTGTAAGATTTTTGCAGGCTTTCCCGTACGCCCCGTCCGCAATCACCATCTGCGCCGACGGATACCGACAAAGGCACACCCTCCAACACCCCACGCGCCCCACGCGCGTCCGACACACCGCAGGCGAGACCCATACCCCAAGCACACTGCCCTGCGAGTCCACCACGATATGCCGCTTGCGCCTTCTTATCTTCTTGCCCCCGTCATACCCGCGTGCCCCCGCTTTGCAGTGGACGGGACACTCGGACTGTCCACTGCAAGATACTTGAGCGCTGCTTTGCCCGCCTGCGCCCGCGCCTGCTCGACCAGTGTATCGCGTACCTGCGCCAGCACACCACGCCTTTGCCACCGCCGAA
>Ga0308405_1000769_pt1 | contig 17491 bp, 18 predicted proteins | sample HotsprSampleMS13_FD_203473 | JGI IMG/M metagenome (GOLD analysis project Ga0308405, IMG submission 203473) | Hot spring phototrophic mat microbial communities from Mushroom Spring, Yellowstone National Park, Wyoming, United States - 20060912_MS13 ...
AAGGCGTAGTGAGCAATGAGTTTAGCAAGGATTACTTTTTAGCCCTAAAGGGCTAAAAATCTATGAGGAGTTCTCTTTTATTTAATTATAAACTAAAAAATTAAGAATTTTTTAGTTAGAAGTTCTTAATATTAATAGGTTTGATGCAACAGCAAGGGATGTTATTATTCTGGAGGGCAAAGAACAATTGACGTTCAAGCCCTCCAGTATACTCCATTGCTACTAATGTAGGATTTAATGAAGTGATGTATTTAACAAACTTCTTAATGCCCTTGCTGTTGTTGTCAAACCTCATTGTCTTGTTTGACTCATAGATGTAGATGTCAGGATAACTTTTTAACCTGTAAGGTTAAAAATATTAAGGTATTACTGATTTAATAAAGGAATTGCTTTATTTTAACTAAAAAATTAAAATTTTTTAGTTAGAGACATCTACACCGATTGTAATTGTGTTGTTTGTTATGTTCTCTAACTTATTCATGGTTTACTCCTTTTCTGACACTTTTCCATCCTTGCGTAAAGATTGAGGCTTTATAGCCTGTGCAGGAATACGGAATTAAGTGTCAGATGCAGAGGTATGGGATTTTACGCTCACTTACGAACTTTAAAGTTCAAGAGGTGATCAAGTTCCCATACCTCTGGATTTATTTTAGTTTTCAAGAGAACTTTTGCTCTCTATAAATTTAATTTTAAAATATTATAACTAAATTTTAACATACAAGAAGTGAAAAAGTAAGAATTGTGAGAAACGTTAGATATGTTGGATGATGGATTATGGATTTTGTATTAGGGATGATGAATTGGTTTGACATAGAGTTTGAGCAATAATTTGGGAGGCTAAAGTTGCCATACAAACAAAATCCCCTCAATCCCCCTTTATAAAAAGGGGAGAAATAGAAGAGGGAAGATGTAGAGAAGAAGTTTTTGATTTAGAGTTAAATGGATTAAAGAAGTTTGTGTTAATGAGAGAAAATAAAGTTAAGTCACAAATAGCAAAAGTGGGAGATTAGTATGCCTAAAAAAAGAATATTGATTATAGGGGTGATAGTTTTTGCTATTAGTGGTATTGCTATGGGTTTTATAATGACTGGTGGTAATTTTACCGCTCAATTAACAGAGATTGTTACTTTTGGAAGCAAAATTGTTTCCTCTGATGGTAATACTTCTGTTACACAATCCGTAGGAAGTATAAATCTTGGACAGGAGAAAATTACTGGTGGTAATTATGAGGTTATCTCAGGTGGTGCGGGTAGCGGGATTGTTATTCAAGTGGGTGCATCATCATCTCTTGATAATGTTAAGGTATATCCAAATCCATATAAACCTGGAACTGGTGGTATTTATGATAATTCATCACTCGGGGAAGGAATTGTTTTTAGCAACTTAACTCCAAATGCTAATATAAAGATTTTTAATATTGCAGGCGAACTTGTAGCAGAATTTAATGAAACAGATGGCGATGGTAAATATTTATGGGATACAAGAAATTCTAAGGGTGAAAAGGTTGCAAGTGGTGTTTATATTTATTACATAAAAAATCCTGCTGATGGTAAACAAAAAACAAAGGGGCGTATTGTAATAATCAGATAAAGAGGATTTTATGAAACTAAAAATTTCGTTAATTTTAATAGTTTTTATTTTAAGTGTTAATAATGTTTTTCCTCAATCAAAAGGAACAACATCAGCCAGTTTTTTAAAGATTGGAGTTGGAGCAAGAAATATTGCTATGGGTGAGACAGGAGCCACCTCTGAGGATGTAAATAGTATATACTGGAATCCTGCTGGTTTAAATTCATTAAAAGAAAAAGAAATTTCACTTACTCATACTATGTGGTTTGAAACAATAAACTATGAACATATTGCTGCTGTTCTCCCTATGAGATATGGGAATCTTGGTTTTGGATTGAATTATCTGTCTATGGGTGATATGGATAAATATGATAATACGGGGACAAAACAGAATAGCAAAATGTCAGCAAATGATATTGCTTTAACCTTTGCATATAGTAGAAAAAAGCTAATTATAAAAGAAAACTTACCTTCTTTAAATTTTGGGGTTAATCTAAAATACCTGCGAAGTAAACTTGAAGATGAGAGCGCAACTGCTATTACAACTGATATTGGTTTTCAAACAGAGATACAAAATCCAAAACTTAAATTTGGTCTGGTATTTCAAAACATAGGAACTAAAATGAAGTTTATAAAAGAAAGTTTTTCTCTGCCCACCAATGTTAAATTTGGGACGGAATATTCTTTATTAATAAAAAATAATCCATTAAACTTATTGCTTGATATAAATTTTCCAAATGATAATAATCCAAGATTAAATTTTGGTGCTGAATATGTAATTCGTAATTGGAAGAAGGCAGAGATATTTACACGATTGGGATATGGATCTTATCATAAAGGTTTTGAAGATATTTCAGGTCTAACTACTGGTATAGGATTTAAGTTTGAGAATTATACTCTTGACTATGCTTTTGTTCCTTATGGCGAGTTAGGAAATACACATCGTATATCTTTCTCAATGAAGTTTGGCGGGAAAATAAAAGAAGAGGGGGAAGAAAAGATGGAAAAAGTTCGGGAAGTATTCATAAAAGAACAACCTAAATAAACCAAACTTCCTCAAACAGTAGAAGAAAGCACTCCAATAGTTAAACCAGAAAAAGAACCCGGTAAAGAATTAGAGGAAAAGGTGATGAGTGATTTGAAACTCAAATTTATATTCAACTCAGATAAACTTTTTAGTGTTGACTGGACTACGCTTACGCCAGAGGGATATAAAACGCTTAATGAAATTGGTCAATTATTGTTCAGCAATCCAAAAGATAAAGTGATTATTTAAGCATATACTGATAATGTAGGTTCAAGAGAAATGAATATAGAGTTATCAATTAAGCGTGCGAAAAGTGTATATGATTATTTCGTTAAAAAGAGATAGAACCTGCCAGAATGGAAATTAAAGGAGACGGTCCTGATAAACCAATTACGTCAAACGATACAGATGAGGGAAGAGCAAAGAACCGTAGAGTTGAAATTATATTGTATAAGTAAAATTCCATATAGGGAACTTTCTTTTTTTAAATCAAAAATTTTCCAACTGAAATTTTTGAGTTAAATCAATCTTCACATTAGGTAAGGGTTATATAAAATTTTGTGTTTTTGGGGATAATAATCATAATATCATTATTCACCTGTTTTTATTGTTAAATCTTACTTCATTTGTAAATAAATTTTTTTGTATAATAAATTATATAACCAAAAGGTTATTTAGTTATATAAAGGAGAGAGATATGAAAGAAAATGAAAATAAAAAGGAAAATAATAAGAATACTCAGGAGAACACCTCTAAAAAAAATTTACTTAAAAGATGGATTGAGAAAATTGATAAAAAAATTGAAGAGAAATCAAAAAATTCAGGGTGTTGCAAGGGTAAAGGTTGTTGCTAATGGGATTAGGAAAAATTCTCTGTAGTTGTGATGTTAGAAATATTATTAGTTTTTTTATTTATGATACTCTTAAAATATTTCTTCTTCTTTTTTTTTTATCGCAGTTATAGGAATTTTAAGAACTTATATTTCAAGAAAGACAATAGAAAGCAAATTAAGCGGCAAAGGTATTCTGCCTTATTTTTTTGCTTCGGCTTTTGGCGCTTTAACTCCCTTTTGTTCCTGCTCTTCTATCCCATTTTTTATAAGTTTTATAAAATTAAGATTGCCTCTTGGAGTAATATTTGCTTTTTTGATAACATCCCCACTTGTAAATGAGTATCTGGCAGTTATGATGGCTGGATTTTTTGGGATGAAGATAACATTCTTATATATCTTATTTGGAATGTTTTTGGGGATATTTTCTGGTATTATTATTTCAAAAATGAAGTTAGAGAAATATATTGTCGAGGATATAGAGGCAGACGAACAAAATATTGATAATGAAGAAAGAGTATATAATAGATTTATTGAAAGAATAAAGTTTGGAATTGAAGAGTCTATAGATATAATAAAAAAACTTTATTTATGGATTATTGTCGCCGTTGCCATAGGAGCTTTTATTCATAATTATGTGCCGCAAGAAAAAATACATGGTATTATTTCAAGGGTAGGAATTTTTTCAGTGCCGATAGCGACCGTTTTGGGCGTTCCTATGTATGGAAGTTGTGCTGCGATTTTGCCGATAGCTGCGGCTCTTTTTCAGAAAGGAATACCATTGGGAACCGCTTTGAGTTTTATGATGGCTGTATCTGCTTTAAGTTTGCCAGAGGCGATAATGCTTAGAAGAGTTATAAAACTAAAACTTATAGCTATATTTTTTGCTATTACTACTTTCGGAATTATTCTTGCCGGATACATTTTTAATTTTATACAGACGTTTAACATAAAGTAAGTGAGTGAAAAGTGAAATTCCTGTGTTTTCCTTCTTTATTAAAATGTGATGAAAGAGAGATTTTCATATTATTCTATAACTTCTCTTACTCAAATAGATTTTTTGAGCAAACTTTAAAAAGCGGATATGGAAGATAAAATAAAATTTTTAAAACTTCTTTCAGATAAGACAAGGGTAAGAATACTAAATCTTTTAAATGGAAGAAGCGTTTGCGTTTGTAATTTAGAGCAGACTTTAGGACTTACTCAAGCGGCTGTTTCAAAGCATATCTCAAAATTAAAAAGATTCGGGATTTTGAAAGAAGGGCAGAAAAGTTTCTGGACATATTACTCGCTTGATATTAAAGATAAAGAGTTAAAGGAAATCTTTGACTCTGTTTTTTCAAAATTTAAGAATGAGAAAATATTAAAAGAAGATATAAAAAAATTAAGTAAGGTTTCCTGTTCTATTAAAAGGAGTAAATGTGAATAAGAAAATAAAAGAAAATCATAATTGCTGTTGTAGTGGTTCTTTCTGTGGTGGGGAAATAACGGAAATAAAAAGAAGCGCTAAATGCCCAGTTTGCAAGAAAAAAGGTAAATCTGTTGATTATGAAACTGCAAGAGGTATACTAAAAAAGTCAATTAAATTAGATAAAAATAAAAATTTCCTTTTATGCATAAATCCAGATTGCGAGGTTTCATACTTTACATCTGATGATGCTTTTTATTTGAAAGATTGTTACGTTGAGTTTGACTTTAAAAAGAAAGATAAAAAAAGATATGCCTGTTATTGCAATAAACTTACCTATGAAGAAGTTGCAAAAGTTATAAAAGAAACAGGAAATACTTCATGGTCTTTTGTTGTAAAAAAAGCAAAAGGTAAAATAAATCCATGCAATTGTCTTTTTAAAAATCCTTTTGGCGAGTGCTGTACATTAAATTCTTTTAAAAAAGCAGTTTTGGAAAGCAAAGTTTAAAGGAGGTGATAAATGAAAAAGATAATCTTCCTTTGCACTGGAAATTCATGCAGAAGCCAGATGGCTGAAGGACTTGCAAGGCATTTTCTTGATAAAAATGAGTTTGAGTTTTACTCAGCCGGCACAAAACCATCTTTTGTAGATCCAAGAGCGATAAAAGTAATGGCTGAGATTGGAATTGATATATCAAATCACAGGTCCAAAAGCGTTGATGAGTTTAAGGGTATGGATTTTTATGCGGTAATTACAGTTTGCGATAAAGCAAGAGAATCCTGTCCTGTTTGGTTTGGAAAGACTGTAAAGAAAATTCATAACAGTTTTGAAGATCCACCTTTTTTGGCAAAGGATTCTAAAACTGAAGCAGAAGCGCTTAGCCATTATAGAAGAGTTAGGGATGAGATAAAAAATTTTATACTTAAACTTCCAGAAATATTAAAAGATTAAGGAGAAAATATGGAAAAAAAGATGAACTTTTTTGAGAAGTATCTGACTCTTTGGGTGGTTTTATGTATGATAGCAGGTGTTATGATAGGAAGAAATTTTCCTGTTATAATTGATACTTTAAGAAAAATGGAGTTTGGAACCGATACTCATATAAATATACCAATAGCGATACTTTTATGGCTTATGATTTATCCTATGATGTTAAAAATTGATTTTGCTTCGCTTAAAAATGTAGGCAAAAAACCAAAAGGGCTTTTTATAACTCTTTTTGTAAACTGGCTTGTAAAGCCGTTTTCAATGGCTTTTTTTGGCTGGTTATTTTTTAAGCATATATTTGTTCCCTGGATTGGACCGGAGATGTCCCAGCAGTATATAGCAGGCGTTATAATACTTGCAGCTGCGCCATGCACTGCTATGGTTTTTGTCTGGAGTTATTTGGTTGACGGGGACGCTGCTTATACGCTTGTTCAGGTTGCTTTAAATGATTTGATAATGCTTGTGGCTTTTGCGCCTGTGGTTAAAATGCTTGTAAGCGGGGCTTCAAGTTTAGTTGTTCCTTTCAATGTTCTTTTATGGGCTGTTTTTATCTTTGTGGTTATCCCGCTTAGCGCTGGTTTTATAACAAGAAATCTGGTTATAAAAGCAAAGGGGGAAGAGTGGTTTTCAAAGAGTTTTCTTCCAAAATTTGGGCCTGTAAGTATAATTGCTTTGCTTACAACTCTTGTTTTTATATTCGCTTTTCAGGCAGATAATATAACTCAAAGGTTTTTTCATGTTATTTTAATAGCTATACCTATACTAATACAGGTTTATTTTAACTCTGGACTGGTTTATTGGTTAATGAGAAAGTTTAAGGTTGAATTCTGTGTTGCAGCTCCAGGCGCATTGATTGGCGCAAGCAATTTCTTTGAACTTGCGGTTGCTACTGCTATAGCGCTTTTTGGTGCGGATTCTGGCGCTGCTCTTGCCACCGTGGTTGGTGTTCTTGTTGAAGTCCCTGTAATGTTAAGTGTTGTAAAATTCTGTAATAAAACAAAAAACTGGTTTGATTTTGATAAAACAAGTTAAAAGTATCTGACAATTTTCCAATTGTTAAAAGTGTAGTTTCATATCTTGCTCTGAATAAAGGCATCCTGACGCTCCGATGCTTTGATCGGGACAGGTAACGTTGGGGTGCAACTACAAATATTCATTATATAAATATGACCTACGAAGAATATATTTCTGAGAAGATTTAGCGAAGTAGAATTTCTTATAAGTGAACTTTTCTTTTTTAACTCAAAAATTTTTAACTGGGAAAAATAAGTAATTTTTAATAGGTAATAAAAATAATGAAAAAGGTAAAAAATGTAAGATATGGTTTGGTTTTTGGCAGTAAAAATATTGAACTTGTAGAAAATTCAATTATTAAAATCCCTTTGAAATTCTTATTACGTGTCTAATAAATTTTTAAAATAAACTTATTTTATTAATTTTGATTTATTATTTCTTTTACTTCTTTTAAATATTTTTCTCGTGTGGAATTATCAACTGTTGGAACAGCATAAAATATTTTCATTGTTATTTCTTTTATTCCACAAAAACCAAGGACTCCTTCTTTTATCTGTCTTGTTATTATTTCATTTATTTTATATCCGTCGTAAACTTCTTTTGTCCCGCCTGTTGTGGTAAAAATTAATGCTTTTTGATTTAATAAGCCTTCTATCTTTCCATTATTATACCGATATGCAAAACCATAAGAAAAAACTCTATCTATAAAACCTTTTAAAATAGCCGGGTAAGACCACCACCAGGTCGGATATATAAATATCAATCTTTCAGATTCCTTTATCATTTGCTGATATCTTTTTACATCATCTGAATATGTCTTCTCCGCCATTTTTGAAAAATCAGAGATATCAAGAGTTGGTTTAAAATTTTCTTTATAAGAATCTATTAATTTATAATCTTCATTTTTTGAGTTAAGGGCTTCAATAACAGTTTTAAGTATTGCTGAATTAAAACTTTTCTCACTTGGATGAGCATATATTATTAGGTTTTTCATAAAGACTTCCTTTTGGTTTTAATATCCTATCTATTTCATTTCCCAGCTGACGGATAAAAAGGTTCAAGGTTCAATGCTCACATCCTAAAGGATCTGTCAGCTGTGAGTTGTTTTTTTATAGATTGTCTTGAGTGAACTTATTGGTTTGTTAATTCGCCGATATAAAAGGTATCTTTTAATTTTTTTGCCTTTTCAGAATGTGGTCTTCCTGAACCAATTTTATTTCCTTTTTCATCTGTTCTTGTTTCAAATAATTTAGTTGCGTCTTTGCCACAGCCCAAAAGTATATTCTTATTGTGTTTTTTGGAAAATTCAGATACATCATAAACCTTATTATTTATAACAAGCCAGCAATTTCCTTTTTGATTGTGTTTTAACACCTCTTCCATTGTAAAAGACTTTGTAGCCGATTGGATATTTTCTATTTTAGTATTCTGAGAATGTTTATGCTCTCCTTTATGTTCATCGCATTCTTTACACATTTTTCCTTTCTTCATTGATTTTAGATATTTTTCTGGTTCTTTATTGAATTTTTCAACACAATCAGGGCAGCAAAAATAATATGTTTTTTCTTTATATTCTGTTTTGGGTGATTTATCAGTAGCGATAAATTCTGTTCCCATAACTGGGCAGATTAATTTATTACCTATAATTAAGCCTTCTTTTTCTTCTTTTATGTACTTTTTGGGATCTTTTTTAAACTTTTTAACACAATGATTGCAGCAAAAGTAATATGTTTTTCCATTATACTCATATTTTGGTGTCTTTGAAGTTATTTGTTTTTTTTCGCCTGATACAGGGCATATAAAAGTATTTCCTATAACATTTTCTTTTTTAACTTCTTGAGTTGATTTTTTCGCTGTATCATTGGCTTTATTTTCCTGGCTATATGCGATATTTGTGATTATCGCAATAGCGAGTACTGCTACTACTAATGTTTTTATTTTATTCATCTATTACCTCCTTTCCTGTTTTTCTAACTATTTCCTTTATATTTTCAATATTTATTTTTGTCTCATCAAAATCAACAAGCATAGTTTGGGTTTTATGCGAGGGGATAACTTTATTTATTCCTTCAATTCCTTTAAATGCGTTTATTAAAGAATTTTCGCATCCAGCGCAGGCAATTGTTTTTATTTTCAGTTCTATTTTCATAAGATTAAAATTTTTTATAAATTTCTATAAGTTCTTTTATTTTTGCGTTTATCTCATTTTCATCTTTTGATTGCATCGCTTTCTTTAAGCAGGTATTTAGATGTCCTTCAAGAATTATAAGGTTTATGCTTTTTAAAGCGCCAATTACGGCAGATATCTGCTGAAGTATATCTATGCAGTATTCCTTATTTTCTATCATATTGGAAATACCGCGAATCTGCCCTTCTATTCTTTTCAATCTTGGTTTTATTTCTTTTATGGTTTTATCTGTTATCATAAATACATTATACTATCTTGGAGTATGCTTGTCAAGTTATCCTTTTTTTCTGATATAATATTTATGTATATGATACTCCATAGGAGTATTTGGTTATGAAAAAATATCTTTTTGCACTTTTGTTTTTTATCCTTTTATTAAATTTAAATATTTTTCCACAAAATAAAGAAATAAATATTGATATATTGATTAAAGAGGCGATTGAAAGAAATCCAGAGATTTTATCTGCAAAAAAGGAATATGAATTTTATAAAAGTAAAATATCTGAAAGTTATTATCCTTCAAATCCACAGATTGAGTTTGAAAGAATGTATAGCGGGGATGAAAAGAATTTTGTAATAAGACAGAAACTTGAATTCCCAACTAAACTCCATATCACAAAAAAGATTTCAGAAAATTATTATCAGATCTATAAGTGGAAGTATTTATCGATAAAAAACGAAGTGGTCTATAAACTATATGAGGCATATATCAATTACTATCTTTCATTTGCTTATGAATCGCTTTATAGAGAAAATATTGATTTGATGAAGGCGTTTTTAAAGATTATTGAAGCCAAAAATTCATTTAATTACGCAAAACAAAGCGATATTTTAAAAGCCCAGATTGAGTTATTAAGGATTGAAAATAGCGCCGAACTTATAAATCAGGAAAAAGAGATTTATAAATCCAAAATAAATTCTATTTTAAACAGAGATATAAATTCAGATTTAGGGTTCCCTTCAGAATTAAAATTTGAAGAAGAGGAATTTTCATATGAAGATTTAAAAAATAAAATTGAGAAAAATAATCCGGACTTAAATTCTTTTCTTTTTAATATTTTAATTTCCGAAAAAAATATTAATCTTTCTAAACAGGAAAATATTCCAGATACTATTCTTTCTTACAGGAAAAGAAATTCAAATAATTCATCTATGGACAATACCTATGACTTTTCCATTGGCTTTAGTTTGCCTATATGGTTTAAAAAACAGAAAGACAACATAAATGCCTCTAAAATAGAAAAAGAAATGCTTATGGCAAAATATAATTCAGATAAGAACAATGTTCTTTTTAAACTTAAAGAGATATTGACTGAAATTCAAACATATAAAAAATTTATAGATTTATATAAAACTGCTTTTTTGCCTCAGGCAGAGTCCTTATTGAGATTATCTATGAGAGAATTTGAAAATAATAAAGGAAGTTTTATAGATTTTCTTGATGCATACAGAAATTTTATTTAGATAAAAAAAGAATATTACTCTTATCTTGGAAATTATTTTATATTGAAGGCAGAAATTAAAAGGATTGGTGGGGAAGAAAATGAATAAAAAGAAAATTTTTATTTTATTGATTATTATATCAGGAGTTTTTTCTATTGTTTATTATAAAAGAAATATATTTCATAAACAAAACGCTATGGAAGTTTCCGCTATTTATTACTGCCCTATGCATCCGGATTATACCTCAAATAAACCGGGTAGTTGTCCTATATGCAGTATGGATTTAGTTTTAAAAGAAAAAAATGAAAAATTGAACGCTAAAAATAAAAGTAGCGAGAATAATAAAACAACTAATATTAAACTTTCAGACGAAAAAAAACAGATGATAGGAATAAAAACATTTAAAGCGGTTTATAGAAATTTAGAATATGAAATAAAAGCACCGGCATATATTGGCTATGACCCTGATTTGTATAACGCTCTTTATGAATATAAAGAGGCGATAAAAATAGAAGAAAATTTTAAGTCATCTAAAAGCAAGAACATTCAAGATATGTCTGTCTCTATGATTGAGTCAGCTCGCTTAAAACTTAAAATTTTAGGGCTTAATGAAGAAGAAATAAAAAATATATCAGAAAGCGATTTTTTCAATCTTATAATAAATCAAAATTCTGATTATATCTGGGCTTATATCGATATCTATGAAAATGATGTCCCATTTATTAAGATAGGTGATAATGTTGAACTTACAAATAAAATTTATGGGGATAGGGTTTTTAAAGGAGTTATAAAGGCGATTGACTCTATTATTAAACCTCATACAAGAACGCTCAGAGTAAGGGCTATTGTTGAAAATAAGGATAAATTGCTCAAATTTCAAAATTATCTGGAAGCGAAAATAAAAGTCAAACTTGGAAATAAACTTGTAATTCCAGTGGATTGTGTTTTAGATTCAGGAGATAAAAAGATTGTCTATGTGGAAAAGGAAAATGGGATTTTTGAAAAAAGAATTATAAAAACGGGTGTGTCAGATGGGGAATTTGTTGAAGTAAAACAAGGATTAAAATCCGGAGAGTTAGTGGTGAGAGAAGGAAATTTTATGCTTGATTCTGAGGCAAAACTTAAAGGTATCTGATGACAAAAAAAATTATAAAATTTTCAGCTGAAAACAAATATCTTATCCTTGTGATATTTTCTTTCCTTATTTTTATCGCCTACTATTGTATTAAAAATATAAAACTTGACGCTATACCAGATCTTTTAGATACTCAGGTTATAGTATATTCTAAATGGGATCGCTCCCCTGATATTATAGAAGATCAGGTAACATATCCTATAATCACATCTCTTTTGGGAGCGCCGAAGGTAAAAGCGATAAGAGGATATTCTGATTTCGGTTTTTCTTATGTCTATGTGATTTTTGAGGATGGAACCGATATTTATTGGGCGCGTTCAAGGGTTGTGGAATATTTGAGCAAAATACTTCCAAAATTGCCAGAGGGGGTTCAGACGGAACTTGGTCCTGATGCCACAGGTGTTGGATGGGTTTATCAATATGCTTTAATTGATAAAACCGGAAAACATAGTTTAACAGAACTTAGAAGCTATCAGGATTGGTTTTTGAAATACCAATTACAGCAGGTCGCTGGCGTAAGCGAAGTTGCAAGCATAGGCGGGTTTGTAAAGCAGTACCAGATAAATATAGATCCCCATTTACTTGTTTCTTATAAAATTCCGCTTTCAAAAGTTATTGAAGCGGTTAAAAACTCAAATTATGAAACAGGCGCAAGATTAGTTGAGGTTTCTGGCGCAGAGTATATGGTGAGATTAAAAGGTTATATAAAATCAATAAAGGATATAGAAAATACTGTTATCTCAACTAGTGAAAATGGAGTGCCGATACTGATTAAAAATGTAGCGAGTGTCTCAATAGGGCCTGAGATAAGAAGGGGGATTTCAGATTTAGACGGGGAGGGGGATGCGGTTGGCGGAATTATAGTAATGAGACATAGAGAAAATGCTCTTGATGTAATAAAAAGAGTAAAGCAAAAAATAAATGACTTAAAGCCATATCTGCCTGATGGCGTTGAAATAGTTACAACTTATGACAGGTCGGATTTAATTTTAAGAGCCATAGATACATTAAAGAAGCAATTAAAAGAGGAGTTGATAATAGTAAGTCTTGTAATACTTTTATTTTTATGCCATATACCATCTGCAATTGTCCCAATTCTTACTATACCTGTATCAATAATGCTTACATTTATTTTGATGTATATCTTTGATATAAATTCAAATATAATGTCTGTGTCTGGAATTGCTATATCCATAGGAGTTCTGGTAGATGGGGCTATAGTTGAGGTTGAAAATGCCTATAAAAAACTTGAAAGATGGAAAGAGAAAGGTGGTAAAGAGGATTTTCATAAAGTAAGACTGGAAGCTTTAATGGAGGTTGGGCCTTCAGTATTTTTCTCGCTTTTAGTTATAGCAGTGGCTTTTTTGCCTATATTTACTCTGATTGACCAGGAGGGGCGACTATTTAGACCGCTTGCCTGGACAAAGACATTTACTATGTTTATAGCATCTTTTTTGGCTCTTACATTTGACCCTGCTGTTAGAATGATATTTACAAGAATGGATTATTTCAATTTTAAACCAAAATTTATTTCAAGTATTTTAAATGCCATAACAGTTGGGAAGTATTATCCAGAGGAAAAGCATCCGATAAGCAAAATACTTTTTAGATTTTATGAGCCAGTTTGCAGATGGGTTCTTAAAAAGCCAAAGACAATAATTTTAATTGCTATTTTATTGACGATCTCAACAATTCCTGTCTTTTTTAAAATTGGCTCTGAATTTATGCCGCCTTTAAATGAGGGCTCTATATTTTATATGCCGACTACCCTTCCAGGGATATCTGTAAGCGAGGCGCAAAAACTTTTACAAAAACAAGATGAGATATTAAAATCATTTCCTGAAGTTGAAAGGGTTTTTGGGAAAGCGGGAAGAACGGATACATCTACAGACCCTGCTCCATTTTCAATGATGGAGACAACTGTTATATTAAAACCAGCAGAAAAATGGCGAAAGAAAGAGAGATGGTATAGCAGTTGGGCTCCAGAATTTTTACAAAAAATTTTAAGGCATATATGGTATGACAGAATAACCTGGGAAGAACTTATCTCAGAGATGGATGAGAAAATGAAATTTTCAGGTCTTGTAAATGCCTGGACCATGCCTATAAAGGCAAGAATAGATATGCTTTCCACCGGTATCAGAACTCCAATAGGAATAAAAATTTCTGGAAGCGATTTAAAAAAAATAGAAGAGATAGGAATTGAAATAGAAAAAATAATAAAAGATTTAAAAGGAACAAGGTCAGTTTATGCCGAGAGAACCACAGAAGGATATTTCATTGACTTCAATATAAGAAGAGAAGTTATTTCAAGATACGGGCTTTCTGTAAAAGAAGTTGAAGATTTATTAATGACCGCTATAGGTGGAGCAAATCTTAATACTACTATTGAAGGTAGAGAGCGTTATGGCGTCTTATTGAGATATCCTCGCGATTATAGAGATAATGTGGAAAGATTAAAAAAAATTGTAATTCCGCTTGAAAATGGAATGAGTGTTTTGCTTGAACAGATCGCGGATATTGAATTAAAAAAAGATCCTGGTATGATAAGAGATGAAAATGGGCTTTTAACTGGTTATGTATATGTGGATATAAAAGATGTGGATATAGGAAGTTATGTAAAAAATGCTAAAGAAGAACTAAATAATAAATTAAAACTTCCACCAGGATATTCAATAACATTTAGCGGACAGTATGAAAATATGTTAAGGGTAAGGGAGCGTCTTAAGATAGTTTTGCCGCTTACAATTTTTATAATATTTATTCTTCTTTACTCAAATACAAGATCTATTTTTAAGGCGGTTCTTGTTATGCTTGCAGTTCCATTTTCAATAATAGGCGCTATTTGGTTTATTTATCTACTTGGTTATAATATTTCTATTGTTGTTTGGGTTGGAATGATCGCTTTAATGGGGCTTGACGCTGAGACAGGAGTTTTTATGCTTTTATATTTAGACCTCGCTTATAATGAGTTTAAGAAAAACGGGAAATTGAAAAATCTTTCTGACTTAAAAGAAGCCATAATATATGGCGCTGTTAAAAAAGTTCGGCCAAAGATGATGACTGTAATGGCTGCTTTTATGGGACTTCTTCCAATAATGTGGTCTCTTGGAACTGGCTCTGATTTAATGAAGAGAATTGCGGCTCCTATGATAGGCGGGCTTTTTACAAGTTTTGCATTAGAACTGCTTGTTTATCCTGCTGTATATTATTTATGGAAGAGAAAGGATTTTGAAAATATATAAGGTTAAGGAGGCTATTATGGATTGTTGTAGCAAAGAGAAAAAAGAAACATTATGCGAAATTGCTAAAAATAAAAATATTGAAGAATTAAAAAAACTTGCAAAAAATGCTAAATACATTTGCCATGGCTGTTATAGAGTTACAAATGACTCGAAAAAAATTTGCTAAGCCAGAGAAATTAGATGATTAAAATTATGAAAAAAGAGATTAAAATAATTGGAATGCACTGCGTAAATTGCGCTATGACAGTTGAAAAAGCGATTTTAAGTTCAAAAGGAATAAAAAGCGCTAAAGTTAATTATTCAAATTCAAAAGGATATATTGAGTATAATCCTGATATTATTGACTTAAAAGAGATTTATAAAATAATTGAAAATTCTGGTTATAAAGCAGTTGAGGATAAGTATGAAATAGAGGAGAATAAAGAGTATTTGAGATTGAAAAAAAGATTTTTTCTTTCATTAATTTTTTCTATACCACTTGCTTATATAGCAATGGGAGAGCATTTAAATTGGCATATTCCTTATTTTATTTTAAAATACAATCCTGTTATTCAGTTTATAATTACAAGCATAATCATTTTTATAGGAATGGATTTCTTTATAAAAGGAATAAAATCAGTAATAAGTTATAAAACAGCGACTATGGATACTCTTATAACTCTTGGAGTTGGCTCGGCTTATATTTATAGTTTATATCAGACATTTATTTGGTTTAATAATGGTTTTATGGTTCATCTTTATTATGAAACTGCTGCTTTTCTGATAACCTTTATTTCGCTTGGTAAATTACTTGAAAATAAGGCAAAAAAGAAAACAACAAACGCTATAAGAAAATTAATGGAATTAAAACCAAAAGAAGCCACTTTAATAAAAGATAAAAAGGAAATTATAATAAAGGTTGATGAGATAAATGTTTGGGATATTATTTTGATAAGACCTGGAGATAAGATACCTGTTGATGGAATTATAATTGATGGATTTTCATCGATTGATGAGTCAATGATTAGCGGTGAGAGTATGCCAGTATTTAAAAAGTCAGGGGATACTGTCTTTGCAGGAAGTATAAATTTAGATGGGAGTTTTAAATTTATGGCGACAAAAGTGGGTAAGGATACTTTTTTATCAAATATAATAAAAACCGTTGAAGATGCTGCAAATTCAAAAGCGCCAATACAGCAGTTTGCAGATAAAGTGGCAATGTATTTTGTCCCATCGGTTTTAGGAATATCTATAATTACATTTCTGGTCTGGATTTTATTAAAAAATGATTTTTCATTTGCAATTTCTAATGCGATCTCGGTTCTTATAATTGCCTGTCCCTGCGCTTTGGGACTTGCTACTCCAACAGCAGTTATGGTTGCAAGCGGAATTGCTGCAAAAAACGGGGTTTTGATAAAGAATGCTATTGCTCTTGAATTATTGAATAAGATAGATTTTGTTGTTTTTGATAAAACTGGAACTATTACGGAGGGAAATCCAAAAGTTTGCGATATAAAAACTTATGGTATATCGGAAGATGATTTTTTAGCTTATATAACATCAATTGAAAAAAATTCAAATCATCCACTTTCAAAAGCAATTTTATCTGAGGTTCAAAAAAGAAATCTAAAACTTAAAGATTCAACTGATTTTAAATCATACAGCGGACTTGGAGTTGAAGGTTTTGTTGAAGGCAAAAAAATTATAGCAGGAAGCAAAAGATTTATTTTAGAAAATGGATTTGATTTGAAAGATTTTGAGAAGGATATAAATAGATTTGAAGAAGAAGGGAAAAGCATTATTATTGGAGCAATTGAAAATAATGGCTTTGGGATTATCTCTTTTATTGATGATATAAAATATGGAGCAAAAGAAGTTATTGATTATCTTAAAAAAAGAGGAAAGAAAGTTTTAATGATTAGCGGAGATAACAGAAAAACTGCTAAGTTTATATCTGATAAACTTCAAATTGATTATATAGCTGAAGTTTTGCCTGATGAAAAAGCAAAAAAAATAAAAGAGATAAAAGAAAAGGGATATAAGGTTTTAATGATTGGAGATGGGATAAATGACGCTCCAGCTTTAATTGAGGCAGATACTTCAATTTCTTTTTCAAAGGCAAGCGATATAGCAATTGAAAGTGGGGATATAATAATTATCAAAAATGATATAAAAACAATTATAAAGGCCTTTGAAATAGCGGGGTATTCCTTTAATAAAATAAAGCAAAATCTTTTTTGGGCTTTTATATATAACATAATAGGAATTCCTGTCGCCGCCGGCGTCTTATATCCAATAAATGGTTTTTTATTAAATCCTGTTTTTGCTTCAATGGCTATGGCTTTAAGTTCTGTTTCAGTAGTTACTAATTCCATTTTAATGAAAAAAGAGTTTTAGATATTAACTAAATAAAGAGGTGTTTGCTTTAGTTACAAAACTTATGCCTAATTGGTCATGTCAATATTTGTGTGTAAATTGGTTTAGAAATATTTATTGATTTTTTACTAAATTTGTCTAATTTTATCCTCTTCCTAACATGTGCTCGCTCATTGTATTCATTAAACTTGTAATAGATTATTCGTTCCAAACTATTAACATTTGTAAATGACCCAATGTTATTCGTCCTTCGCCTAACTTCTTTAAATACCCTCTCTATCTTGTTCGTC
>Ga0308405_1000785_pt1 | contig 17251 bp, 13 predicted proteins | sample HotsprSampleMS13_FD_203473 | JGI IMG/M metagenome (GOLD analysis project Ga0308405, IMG submission 203473) | Hot spring phototrophic mat microbial communities from Mushroom Spring, Yellowstone National Park, Wyoming, United States - 20060912_MS13 ...
GGAGTGGCTCTGGGTGTACGGGGGGACTCTAGGGGGGATCGTCCTCGCCCTCCTCCTTTACCCCAGGCTCCAGGACCCCCTGGCCGCCTACATGGGGGCCATCTTCGCCCTCACCCTGCCCCACCTCCTGACCATGGAGCTTTGGCTTGGGCGGCTTCGGCCTCGCGGACAATCGCCCGCGCCAGGTCGCTGAAGATGCGCCGGTGGATGGGGTAAAGGGCCCACCAGTAGAGGAAGCCCGTGAGGCCCTTGGGCTCAAAGTAGGCGGTCTGGACCAGGAGGCTTCCCCCCTTCTCCATCCACCGGAACCCCGTGGCCGCGGTGAAGCTGAAGCGTAGGCGGTCTGGACCAGGAGGCTTCCCCCCTTCTCCTCCCGGGCCTCCCACTCCAGCCAGGCCCGCCCGGGAAGGCGCATCTCCGCCCGCAGGCGGAGGAGCCGGGGAGGGTCGGCCGCCTCCACCCGCCAGAAGTCCACCGCCTCCCCGGGGAGGAGCTCGGTGGGGTGGCGCCTCCCCCGCCTCAGGCCCGGCCCCCCCACCATCCGGTCCAACAGGCCCCTCAGGACCCAGGCCCAGTTCCAGGCGAGCCAGCCCCGCTCGCCACCCAGGGAAGAGAAGCTTCTGAAGAGGGCTTCCGGGGAAGCCTTGGCGTGGAGAACCCGGACCTCGCGGATGAGGCCCTCGCGGTCCTCGAGGCGGTACCCCTCCCCGTAGAGCGCCCCGGACCAGCGGGTCTCCACCTCCCCCAGGGCGATGCGCTCCAGGGCCAGCTCCACCGCCTTGCGGTAGGGGATGGGCTCCACCTCGGGGAAGAGGGCCCTGGCCCTACCGGTGTCCGCCACCAAGGGGTGGAGGATCCCCTCCACCAGGGGCAGGGCCAGGCGGTTGGGGATGGGGGTCACCAGGCCCACCCAAAGGGCGGCGAGCCTGGGGGCCAGCACGGGGACGGGAAGGATGACCCGCTTAAGCCCCCGGACCTCGGCGTAGGTCTCCATCATGGCCTTGAAGGAGAGGGGCTCGGCGCCGATCTCCACCACGCCGGAGGGCCCCCGCTCCAGGGCCAGGAGGAGGTAGGCCAACACGTCGCGGATGGCGATGGGCGAGACGGGGTTCAGCACCCAGCGGGGGGCCACCATGATGGGCAGGCGCTCCGTCAGGTAGCGGACCATCTCAAAGCTGGCGGACCCCGAGCCCACGATGGGCCCCGCCCGGAACTCCGTGGCGGGGAGGTTTGCCCTCAGGATCTCCCCCACCTGGGCCCGGCTCCTTAGGTGCAGGGAAGGTCCGCCCTCCTTGGGCAGGAGCCCGCCGAGGTAGACCACGTGCGCAAGGCCCGCCTCCCGGGCCACCCGGGCGAAGCTCTCCGCCTGGCGGCGCTCCGCCTCCTGGAAGGCCTTTTCCGAGAGCATGGCGTGGACCAGGTAGTAGGCGGCCTCCACCCCCTCCAGGGCCCGCCTCAGGGCCTCCTCGTCCTCGAGGCTCCCCCGCACCACCTCCACCCGCCCCGCCCAGGGGCGCCCCTGAAGGCGGGCCTCGTCCCGCACCAGGACCCGCACCTGGTGCCCCCTCTCCAGAAGCCTAGGCACCAGCCTTCCCCCCACGTAGCCCGTGGCCCCCGTAACCAAGACGCGCACGCTCCAAGCATACCCGTGCTCCCCTCGGGGAAGGTGGCGGGGGACCATGGTCCAGGCCAAGGTCTTTCCCAAACGGAGGGGCTACCCTAGGCCCCGTGCGGGCGGTGGTGGTGGGGGCGGGCATCGGGGGGCTGGTGGCGGCCAGGGCCCTGAGGCGGGCGGGCCTAGAGGTCCTGGTCCTGGAGGCCCACACCTACCCGGGGGGCCTCGCCGGGAGCTTCTACCACCGCGGCTTCCGCCTGGACGCCGGGGCCACCCTCCTTTCCGGCTTCGCCCCCGGAGCCCCCCTGGCCCTGGTGGCGGAGGCCCTGGGGGTGCGCTTCCCCGTGGAGCCCCTCCCCGAGGGCTTCCCCCTCCTGGAGGTCCACCTGCCCCGGGGAAAGGCGGTGCGCCCCGTGGGGCGGGAGGCGGAGCGGGAGGCCCAGAAGGACTTCTTCGGCCCCCAGGTCCTCCCCTTCTGGCGCTGGCAGGCGGAGCGGGCGGATAGGCTTAAGGCCCTGGCCCCTAGGCTCCCCTGGCCCCCGGAAGGGGAGGAGCTTCCAGGACTTTTAAGCCCATTCCCAAAGCTCCTCCCCCTCCTCCCCGACCTCTTCCTGAAAGCGGTCCACCGGGCCCCCAAAGACCTCCTTTTCCTCCGCTTCCTGGACGCCCAACTCCTCATCGCCAGCCAAACCGAGGCCAGGAGGACCTACGCCCTCTACGCCGCCATGGCCCTGGACCTGCCCCACCTGGGGCCGGCCCTGGTCCCGGGAGGGGTGGGCCGGGTGGCCGAGGCCCTGGCGGAGGGCCTCGAGGTCCGCTACAAGGCCAGGGCGGGGAGGCTCCTCCTGAAGGAAGGACGGGCCCGGGCCGTGGAGGTGGTCTACGGGGGAAGGCGGCGGGGGGAAAAGGAGGTGGTGGAGGCCGACCTCTTCGTCCTCAACGTCCCCCCGGAGCCCCTCCTGGGCCTTCCCGAGAAGGTGCCCAAAGACGCCTGGGGGGCCTTCGCCGTCCACGGGGTCCTGCCCTTTAGGGCCCCTCCCCCCTACTTCCGGCAAAACGCCAGGGAGAGGCCCTTCGCCTTCCTCTCCTTGCGCCCCGAGGGGGAGAAGACGGCCTTCGCCCTAAGCCTCCACACCCCCCTGGCCCTCTGGGAGGGGCTTTCCCGGGAGGAGTACGGGGCGCTCAAGGCCCGGTGGGGGGCCCTGGCCCTAAGCCTGGGGGAAGCCCTCCTTCCCGGGCTAAGGGAGGCGGAGTTCCTCCTCTTCGCCACCCCCCTGACCTACCGGCGCTTCGCCGGGCGGGCCTGGGTGGGGGGCTACCCCCAGATCCACCCCTTCCGCTTCCCCCGGGTGCGCCTCCTTGCCAACGTCTTCCGGGTGGGGGAAGGGGTCTTCCCGGGGCAGAGCGTCCCCGCCGCGGCCCTCTCCGGCCTCAGGGCGGCCCGCTTGGCCCTAGAAGCCCTAGGTCTTGCAGGTAGCGCAGGAGAAAGCCGGCCGTCCTTCCCTCCCTTTCCGTGAGGAGGTCCAGGTGGGTGAGGCCGGGGAGGACCTTGGCCTCGGCGGGGGTGCCGGGGAAGACCTCCCCCAGGCGGAAGCCTTGGGGATCGGGGAAAAGGCCCCTCCCCGCCCCCAGGGCCAGGACCGGGTAGGGGAGGGCCCGGGGCTTAAGGCCCGGGAGGACGTAGGGGTGGCCGCCGATCTCCAGGAGAAGCCGGTAGGGGAAATACCACTCGGAAAAGCCGGTCTCGGGCCGGGCAAAGGCCCTCAAGAAAGCCCTCGGGTCCGTGGCCTCCCCCGTGTCCCGCCAGCGGACGAGCCCGTCCCTGGGCCCCCTCACCGTGAGGACCAGCCGCCCCTGGAGAAGGCCCAGGAGGCTAAGCCCCTCCCTGGCCCAGGCCCGGCCCGCGCTCACGCTGAAGACGGGAAAGAGGCTGTAGTGGTCGTCCACCCGCAGGAGGGCTAAAGCCTCCCGGGTGGCCCGATAGGGGCCGAAGGGGACGGGCTCCTCGGGGCGCTTTGCTGCCAGGTAGGCCTCGGCCTCCGCCAGGGCCAGGTCCTTGGGGGTGAGAAAGGCCCCAAAGACGGGGCTCGCCTCGCCGGCAAGGAGGGCCTTGAGCCCGGGGAGGCGGCCAAAGGGCGTGTCCTGCCCCTCCAGGAAGGCCTCCCGGGACACCTGGACCAACCCCAGGCTCCCGTCCAGGAGGACCAGGCCCTCAAGCTTCTCCCCGTGGAGCCAGGCGTAAAGGGTGGCCAGGGAGGCCCCTAGGGAGTGGCCCAGGAGGACCACCGGGCCCCGCTTCCTGGCCTCCTCCACCGCCAGGTCCAGGTCCCTTAGGTGCACCTCCAGGCCCCAGGCCCGTAAGGGGCTCAGGTCTGGCGCCTTGAGGTTCCGGTAGTAGGCCAGGGGGTCCGCCTGGAGAAACCCCTGGCGGTCCTCGAGGCCGTTGGCCCGCCTCTCCCAGGCCCAGACCTCCAAGGAGGGGTCCAGGGCCTTGAGGCGCTCCGCCAGTAGGGCGAAGTTGGTGCTCCCGCCCAAAAGCCCCGGCACGAAGAGGAGGACGGCCCTGGGGTTTTCCGCCGGGTAGACCAGGGCGTAGCTTCGGTCCAGGTGGGCCAAGCCCGTGTCCGCCCCAGGAAGGGCCCGGTACTCCTGGGCCAGGGCCGAGGCCAGAAGAAGCAAGGAAGCCAAGAAGCGCATGGTCCTAGGCTGAAGGCCAAACCCCCCGGGGACTAGGGCCTACCCCACAAGCCCCTCCAAAGCCCCGGTTCCCAGGCTCCTGGCCCTCTCCAGAACCCACATCCGGCCAGCGAACTGGCCCATGGCGTAGGCCAGGAACTCCTCCAAGGCGATCTCCAAAGGCATCCCCTCGGGATAGGCGGCAAAGAGCTCCTGCACCACCCCCAGGGCCTCCGGCAGGAGGAGGTTAAGCCGCGCCTCCACCACGGACCAAAGCCCCGGGTCCTCCCCCAGGTGGCGGGCGATGAGGAAAAGGCCGTAGGCGATGTGGCGGCTCTCGTCCTGCTTGATGTGGGCCACCCCCGCCAGGGTACCCGGGAGGTCCAGGCCCCGCGCCCTCAGGCGCTCCGCCGCCTGGAAGAAGCCCTGGTAGCCCGTCTCCGCCAGCACCCCCTCCACCACCACGTTGTAGGTGAGGGCCGCCTCCACCTGGGCCCTGGGACTCGCATCCCGCTCCAGGCGGTCCATGGCCTCGGGGAGGAGGTCATGGAAGATGCGGCGGTAGTGGGGCCCGTGGTAGTGGGCGAGCCCCCCCTTGGCCGAGGCCACCTCCTCCAGGAAGCGGGCGAAGAACTCCACGTGCTTGGCCTCCTCCAGGAGGAAGGTGGTGAGGTACATCTCCTCCTCCAGCCTCCCCTCCCCGGCCACCACCCGCAACAGGGGCAGGAGGTCCAGGGTCACGGCCTCCTCCCCGCCCAGGAAGAGGCTGGTGAGCCTGAGGAGGAGGTCCTGGGCCCGGGGGTCCAGGGCCGCAAAGGTGGTCCGGTCCCGGGTGAAGTCTAAGGCGGCTGGGTCCCAGAAGAGGCGCTTGGCCTTGTGGTAAAGCCTCAGGGGAAAGCCCGCCTCGAGGCCCCGCTCCACGCTCTTAAAGCCCGTGCGCATTCCGCCTCCTTTACCTCATCCTACCTCGGCCAGGATCAGGCCCAGCCGCCCCCACCGCTCCACCCGGGACCGAAAGCCCGCCTCCTCCAGGAGGGCCAGGATCTCCTCCTCCCTAGGTCGCCAGAGGCCAAGCCCAGACCCGGGGCCCAGGAGCAGGAGGCCGAAAAGCCGCCCGCCCGGCCTCAGGACCCGCCTGGCCTCCAGGGCGGCCATCCGGGGGTCCTGGAACTCGTTCCAGGTGGGGCCGACGGCCACACCCCCAAAGACCCCGTCCCGGAAGGGAAGCCTTTCCCCGTGCCCAAGGAGGTAGGCGCCGGGCCGCTTTCTTTGGGCCACCCGGAGGAAGGCCAGGGAGGGGTCCAGGCCTATGGCCTCTTCCCCCAGGGCCTCCCGGTAAACCCCGGTCCCGGTGCCCACGTCCAGGAAGGGGGGGCTGGCAGGGAAGAGCCAGGCGCGCATTCGGTCCAGCTCCTGGGCGAAGGAAAGCCGCCCCCCGGATAGGAGGGCCGTGGAACGCGCCCGCCAATGGTCGTAGAAGTGGGCCACCGGGGGAAGGGCGTTCACCAGGCGGAGGTGGGGCCTCTCCCCATAGGCCCGCAGGTCCAAAAGCCCCCCGCGCCAGGGGTAGCGGGCCCCGCAGGCCGGGCAGAGGGCCTCCTCCCCCAGAAGGAGCCCCGCCCGGCACCGGGGGCAAGCCAAAAGAGGGCTGAGCCAAGGGAGAAACCTCATGGAAGAACCTCCCCCGGGGTAGGCCCGGGGAAGGTATGGGGGTTACCCTAGCGGGTACCGCCCAGAACCGTGGCGTCCACCACCGCCACCACGGTGAGGGTCCCCTGGCCGAGGCTGCCCACGGCGAAGACGGTGTACATCTTGCCACTTTCCAGGGTCACGCCGGGAAGGGCCAGGGCCACGGTGGTGGTGCCCGCCGCCCGGACCTCGAGGTCATAGGTCCCCGCGGGCACGGAGAGGTAGGTGCTGGCCCGGGGGAAGGGCAGGTTGGCGAAGAGGACCGGGCCCCCCTTCACGGCCACGTCCACCGCCGGGGCGTCGGGGGAGGCGTGGACCACCCGCACCCGGGCGAACCCTGCCCGGGGGAAGAAGCCCGCCAGGGAGTCCGTGTAGACCTGGGGCCGGATGTTGGCCAGGAAGCCCGTGGCGGCCACGGTGTAGTACACGCCCTCCTTCAGGTCCAGCTCGGCGTCTATGACCACCGGCGAGCTCTGCCCGGCGGGGACCACCTGCACCCGCACCTTGGCCGCGGGCAGGGGGATGTAAGGGGTGACCTCCTTGAAGGCCAGGTTGGTGATGGCCCGCTGGCCGTTCACCAGGACGTCCACCGCCGGAGCATCCGGGGAGAGGTGGGCCACCCGCACCATGGCCCCCTGGGCCAGGGCCAGACCGCTTACCGCCAGAACCGCCAAAAGCGCCAAAACCTTTTTCATCGCTTCCCTCCAAGGAAGAGTATGAGGGAAGACTTGCTGTACAAGTTTTGTCCAGGCTACAAAGCCTCCGGCCTCGAGGCCCTCGCCTGGAAACCCCGGAGGAGGGCAAAGCCCAAGATGCCGGCCAGCAGGGAGGCCCCCAGGACCCCCACCTTGGCCTGGTCCAAAAGCTCCCCGGCAAAGGCCAGCCCGGCGATGAAGAGGGCCATGGTGAAGCCGACCCCGGCCAAAAACCCCACCGCCAGGATGCCCTTGAACCCCACCCCCTCGGGCAGCGTCCCAAGGCCCAGGCGCAGGGCAAGCCAAGCCCCCAGAAAGATCCCCAGGGGCTTGCCCAGGAGGAGGCCCAGGGCCACCCCAAAGGCCACGCTCCCCAGGGAAAGGCCCGCCAGGGCCACCCCGGCGTTGAAGAAGGCGAAGAGGGGAAGGATGGCGTAGGCCACCCAGGGATGGAGGGAATGCTCCAGGCGGTGCAGGGGGCTTTGCGCCTCCTCCACCTCCTCCTCCAAGGTTTCCAGCTCCAGCTCCAAGGCCTCCGGCTCCTCCTCCCGGGTAGCCCCCTGGAAGGGCCTGGGAAGGCGCAGGGGAATGGCCAAGGCCAGGAGAACCCCCGCCAAGGTGGCGTGAAGCCCCGACTTCAGGATGAGGTACCAAAGGGGAAGCCCCAGGAGGAGGTAGGGCCAGAGCCACCACACCCCAAGGCGGTTTAGGAGGAGCGCCAGGCCCAGGACCGCTCCCGCCCAGGCCAAGGCCCCCAGGTTCAGTCCCTCCGTGTAGAAGAGGGCGATGATCAGGACCGCCCCCAGGTCGTCCACGATGGCCAGAGCGAGCAGGAAGAGCTTGAGTCCCAGGGGCACCCCCGGAACCAGGGCCATCACCCCCAGAGCGAAGGCGATGTCCGTGGCCATGGGGATACCCCAACCCCGGGCCTCGGCCCCCTGGGCGTTGAGAAGGAGGTAAAGGCCAGCGGGGACCACCATCCCCCCCAAAGCGGCCGACAGGGCCAGCCCCGCCCGGCGGACCTCCCTAAGCTCCCCCACAAGGAGCTCTCTTTTCAGCTCCAAACCCACCAGAAGGAAGAAAAGGGCCATGAGCAGGTCGTTCACCCAGAGGACAAGGGGTTTCTCCAGGGCGAACTCCCCTATCCGCAGGCCCACAGGCACCTCCTTGAGGGCGAAGTACGAGGCCGCCAAAGGGCTATTGGCCAGAAAGAGGGCCAGAAGGGCGGCAAAGAAAAGGAGGAAGCCCCCTTTGCTCTCGCTTTCCAAGATTTGTTCCACCCAGCGCTTGACCGGCATGGGGGGATTATACCCGGGCCCAGAGGAGGCGGAGACTGTTTAGGGTCACCAGGAGCAGGGCCCCGTTGTCGGCCAGAACCGCAGCCCAAAGCCCGGTGAGCCCCAGAAGGGTGGTGAGGAGGAAAAGCCCCTTGAGGCCTAGAGCCAGGGCGATGTTCTGGACCACCACTCCCCTCAAGAGGCGGCTTAGGCGGATGGCCCGGGGAAGAGCCCGAAGGCCCATAAGCCCGGCATCCGCAGCCCTGAGGGCCACCTCAGTTCCCTGAAGGAGCGCCAGGCCCACGGTGGCCCGGGCCAGGGCGGGAGCGTCGTTCACCCCATCCCCCACCATGGCCACGCCCCCTTCCCCGTGCAAGCGGGCCACCAGGGCGTGTTTGGCTTCCGGGGTGAGCCCGGACTTCACCTCCTCCGGGGCCAGGCCCAAGGCCCGCCCCAGGGCCAAGGCCGGGGCCTCCCGGTCCCCGGTGAGGATGAGGGGCTTGAGGCCCAGGCGCCGCGCCGCCTCCAGGACCTCCCGGGCCTCGAGGCGGGGCACATCGGCGAAGGCCAGGAGGGCCAGGGGCTTCCCCCCCTTGACCAGGAGGGCCAGGCTGTAACCCTCGGCCTCCAGGGCTGCCACCCGGCGGGCGAGCTCGGGAGAGAGGGCAAGGGCGCCCGGGCGCATAAGCCCCACCTCCTCCCCCTCCACCCGGGCAAAGACCCCTAGGCCGGGAACCCCCCGGTGCACCCTGGCCTCAGGGAGGGGAAGCCCCTGGGCCCTTTCCCGCACCGCCCGGGCCAGGGGGTGGCTCATCCCCACCCCCACCGCCGCCGCCAGGGCCAAAGCCTCGGCCTCGGGAAGCCCCAGGGGCTCCACCCGCAAAAGCCTGGGCTCCCCCAGGGTGAGGGTCCCGGTCTTGTCCAGGGCCAGGTGGCGCACCCAGCCCAGCCGCTCCAAAGCCCCACCCCCCTTGAAGAGAACCCCGAGCCTGGCCCCCCGGGCCACCCCGGCGGCCACGGCGGCGGGCACCGAGACCACCAAGGCGCAGGGGCAGGCGATGAGGAGAAGGGTCAGGGCCTGGTAGAGGTGGCGCTGGAACTCCCCCACCAAGAGGGGCAGAACCCCGCCCCAGAAGAGGGCCAGGAGGAGGACGGCCGGGGTGTAGCGGCGGCTGAAGGCGTCCACCAGCCTCTCCATCTGGGACTTGCGCAAAAGGGCCTCCTCGGCCAGGCGCTCCACCTGGGCCAGGAAGCCCTCGAGGGGCGGCCTTTCCACCCCCACCACCAGGCTTCCCATCACCACCAGGCTTCCCCCATAGACCCTATCCCCTACCCCCTTCCTCTGCGGCAGGGCCTCCCCGGTAAAAGCGGCCTCCTCCACCTCCGCCTCCCCCTCCAGGACCACCCCGTCCGCAGGCACCCTCTCCCCCTGGGGCACCCGCACCCGGTCCCCCGGCACCAGGGCCTCGAGGGGAACCTCATGGAGCCCGCCCCCTTCCAGCCTTAGGACCCGCCTGGGGAGGAGGCTTCCCAAGGCGAAGAGGGCCCTGCGGGAGCGGTCCACGCTGTAGGCCTCCAGCACCTCCCCCACCAGGAAGAGGAAGACCACCACCGCCGCCTCGGCCCAGGCCCCCAGGATGAGGGCCCCCAGGGTGGCCAGGGTCACCAGGGCCTGCATGCTGAAGGGGTTCTGGCGGAGGCCGGCCAGGGCCCGCCTCGCCAAGGGGAAAACCCCGAGAAGGGCCGCCAGGGCGTACCCGTAGGTCCCCCACTGGGGCCAGGCCTGGGCGAGGAGGAAGGCCAGGGCAAGGAGGCCCCCGGTGAGGAGGGCCCAGGGCCAGGGACCAGGCCATCCCCGGGCCCCTCCCCCCGCGGGGCGAAGGCGGTAGCCTAGGGGCTTCAGGGCCCTTTCCAGCTCCCTCTCCGCCTTGGGGTCCTTGAGCACCAGAAAAAGCTTGCCGCTGGCGAAGCTGGCCTGGGCAGCCTCCACTCCGGGGAGGCCCTTGGCGGCCTCCTCCACGTGGCGGGCGCAGTCCGCGCAGTCCATGCCCTCCACGCGGTAAACCCTGGGAGTAGGTTCCATGCCCCCAGGGTAGCATCATTTGAGCAATCGTTCAAGTGTTCTCTTCTGCGTGGGCCAGGGCCCCCTCCAAGAGGGCCTCCACGTGCTGGTCGGCGATGCGGTAGTAGACCTGCTTTCCCTCCCGGCGGAAGGCCACCAGCCGGGCCTGGCGGAGAAGCCTGAGCTGGTGGCTCACCGCCGAGACCGAAACCCCGGCCAGGAGGGCCAGGTCGCAGACGCAAAGCTCCCCCGCCGCCCTTAAGGCCAGGAGGAGACGCATGCGGGTGGGGTCGGAAAGGGCCTTGAGGAGGAGGGCCGCCCTTTTCAAAAGGCCTTCCTCGGGAAGGGCAGCCCTGGCCCGCTCCACCCTTTCCGGGTGGATCTCGTAGACCCCGCAGACCGCCCTACCAGCCCCGCTTGGCAAGCCTTTCCTCTTCCTTGAGCTGGTCCAGGTTGATGCCCACCATGGGCTCCCCCAGGTCCTCGCTGACCTCGGCCAGGACCTCGGGGTCGTTGTAGTGGGTCACCGCCCGCACGATGGCCCGGGCCCGCTTCTTGGGGTCCCCGGACTTGAAGATGCCCGAGCCCACGAAGACCCCGTCCATCCCCAGGTGCATCATGAGGGCGGCGTCAGCGGGGGTGGCGATGCCCCCGGCGGCGAAGTTCACCACGGGAAGCCGCCCGTGCTGGTGGACCCACCTCACCAGCTCCAAAGGCGCCCCGATCTCCTTGGCGTAGGCCACGAGCTCATCCTCCCGCAGGGACTGGACGTAGCGGATCTGCTTCCACATGGTGCGGGCGTGGCGCACCGCCTCCACCACGTTGCCCGTCCCCGCCTCCCCCTTGGTGCGAATCATGGCCGCCCCCTCGGCGATGCGCCTAAGGGCCTCTCCCAGGTCCCGGGCCCCGTTCACGAAGGGCACTTTGAACTTCCACTTGTCAATGTGGTGCTCCTCGTCGGCGGGGGTCAGGACCTCGGACTCGTCGATGAAATCCACCCCGATGGCCTCCAGGATCATGGCCTCCACGAAGTGGCCGATCCGCACCTTGGCCATCACGGGGATGGACACCGCCGCCATGATCTCCTTGATGGCCTTGGGGTCGGACATGCGGGCCACGCCCCCCTGGGCCCGGATGTCGGCGGGCACCCTTTCTAGGGCCATCACCGCCACCGCCCCGGCTTCCTCGGCGATCACCGCCTGCTCCGGGGTGGTCACGTCCATGATCACCCCGCCCTTGAACATCTCGGCAAAGCCCGTCTTGATCTGAAAGGTACCCTTCTCCATCCCGCCCTCCATCCTCCAGCTTACGCCCCTGGGGGTCAAGGGTGGGGGGACACAAACCCCGGGGTCTAGGGCAGGTAGGCCAGGGGGTTCCGGACCACCCCGTTCACCCGCACCTCAAAGTGCAGGTGGGGACCCGTGGACCAGCCCGTGGAGCCCACGTAGCCCACCACCTGGCCCGCCTCCACCCACTCTCCGGGGCGCACGGCGATGCGGGAGAGGTGGGCGTAGAGGGTCTCCACGCCCCCCCCGTGGTCCAGGATCACGTGGAAACCGTAGCCAAAAGAGCTCCAGCCCGCCACCTGCACCTGCCCGTCCTTGGCCGCCACCACGGGGGTGCCGTGAGGAGCGGCCAGATCTATCCCCGTGTGGTAGCGCTGGAAGGCTCCCCGCTGGCCGAAGTAGGTGGTGATGCGGAAACCGGAAAGGGGCCAGCGCATCCCCCCCTCCTGGTAGCTCACCCGGCGCACCGCGGGCTTTGCCGCCTGGCGGTCTTGGCGGAGCTGGGCCTGCCGCCTCGCCTCCAGCTTGCGCCTTTCCTCGGCCAGGCGTCTAAGCTCCTCCTGGCGCTTGCGCTCGGCCTCGAGGCGGGCCTGCCTTTCCGCCTCTTGCTTGGCGAGGAGGCGCTGGTAGGTGGTCTTCGCCTCTATACCGGGAAGGAGGACCAGGTCGCCCGCCCTAAGCTCCGTAGGGTCCTGGATCCCGTTGGCCCGGGCTACCTGGACCGGGGAGAGGCCGAAGCGCTGGGCCAGATCCACCAGGGTCTCCCCTTCCGGCAGGGCCACCAACAGCCCCTTGGCCCCCTTGGGGATGTACAGCACGCTTCCCACCACCAGCCGGTCCAGGCTCTCCAAGGAAGGGTTGGCGGAAACCAGCTCCAAGGGGGAAAGGCCAAACCGCTGGGCAAGGGAGGCCAGGGTATCCCCAGGGCGGACCCGGTAGGCCTCCACCCCTGGAGGGACCCGGGGAGGCCTTTCCTCCGCGGCCACCAGGGGGATGCGGAGCTCTTGGCCCACCTGCAGGCGGTCGTTCCGGAGGCCACTGGACCACATGATGTGTCTGGGGTCCACCCCGTAGCGGGCGGCGATGCCCGCCAGGGTGTCCCCAGGCCGCACCCGGTAGAGAACCCACCCTTTTTTAGCCGCCTGCCCCACCTCCACCCTGGCCTCGGGAAGGGGCAAGGGGCTCAGGATAGGCAGTTTGGCCCAAGCGGACAAGGCGCAAAATAGGCACAAGGCTCCCAAAATTCCCCGCAAAGGTCACCTCCAAAACCAAACCCCTAACCCCGGGGGGATTATACTAACCCCCCGGGGCCAAAAGGCAAGGGGCAAAAGGCCTAGCGGGCCGCCAGGGCCGCCAGGAACTCCTTGTTGCTCTTGGTGCGGGCCAGGCGGGAGAGGAGCATCTCCATAGCCTCGGCGGGGTCCATGTCCGCCAGAACCTTGCGCAGAAGCCACATCTTGTGGACCACCTCCTCGCCCAAAAGGAGCTCCTCCCGCCGGGTGCCCGACTTCAGGATGTCTATGGCCGGGAAGATGCGGCGCTCCTCGAGGCGGCGGGAGAGGTGGAGCTCCATGTTGCCCGTGCCCTTGAACTCCTCAAAGATCACATCGTCCATGCGGCTTCCCGTCTCCACCAAGGCAGTAGCCAGGATGGTGAGGCTTCCCCCGCCGCGGATGTTCCGGGCCGCCCCTAAAAAGCGCTTGGGGAAGTAGAGGGCGGCGGAGTCCAGCCCCCCTGAGAGGGTGCGCCCCGTGGGCGGGGTCACCAGGTTGTTGGCCCGGGCGAGCCTGGTGATGGAGTCCAGGAGGATCATCACATGCCCCCCTTCCTCCACGATGCGCTTGGCCCGCTCGTGGACGAACTCCGCCACCCGGATGTGGTTCTGGGGAGGCTCATCAAAGGTGCTGGCGATGACCTCGGCCCCCGCTACGCTTTCCCGGAAGTCCGTGACCTCCTCGGGCCGCTCGTCAATGAGGAGGACGATGACCTTGATGTCGGGCTCGTTCTTGAGAACGGCGTTGGCGATCTTCTTGAGGAGGGTGGTCTTCCCCGCCTTGGGCGGGGCCACGATGAGCCCCCTTTGTCCCCGGCCGATGGGGGCCAGGAGGTCTATCACCCGGGTGGAAAGCTCCTCAGGGGCGGTTTCCAGCCGGATCTGCCGGTCGGGGAACTGGGGGATAAGCTCGTCAAAGCGGGGGCGGTTCTTGGCAGCCTCGGGGTCCAGGTCGTTGACCGCCTCCACCTTGATGAGGGTCCCGTAGCGCTCGTTCTCCCGGGGGGGTCGGACCCGGCCCACGATGTAGTCCCCGCTCCTCAAGGCGTACTGGCGGATGAGCCCAGCGGAGACGATGGCCACCCGGGACTCGAGGTTGTAGAGGTTCTCCGTGAGGAAGCCGTAGCCATCGGGGCTGATTTCCAAGTATCCCCTCACCAGCTGCAAACCCTCCCCCTGGGTCTGCCTTTCCAGGAGGGCCATGATCAGCTGGTCCTTCTTCATGCGCTTGTAGTTGTCAATGCCCGCTTCCTGGGCCAGGAGGTGGAGCTCGGGCAGGATCTTGGCCGAGAGCTCCTGGTAGGAAAGGGCCACCTCGGGGGTTTCCGCTCGCTTCTTCATGGCTTAACCTTCTCCCAGTCCTCCATAAAGCGCTTGAGGCCGAGATCCGTGAGGGGGTGCTTGAGGAGCTGCTTGAAGACCGCATGGGGCATGGTGGCGATGTCCGCTCCCAAGAGAGCGGCCTCCGTCACGTGCCGGGGGTGGCGGATGGAGGCGGCGATGACCCGGACGGGGAGGTCCTGCACCTCCCGCATCTCCACAATCTCCCGGAGGAGCTCCCCGCCATCCCAGGAGATGTCGTCCACCCGGCCCAGGAAGGGGCTCACGTAGGCCGCCCCTGCCCGGGCCGCCAGGAGGGCCTGGTTGGCGGAGAAGATCAGGGTCATGTTGACTGGGATCCCCTCCGCCGAGAGGCGCTTGCAGGCCTTGAGGCCCTCCTCGGTGGTGGGGAGCTTGACCACGATATGGGGGTGGATGGCAGCCAGCCTCCGCCCCTCCTCCACCATGGCCTCGGCCTCAAGGGCGGTCACCTCGGCGGAAACCGGTCCTCTGGCCAGTTCGCAGATGGCCTTCAGGTGCATCCGTAGGTTTTCCTCCGTGAGACCCTCCCCCCTGGCGGCGAACTCCTTGGCCACCAGGGTGGGGTTGGTGGTCACCCCAGAGAGAACGCCCCAAAGGGCGATCTCCCGTATCTCCTCCAAGTTGGCAGTGTCCAGATAAAGCTCCATGGTGGGCTCCTTTTTTGCAGGAAGAGGACCGGCTTAGCCTGAGTCTAGCAGACCGGGGAAGGGCGTTGTCAAGGGAGGTGAGGGGCTGCTAGCATAGCCTTAGCCGCCAACGGGGGATTTTACCCCAGGGCTGGCGGCTTGTAAAGGCGAGGATGGGGAGAGTACCCCTGCCCAAGAGCCCCAAGCGAGCCGGGGAGGGTGGAAGCCCGGCGGTGAGGGCGGGTGGGAAGATCACCCCGGAGCCGCGGGAGGAAAGGGCAACCCCCGAGTAATGCCCGCCGGGTGGCGCCCGTAACAGCGCCTCAACGAGGGCCTGGGGCGACCCAGGAAGCGCGGTGGTACCGCGGAAGTCTTGGTGGCTTTCGTCCGCGCCTTTGGGCGCGGGCGTTTTGCTAGGAGGTGAGGGATGTTCCAAGAGGTCGGCGAGCCCAACTTCCCCAAGCTAGAAGAAGAGGTTCTGGCGTTCTGGAAGCGGGAGAGGATCTTCCAAAAGAGCGTGGAGCGCCGCAAGGGCGGCCCCCGCTACAGCGTCTACGAAGGCCCCCCAACCGCCAACGGCATGCCCCACGTGGGCCACGCCCAGGCCCGGAGCTACAAGGACCTCTTCCCCCGCTTCAAGACCATGCAGGGCTACTATGCCCCCAGGCGGGCGGGCTGGGACACCCACGGCCTGCCCGTGGAGCTGGAGGTGGAGAAGAGGCTGGGGCTAAAGAGCAAGCGGGAGATTGAGGCCTACGGCATTGAGCGCTTCAACCAGGCCTGCCGGGAGTCGGTCTTCACCTACGAGAAGGAGTGGGAGGCCTTCACCGAGCGCCTCGCCTACTGGGTGGACCTGGAAAACGCCTACGCCACCCTGCACCCCACCTACATTGAGAGCATCTGGTGGAGCCTGAAAAACCTCTTTGACCGGGGCCTCCTCTACCGGGACCACAAGGTGGTGCCCTACTGCCCGCGGTGCGGCACCCCCCTCTCCTCCCACGAGCTCGCTTTGGGCTACAAGGAGATCCACGACCCCTCGGTCTACGTGCGCCTGCCCCTCAAGGAGCCCGGGAGGCTGGGCCTAGAGCGGGCTAGCCTCCTAATCTGGACCACCACCCCCTGGACCCTGCCCGGGAACGTGGCCGCCGCCCTCCACCCCGAGTACACCTACGCCGCCTTCGCCCTGGGCGAGGAAGCCCTGATCCTGGAAGAGGGCCTGGGGAAAAAGCTTCTGGGCGAGGAGACCCCCGTCCTCAAGACCTTCTTGGGGAAGGACCTCGAGGGCCTCCCCTACCAGCCCCCCTATCCCCAGGAGCTGGAGCGGGGCTACTTCACCGTCCTCGCCGACTACGTGAGCCGGGAGGACGGCACCGGCATCGTCCACCAGGCCCCCGCCTTCGGCGCCGAGGACCTGGAGACGGCCAGGCGCTACGGCCTTCCCCTCCTCAAGACCGTGGACGAGGAGGGCAAGATGAGGGTGGCCCCCTTTGAGGGCCTCTTCTTCCGGGAGGCCAACCGGGCCATCCTCAAGGACCTAAGGGCCCGGGGCCTCCTCTTCAAGGAGGAGAGCCACCTCCACAGCTACCCCCACTGCTGGCGCTGCTCCACCCCCCTCATGTACTACGCCACCGAGACCTGGTTCATCAAAAACACCGCCTTCAAGGAGGAACTGATCCGCAAGAACCAGGAGATCAACTGGGTGCCGGCCCACATCAAGGAGGGGCGCTACGGGGAGTGGCTCAGAAACCTGGTGGACTGGGCCCTAAGCCGCAACCGCTACTGGGGCACCCCCCTCCCCATCTGGGTCTGCGAGGCCTGCGGCAAGGAGGAGGCCATCGGGAGCTTCGCCGAGCTTAGGGCGCGGGCCAAGGCCCCTCTCCCCGAACCCCTTGACCCCCACCGCCCCCAGGTGGACGGGGTGGAGCTCACCTGCGCCTGCGGGGGTACCATGCGCCGGGTCCCCTACGTCATTGACGTCTGGTACGACTCCGGGGCCATGCCCTTCGCCGCCATCCACTACCCCTTCGAGAACGAAGCGGAGTTCCGGGAGGCCTTCCCCGCCGACTTCATCGCCGAGGGCATTGACCAGACCCGGGGCTGGTTCAACTCTTTGCACCAGCTCGGGGTGATGCTCTTCGGCTCCATCGCCTTCAAGAACGTCATCTGCCACGGCCTCATCCTGGACGAGAAGGGGCAGAAGATGTCCAAGTCCAAGGGCAACGTGGTGGACCCCTGGGACATCATCCGGGAGTTCGGGGCGGACGCCCTCCGGTGGTACATCTACGTCTCCGCCCCCCCCGAGGCCGACCGCCGCTTTGGGCCCAACCTGGTGCGGGAGACGGTGCGGGACTACTTCCTCACCCTCTGGAACGTCTATAGCTTCTTCGTCACCTACGCCAACCTGGACCGCCCCAACCTCAAGGCCCCACCTCCTCCCGAAAAGCGCCCGGAACTGGACCGCTGGCTCCTCGCCCGCATGCAGGACCTCATCCAGAGGGTGACGGAGGCCCTCGAGGCCTATGACCCCACCACCTCTAGCCGCACCCTCCGGGACTTTGTGGTAGAGGACCTCTCCCAGTGGTACGTGCGCCGGGGGAGGCGGCGCTACTGGAAAAACGAGGACGCCCTGGACCGGGAGTCGGCCTACGCCACCCTCTACGAGGCCCTGGTCCTCATCGCCAAGCTCTCCG
>Ga0308405_1000786_pt1 | contig 17242 bp, 14 predicted proteins | sample HotsprSampleMS13_FD_203473 | JGI IMG/M metagenome (GOLD analysis project Ga0308405, IMG submission 203473) | Hot spring phototrophic mat microbial communities from Mushroom Spring, Yellowstone National Park, Wyoming, United States - 20060912_MS13 ...
CGCCGGATCCTCGTCTTCGCCTTGGCCCTCGTCATCGCCGGCGGTGCCGCGCTCTACGCCCGCAAATGGGTCGAGAGCCGGCAGGTGGCACCCTCCGCCACGGCGGCCCCGGCGCCGCGGCCCGAAAAGGCGGTCCTGGTCGCGGCGGTCGACCTGCCGGCGGGCAGCTTCGTCCAGCCGGGCGACGTGCGCTGGCAGACCTGGCCGGATGTCGACCTGCCGCCTTCCTACTTCGTCAAAGGTGTCCGTTCGGAAGAGGAAGCGGTGGGCGCGGTGGTCCGCTACGCCCTCGCCGCGGGTCAGCCCTTGACCGACGGCGGCCTCGTCAAGCCCGGCGAGCGCGGTTTCTTGGCGGCCGTCCTCGCCCCCGGCATGCGCGCCGTCTCGGTCCCGGTCGACGAGGCCTCGGCCAATGCCGGGCTGATCTTCCCCGGTGACCGGGTCGATCTCGTGCTCGCCCAGTCGGTCGGCGCGGACGGCTCCGAGGGCGGCCCGAGCGGACGGGCCCGGCGTGCCGCCGAGACCGTCCTCGAGGATGTCCGCGTGCTCGCCATGGGCCGCCGGCTCAAAGTGGGCGAGGGCGAAGAGGGGGCGATCCAGGCCCGCACCGTCACCCTCGAGGTCACCCCGGCCGATGCCGAGCGGGTGGCGCTCGTGACCGAGCTCGGCAAGCTCACCTTGAGCCTGAGGAGCCTGGCACGCGCGGACGAAACCGCAGAGGCCGCGACGGCCCGGGTCACCTGGGACGATGCGGTGAGCCGGGCGCTCGGCACCGGCTCGACCGGCAAGGTCCTGGTGCTGCGCGGCGGGCAGAAGTCCGGCGCCGCGACGAGCGGAGGGGAGCCCACCCGATGAGCTCGACCGTCCCGCCCGCACGGTCCGGCCCACGCCGCGACCATGGGTCGCACCCCGGAGCCCGAACGATGCGCAGCTTCCCGGCCCTCCTCCTCGCCCTGACGACCGGCGCCGCGGCGCTGTTGCTCGCTTCCTTCGGCCCGGGGCCCAGCTTCTCCGGCGCCGCCGCGCAGGAGCTCGTGGCGCCGACCGGCCAGCTCCAGCTCGAGGTCAAGAAGGGCCGGCTCCTGCGTCTGTCGACGCCGGTGAGCGCGGTGTTCGTGGCCGACCCCGAGATCGCCGACGTCCAGGCCCAATCACCCACCCTCCTCTACGTCTACGGCCGACGGGCGGGTACCACCACCCTCTATGCGGTCGACGACGCCCAGCAGGTGGTGCTGCGCCGCGACGTCCAAGTGCGCCACAACCTTTCGAGGCTGCGTCAGGTGCTGGCCGAGGCCATCCCCGACCATCGGCTCGAGATCCAATCGGTCGAAGGGGGGCTGATTTTGAGCGGACGTCTGCCCACCGCCGTCGCAGCGCAGGACGCGCGCGAGATCGCCGGCCGGTTCCTGGGCGAGGGAGAGTCCTTGATCAACCGGCTGCAGGTGGCGGCCCCCACCCAGGTGAGCCTGCAGGTACGGGTGGCCGAGGTGTCGCGGGAGGCCGTGAAGCTTTTCGGGATCAATTGGGACACGCTCTTCACACCCGGCGACTTCGTCTTCGGCCTGGCGACCGGCCGGGCCTTCCTCGACCCGGCGACCGGTGCCATCGGCCGGCTCACCGACACGGCCGGCACCGCGGGCGGCCTCTTCGGTCGGTTCGGTTCGGGCAACACCAACATCAACACGCTCATCGACGCGCTCGAGCGCGAGGGCCTCGTGACGGTGCTCGCCCAGCCCAACCTGACGGCGCTTTCCGGCGAGACCGCGAGCTTCCTCGCGGGCGGCGAGTTCCCGGTCCCGGTCGGAACCGACAAAGGCGACATCCAGATCGAGTTCAAACAATTCGGCATAAGCCTGGCGTTCACGCCCACGGTGCTGAGCCCGGACCGGATCAGTCTCAGGGTGCGTCCGGAAGTCAGCGACATTTCGGAGAAGGGAGCGATCCGGGTGCGCGACCTCACGATCCCGGCGCTCACCACGCGGCGTGCCGAGACCACGGTGGAGATCGGCAGCGGCCAGAGCTTCGCGATCGGCGGGCTGATTTCCAACAGCACCCGCTCCAACCTCGAGAAGTTCCCGGGATTGGGTGATCTGCCGGTGCTCGGCGCGTTGTTCCGCTCGACGAACTTCCAGCGGAGCGAGAGCGAGCTCGTGATCATCGTGACCCCTTATCTCGTCCGCCCCGTGGCGACCGCGGCGCTCAAGACCCCGCTCGACGAACTCCGGCCGGCGAGCGACCTCGAGCGGATCCTGAACGGACGTCTGCTCCGGGCGGGCACCGTTCCGGGCCCGGGCGGGCCGGGTGGGCCGGGCGGCCCGCGGCTCCGGGGGGCCGCCGGCTTCGCCCTCGATTGACCCTTCGACCTCCGGGAGACCGCTCGTGGCCCAGACCCGCCTCGTCCTCCCCCTCCCGCTCCTGCTGATCGGCGGCTGTACGGCACTCGAGCCGCCGAGCCCCGAACCCTGGACGGCGCGGGCGCCGCTGGTCGCCGAATCGCGCTACACCCACACCGTCCATTTCGAGACCGATCGGGCCGAGCTCGCACCGTCCGAACGGGCGAGTCTGGATGCCTTCTTGGCGGCGCTGCCGGCGGAAGGGAGATACCGGGCGGTCGTGTCGGGCCACGCCGACGAGCGGGCGAGCGATGCCTACAACCTGGCACTTTCCGAGCGGCGGGCGCGGCACGTGGCCGATCTTTTGCGCGCCCACGGCCTCGAGCGGGTGGAGGTGAGCCTGCGCGCCCATGGCGAGGGGCGCCCGGTCGATCCGGGCCGCGGCGAGCCGGCCTGGGCGCGCAACCGGCGGGTCGAGATCCTGGTCCGCCACTGGGTCGCCGAGGCGCCGCGCTGCGGCGAGGGGGACCGCACACCTTCCCTCCACGGCCGGCAGCTCCTGCCGGACCTCGGCTGCGCCACCGCCGCCAATCTCGTGGCACAGATCGCCGACCCGGCCGACCTCGCCGAGGGCCGGCCACTCGGCCCCGCCGACGGCGTGCGCGAGGCCGAGGCGATCGTTCGGTATCGGGCCGACAAGGTCCGCCCGCTCGCCGAGCAGGGGAAAGGGCCGTGACCGGGACCGTCGTCGCCCGAGAGGCGACCGCGACGGAGCGGCTCCAGCTCCGCGCTTTCGTGGCCGACGACGAGACCCGCGCGGTCGTCGAGCAGGTGGTGGGCGACCTCATGATCCCGGCCGCGGCGATCCACCGCGGGCGAATCGAGGACGCGATCCAGCTCCTCGGCCGACAGCGTTCGCCGCGGGTGCTCCTGGTCGACATTTCCGCCTGCGAACTGCCGCTCTCCGCCGTCAACGAGCTCGCCGAGGTGTGCGAGCCCGGGGTGAGCGTCATCGCGATCGGCGACCGCAACGATGTCGGCCTGTTCCGCGAGCTCATCAACCACGGGATCAGCGACTATCTCGTCAAGCCGATCACGCCGAGCCTCTTGCAGCGCTCGCTGCTGACCGTCGTCGAGGGGGGCGGGCAGCACAATCGGCAGACCGGCAGGCTCGGCCGGATCGTCGCGGTGATGGGCTGTCGCGGCGGGGTGGGGGCGACCACCGTGGCGACCAGCCTCGCCTGGGCGATCGCCGCGCGCCGGCACCGCCGGGTCGTCCTTTTCGACCTCGACGTGCAGTTCGGCAGCGTCGCCCTCGCCCTGGACCTCGACCCGGTGCACGGGCTCAGGGACGCCCTCGAGAACCCCGGGCGGATCGACGGCCTCTATCTCGACCGGACGCTCGTGCGCCATTCCGAGACGCTTTGGGTGCTGAGCGCCGAGGAAAGCCTCGACGAGCCGATCCGGGCGGACCGCGACGCGGTCGGGCTGCTGCTCCACGAGTTGCAATCCAAGTTCCACTTCACGGTCGTCGACCTGCCGCGCCGCATGGATCCGGCCGTGCAGCAGGTCGTCCAGACGGCCACCAATTTCGTCCTCGTGAGCGACCTCTCGCTCGCCGGCATGCGCGACGCGATGCGCGTCGTCCAACTTTTGCAAGCGACCAACGCCTCCTGTCCGCTCACCGTCGTCGCCAACCGGGTCGGCGAGTATCGCGCGGGCGAGATCCCGAAAGCGGAGTTCGAGCGCGGTATGGGCCGGTCGATCGACCTCGTGCTGCCTTTCGACGGCAAGCACGTCTTCCCCCTGGTCAACGCCGGCCGGCCGGTCGCCTCCGGCAGTGGGCCGATCGCGACCGCCCTCTGCCGGCTCGCCGACCAGCTCTGTGGCGCCAATTCGACCGCCCGCAACGGCTTGCTCGCCAAGCTCGTGGCGATGTGGAGCTGAGCATGTTCGGCCGTCGCCCGCTGCAGCCGCCGGTCGCCCACGGGCCGCACGAACCGAGGCCGGCGCCGCCTCCTTCCGCCCCGTCGGCTGCGGCGCGCCCGAGCTCGGGTGATCGCCGGACCGACCAGCTCAAATCCTCGCTCGCCCGGCTGCAGGCGGCACTCTACGAGCGGATCGACGCGGCGGCTGCGGCCAAGCTGCCGCGCGAGGAATTGTTGCGGCAGATCCAAGAGCTGATCGGTGAGATCGCGCTCGAAGAGCGACTCACGCTGTCGAGCCGAGAACAAGAGCAAATCGGCCTTTCGCTCGTCGACGACATGGTCGGGCTCGGCCCGCTCGAGCCCTTGCTGCGCGACGAGACGATCACCGACATCATGGTCAACGGCCCCTACCAGGTCTATGTCGAGCGGCGCGGCAAACTCGAGCTCACCGACGTGCGCTTTCGCGACGGCGCCCACGTCATGAACGTCGCCCAGCGGATCGCCACGCGCGTCGGCCGGCGCGTCGACGAGACGAGCCCCATTTGCGACGCCCGGCTCGAGGACGGCTCGCGCGTCAACATCATCGCCCCGCCGCTCGCGATCGACGGCTGTGCCATTTCGATCCGCAAATTCTCGAAAAAGACGATCACGCTCGACACGATGGTCCGCCAGCAGAACGTGAGCGAGCCCCTCGCCAAGGTTCTGAAGATCGCCGCCGCCTGCCGCCTCAACGTCGTGATCTCGGGCGGTACCGGCTCGGGCAAGACCACGCTCCTCAACGCCATGTCGCAGCTCATCGACCACGGCGAACGGATCGTCACGATCGAGGACGCAGCCGAACTCCAGCTCCAGCAGCCGCACGTGGTCCGCCTCGAGACGCGTCCGCCCAACCTCGAGGGTCAAGGCGAGGTCACCATGCGCGACCTCGTCAAGAACGCGCTCCGGATGCGCCCGGACCGGATCATCTGTGGCGAGGTCCGCGGTCCGGAGGCGCTCGACATGTTGCAGGCGATGAACACCGGCCACGACGGCTCGATGTGCACGCTGCACGCCAACACCCCGCGCGAGGCGATCACCCGCATCGAGAACATGGTCATGATGGCGGCCTCGACCCTGCCGACCAAAGCGATCCGTCAGCAGATCGTGGGCGCGGTCAACCTGATCGTCCAGGTCGCACGGATGCGCGACGGCATCCGCCGGGTCACCCACGTCACCGAGCTCGTCGGTATGGAAGGTGACGTGGTGACGACCCAAGACCTCTTCGCGTACGAGTACCAAGGTGAAGGTCGCGACGGCATCTTGATCGGCGCGTTCAAGGCCCAACCGGTGCGTCCGCATTTCCTGAAGCGCGCCGCCTATTACGGCCTCGACCGGGCGCTCATGGCGGCGATGAGCGAATGAACGCGCTCGCCACCCTTTTGGGCGGCCCCGCGCTACCCTGGCTCGTCCTGACGGCCGGGCTGGTCGTGGCCCTCCTCGCGCTCGCCGCGCCGGGCGGACCGGACCGCCGGCTGCAGCGGCGGATCGAGCGGGCGCGGCGGGCCGCCGAGCGGCCGGCCGGCGAACCGGGCGCGGCCGGTGCGCCCGCGAGCGTGCGCCGGCGCGAGGCGGTGACCCTGCTGGGCGGGCTCGGTGCCGCCCTCGCCGCCCTGATGCCGCGCACCACCGCCCTGCGCACCCATCTCGACCGGGCCGGGATCCGGCTCGCGGTGGGCGATTTCCTGCTCGCCGCGGCGGCCCTGGGCGCGCTCGTGGCCCTCGTCGCTTGGCTCGGGCTCGGGTTCGGGCCGCTCCTCGCCCTCGCCCTCGGGACCGCCGCCGCGGTGGCCGTCCCGATGCTCGTCGTGCGGCGCGCCATCGCCCGCCGCGAGGCGCGCTTCCTCGCGGCCTTCCCCGATGCGCTCGACCTCGTGGTGCGGGGCGTCCGCTCCGGCCTGCCGGTCATCGAGGCCCTCAACGCCATCGCCCGCGAGATGCCCGAGCCCGTGAGCTCGGTCTTCGCCGAGCTCGGCGCCCACGTGCGGATCGGCCTCGGCCTGCCCGAAGCCTTCGCCATCGTCGGCAAACGGGTGGGTCTGCCCGAGTTCCGCTTCTTCGCCATCAGCCTCGTGGTCCAGCAGGAGACCGGCGGCAATCTCGCCGAGATCCTGCAGAAACTCGCGACCATGCTGCGCCGGCGTCAGCAGATGCGGCTCAAGGTCAAAGCCATGTCGTCGGAAGCACGCGCCTCGGCGATGATCATCGGCTCCCTGCCGTTCCTCACCGGTGCCGTGATCTCTTGGGTCAATCCCGATTACATGGCGAAATTGTTCGTCGACCCGCGCGGCTGGATCATGCTGGCCGCCGGAGCCTGCAGCATGCTTTTGGGGGTGGCCGTGATGGCCAAGATGGTGCGCTTCGAGATATGAGGCCGGAGCAGCTCTTGGGTTCGCCCGAGACGGCCTTCGCGGCCCTCGTCGGCCTCGCCACCTTCGCCTGCCTTTTGGCCGCTTGGTGGGCGCTCCTCGAGGGGGATCGCGGCCGGGCGCGGGCGCGGATGCTCCAGCAGCGGCGGCTCGAGCTCCAAGCCGCGGGTCGAACCGGCCGCCCCGGCACCCGCCGCCGGGTCACCGCGCGCGGCCTCGCCGAGCGGCTCGTGAGCCAGCTCAAGCTCGCCCGCAGCGGCGCCGACGAGCGCTTGCGCGACCGCCTCGCCCAGGCCGGCCTGCGCGCACCCCACGCCCGCCCGCTCTTCCTCCTCGCCAAGCTCGTGGGGCCGATCCTCGCCGGCCTCTCGGCCCTCGTGCTCGTCTACGGCGCCGACTTCGCCGGCAAGAACCCGGCGAGCCGACTGCTCGCGCTCGTGGGTGCGGTGCTCGCCGGCTTCTACCTCCCCGAGCTCTGGCTCTCGAACCGCATCGCCAAGCGCCGCCAAGCCCTCCAGCGGGCCCTGCCCGACGGGCTCGACCTACTCGTGGTCTGTGCCGAAGCGGGGCTCTCCCTCGACGTGGCGCTCGACCGCGTGGCCGAGGAGATGGCTTCCACCGCACCCGAGCTCGCCGAGGAGTTCGGCTTGACCGCGGTCGAGCTCAATTTCCTGCCCGAGCGGCGGCAAGCGCTGCTCAATCTCGGCAAACGGGTCGATCTTCCCGCCATGCGCGGTGTCGTCAACACCCTCGTCCAGACCGAGAAGTACGGTACCCCGCTCTCCCAGTCGCTGCGCGTGCTCTCGGCCGAGTTCCGCGAGCAGCGACTGCTCAAAGCCGAGGAGAAGGCCGCCCGTCTGCCGGCCATACTCACGGTACCGATGATCGTCTTCATTTTGCCGACCCTTTTCATCGTGTTGATGGGGCCGGCAATTCTCGATGTGTACGACAATTTGATCCGCAAATGAGTTCTCGATCCGCGAGCCGACCCTCGGGATCGGACCCGTCGGGGCCCGTCGCGACCGGGCAGGCTCGCGTGCCGCGCCTCACTCGAGGCCGAGGGCTTTGCGGACGAGTTCGTTGACGAGGCCGGGATTGGCTTTGCCGCCCGTCGCCTTCATGACCTGACCCACGAACCAGCCCACCACTTTCGGGTTCCTCTTGGCGTTCTCGACCTGCTGCGGGTTCTCGGCCACGAGCCTCGCGACCACCGGCTCGATCGCGCCCGGGTCGACCACCTGGCGAAGCCCCTCGGCCTCGACGATGGCGCGCGGCCCGCGGCCGGTCTCGAAGGCCTTCTGGAACACGTCCTTGGCGATTTTGCCCGAGATCGTCCCCTCGGCCAGAAGGTCGAGGAGCTCACCCAGCGCCTCGGCGGGGAGCGGACAGGCGTCGATCTCGAGGCCACGCCGGGCGAGGGCGCCGAAGAGCTCGTTGATCACCCAGTTGGCGGCGAGCTTGGCATCGCGACCTTTCGCCACCTTCTCGAAATAATCCGCCGCCGCTCGCTCGGCGACGAGCACCCCGGCATCGTAGGCCGAAAGCCCGTACTCGCGCACGAAGCGCGCCTTCTTGGCGTCGGGCAACTCGGGCAGTTCGGCGCGCAGTCGCTCGATCAGCGCCTCGTCGATCTCGAGGGGCAGAAGATCCGGGTCGGGGAAATAGCGATAATCGTGCGCCTCTTCCTTGCCGCGCATCGAGCGCGTCTCGCCCTTGGCCGCGTCGAACAGCCGCGTCTCCTGCTCGACCACGCCGCCCGCTTCGAGGATGTCGACCTGCCGTCGCGCCTCGTACTCGATCGCCTTGGCGACGAAGCGCATGGAGTTGACGTTCTTGATCTCGCAGCGCGTGCCGAAGCGCGGATCACCCACCCGGCGGACCGAGACGTTGGCATCGCAGCGCAGCGAACCTTCTTCCATGTTGCCGTCGCAGGTGCCGATGTAGCGGAGGATCGAGCGCAGCTTCTTGAGGTAGAGGACGGCCTCTTCCGGCGCGCGGATGTCGGGCTCGGAGACGATCTCCATGAGCGCCACGCCGCACCGGTTGAGGTCGATGAGCGTGACACCCTCGCGCGCGCCGTGCAGCGACTTGCCGGCGTCTTGTTCGAGATGGAGCCGGGTGATGCCGATCGCCCGCGTGGTCCCGTCCGGCAGATCGACGAGTATCCGACCTTTGCCGACGATCGGCTTTTGATACTGGCTGATCTGGTAGCCCTGTGGCAGATCGGGATAGAAATAATTCTTCCGCTCGAAGATCGAGATGCGGTTGATCTCGGCCTCGAGCGCGAGTCCGGTCTTGACCGCCTGTTCCACGCAAAAGCCGTTCAGGACCGGCAACATGCCGGGCATCCCGGCATCGACCGGCGAGACTTGGGAGTTGGGCTCGGCACCGAAGCTCGTGGCGGCACCGCTGAAGAGCTTGGCCTTCGAGATCACTTGAGCGTGGACCTCGAGGCCGCAGACGAGCTCCCACTCGCCGGTCCGCCCGCGGATCGTCCAGCTCATCGTCTCAGCCCTCGGCGAGAAGGGGCGGCAGGGCGCGGAAGGCGGCCGCCTCCTCGAGCGCACGGGCGACCTCGAGGATGGTCGCTTCGTCCCACGGCCGGCCGATCACCTGCAGCCCGAGGGGCAGGCCCGCAGGCGAAAGCCCGGCGGGCACCGAAATCCCCGGCAGGCCCGCCAAATTGACGGTGACCGTGAAGACGTCGTTCAAGTACATCGCCACCGGATCGTCGCTCTTCTCGCCGATCGCGAAGGCCGCGGAGGGCGTCGTGGGTGTCAAGAGCGCGTCGCAACGCGCGAACGCCGCCTCGAAGTCCTCGACGATCTTGCGCCGCACCTTCTGCGCCTTGAGATAATAAGCATCGTAATAGCCGGCCGAGAGCACATAGGTACCGATCAAGATCCGCCGCCGCACTTCCGCGCCGAAGCCCTCCCCGCGCGTGCGCTTGTAGGTGTCGACGAGGTCGCGGCCGGGTACTCTGAGCCCGTAGCGCATGCCGTCGTAGCGGGCGAGGTTGGACGAGGCCTCGGCCGGGGCGACGATGTAGTAGGTCGGCAAGGCGTAGCGGGTGTGCGGCAAGGAGACCTCGACGAGCTCGGCACCCTGCGCCCGCAGCCAGTCCGCACCCCGGGCCCAGAGCGCCTCGATCTCGGCCGGCATGCCGTCGAGCCGGTATTCCTTGGGGATCCCGATCCGCAGCCCCTTCACCCGCCCTCTCAGATCGCCGGCCCAATCCGGCACCGGCAAGTCGGCCGAGGTGCCGTCCTTGGGGTCGAAGCCGGCCATCGCCCGCAAGAGGAGGGCCGCATCGGTCACCGACCGGGCGAAGGCCCCGGCCTGGTCGAGCGAGCTCGCGAAGGCCACGATCCCGAAACGCGAGCAGCGGCCGTAGGTCGGTTTGATGCCGACGATCCCGCAGAAGCTCGCGGGCTGGCGGATCGAGCCGCCGGTGTCGGTGCCGGTTGCGGCGGGGCAGAGGAAGGCCGCGACCGCTGCCGCCGAACCACCCGAGCTGCCACCCGGCACGAGGGGCGGCTCGCGGCCGGGCGGGGTCCAGGGGTTGATCACCGGGCCGAAGGCCGAGGTCGTGTTCGACGAGCCCATCGCGAACTCGTCGAGGTTGGTCTTGCCGAGGAGCACCGCACCTTCCGCCCAGAGCTTGGCGGTCACGGTCGATTCGTAAGGCGGGACGAAGTTCGCGAGGATCTTCGAGGCGGCGGTGGTGCGCACCCCCGCGGTGCAGAAGAGGTCCTTGACGGCGATCGGCAGGCCTTCGAGCAAGCCGCCCTCACCCCGCGCGAGCCGGGCATCGGCCGCTGCGGCCATGGCGAGCGCCCGCTCCGGCGTCTCGGTGATGAAGGCGTTGAGGCCGCGGTGGCGCTGCATCGCTTCGAGGCAGGCGCGGGTGAGCTCGACGGAGGAGATCTCGCGCCGGGCGAGGAGGCGCTTGGCTTCGACGAGGCCGAGCCGTTCGAGACCGCTCATTCGACCACCCGGGGTACGACGAAGAACCCGTCCTCGCGCTCCGGGGCGTTGGCGAGGATCGCCTCGCGGCAATTGCCGTCGGTGACCTCGTCCGCCCGCCAGGCGCGGCGGATCGGATGGACACTGCGCACGGGCTCCACTCCTTCGGTGTCGACCTCGGCGAGCTGCTCGACCCAGGCGAGGATCTTCGCGAGCTCGCCCACGAGCGGGTCGAGCTGGTCTTCGGGGACGGCGATGCGGGCGAGATCGGCCACCCGTGCCACGGTGGCCCTGTCGAGGGACATGGTCGGGAACCTTTTCGCGACGGCCGGCCACGGCCGGCGGCGTGGCGGCAGAGCTACACGGGCCGCCCCGGGCTGGCAACCGCCGCGGCCTCCTCGTCTCCCGGCTCGCGCCGCTCGGCCCGCCGCGCCCGCGTCCGACAGATGCTGGCGACGATCCCGCTCACCTCCTCGGGGGGCAGAGGCGGCCGGCAGCGGCCGAGGTTCCAGCCCTGCAAGAGCTCCTCGACCACCCCGGGTTCGAGCCCGTGGTGGAGGAGGAGGCCGGCGAGCGAGGCGAGTCGCGTGTTGCGCTCGCCTTCGACGAGCCCCTCGCGCAGGAGCCGACGCCACCAGCCGATCGGATGGCCGGGGCGACGACGGGCCTCGGCGAGGAGCGCCAAAAGCCAGCCCGGGGCGGGGGCGGGCGGCCGATCCGCGGCGCCCTCGAACCGGTAGGGCCGGCCCGAGGGGTGGATCGAGGGCGGGGCGACCACGTAGCCACCGTCGCCGCGCACATCGAGCCCCGGCCTGAGCCCGACCGCGCAGGGGACGGGCTCGCCCGGATGGGCGAAATAGAGGTGCCGGCCACCACCACCCGTGCGCACGACGAGGGTGTCCGGCAGCGATCCGAACGTGGCCTCGAGCGCCGCGAGGCTCGCCTCGCCATCCTTCTCCGGGTCGACGTCGAGGACGACGAGGCCGGAGACCGCACCGGTCACGATCCCGACATTGGCTTCCGGCCAGCGGGCCCGCCAGAGTGCGAGCTCGGCCGGCAAAGGCGGGCGGTGGCGGTAGGGCTCCCAGGGCAGAAGGGGCCGCTTGTCGGTCGGCCGGAGCGGGATCGGCGACCAGCCGCGGGCGAGGTAAGCCGAAGCTGCTCGGGCGAAAGGTCCGCGGGGCCGGGACCGCGGAACCCGCTCGCCGCACGGGGCGAGCGGGCCGGCCTCGGAAAACCGCGCCGGCTCGAAGGGCGAGCCGTCCGCTACGGCCGGGGCGGGGCCCCGCCGACCGCCCGGGATCGGGTCCGCCATGGGCGCCTCCGTTCTCGTTCACCCTTCGTTCTAGGCGCGAGGGTCGCATCCGTCACCCCCCGTGGCGCGGTTGCGCGATTTCCCACCCTCGCCCGGTGACGGGACAGGGTCGGAGCGGCTACTGTCGGTTCGCCACGGCTGCGGGGGAAGCGTCGAGGGGGCGGGGAACGGGCGTGCCGATCTTCGAGGATGCGCCGAGCTTCTCGGCCGCGCTGCCGACCCACGGCTCGCTCTTGGCACTCGATGCCGGCAAGCGGCGGCTCGGGCTCGCCGGAACCGACCTCGAGCGGCGGCTCGTGACCCCCCTCTTCACGATTTCGCGCGGCCGCTGGCCGGACGATCTCGCCAAGATCCGCCGGGTGGTCGAGGAGCGGACGGTCGTCGGACTCGTGCTCGGCTGGCCTTTGAACATGGACGGCAGCGAGGGCGCGGCCTGCGCCGCCGTCCGCCAGCTCGCCGATCAGCTCCTCGCCGCCTTCGCCCTGCCGCTCCTCTTGCAGGACGAGCGGCTCACGAGCTTCGCGGTCGAGCAGGCGATCGCCGAGGGCCGGCTGCCGCCGCCCAAGAAGGGCCAGCCGCTCGACCATTACGCCGCGGCCGTGATCCTCGAGGACGCGCTCCGCGCGCTGCGCGCCGGGGCCCGCGTCTGAAGTCGCGGCGCGCCGGGGCCACCTCCGAGCCGGCCGGGCCGGGCGGGCTGGCGCGAGCGTCTGGGGCGCGCCATTTTCCCCGCCGCTCGACCGCCGCGGGAACCGCCATGATCCCCGATCTCGTCACCCGGACCGCCGCTGCCCGGACCTTCCTCGCCAAGCTCTGGCAGCTCGCCCGGCCCTATTGGTTCGCCCCCGAAAAGGCGGAGATCCGGCTCGCGGGCTTCACGCTTTTGGTCCCCGAGCGGTGGATCGCCCGGCTCTTGCTCGCCACCATCCTTGCTATGAACTTCTTCCTGGTGTGGATGAGCAAGCAGCTGAATGCCTGGAACGCCCAGTTCTTCAACGCGCTCCAGGAAAAGGACGGCCCCCGCTTCTGGGAGCTCCTCTTTTCGCTAGAGAGCTTCGAGGCTTTCTTCTTCTCGTTCACCGGCCTCGTCGTGATCTTCATCGTGGTCGCGGTCTACCGACTCTGGCTGCGCCAGCTCTTGACGATCCGTTGGCGGCGCTGGATCACCGAGATCTACTTCCGGGACTGGCTCTCCGATCGCACCTATTACCGCATGGAGCTCGTCAACCACGGGACCGACAATCCCGAGCAGCGGATCGAGCAGGACGTCGCCCAGTTCGCGAGCCAAACCCTCACGATCACCCTCGGCCTCGTCTCCGAGATCGCCACGCTCGTCACCTTCATTTTCGTGCTCTGGAACCTCTCGGGCAGCCTCGCCCTGCCGTTTTTGGGCGGGGTCGAGGTGCCCGGCTTCATGGTCTGGGTGGCCCTCGTCTACGCGATCGTGGGCTCCTTCCTCACCTGGTTCATCGGCCGCCGCCTCGTGCGCGTGAACTTCCTGCTCGAGCGCTACAACGCCGATTTCCGCTACCGGATGACCCGGATCCGCGAGAACGCCGAGAGCATCGCGCTTTACGGCGGCGAGAAGGACGAGCAGCGCCGGCTGTCGCAGGCCTTCGCCCGGATCTACGAGACCTGGTGGGACTACATGAAGCTCAACAAACGCCTCACCTGGCTCACCGTCTTCTACAACCAGGTGGCCCACGTCTTCCCGATCGTGGTCCAAGCCCCGCGCTATTTCACGGGCGAGATCCCCTTGGGCGTCTTGACCCAGACGGCCGGAGCCTTCGGCCAGGTCCAGGGCTCGCTCTCCTGGTTCGTCGACAGCTTCTCCCAGCTCGCCGATTGGAAGGCGGTGGTCGACCGGCTCACCACCTTCGCCGATGCCATGACCAAGGCCAAAGCCGCCGTCGAGGCCGAGCGGGCCTTCACCAAGACCCGCGAGACCCCGGCCCTCGAGCTCGAGGGGGTGGATGTGGCCCTTCCCGACGGCCGGATCCTCCTCGAGGGCGTCGATCTCGTGATCCGGCCAGGCGAACGGTTGGTGATCCAGGGGCCCTCGGGCAGCGGCAAAACGACGTTCTTCCGCGTGCTCGCCGGGCTCTGGCCGTTCGGCCGCGGGCGGATCGACCTGCCGGCCGGCGCCAAGATCCTCTTCCTGCCGCAGAAGCCCTATCTGCCGATCGGCACGCTCGCCGAGGCGCTCGCTTATCCCGAAACCCCCGACAATTACGATCCCGCGCAATATCGCGAAGCGCTCGAGGCCTGTCGCCTCGCGCACCTCGTGGACCGGCTCGAGGAAGAGGGCAATTGGTCGATGATCCTCTCGCCCGGCGAGCAGCAGCGCCTCGCCTTCGCCCGGGCGCTCCTCTACCGGCCCGATTGGCTCTTCTTGGACGAAGCCACCTCGGCCCTCGACGAGGCGACCGAGACCGCGATCTACCGACTTTCGCACGAGCGGCTGCCGGGTGTCACGATCGTCTCGATCGCGCACAAGCCCTCCGTCCTCCGCCACCACGAGCGGCGCCTCGTGATCGAGCCGGCCACCCGGCGGGTCGCGAGCGAGCCCTTGCCGGCCGCCGAGTGAGGCTCGTGCGCCCTTCGGCGGAAGGCCCGGTGCGGGGCGGCTTGCCACGCGGCGTAATTAGGTATATGATCCTTTAGCAGGACGAACAACCGGAGGGCGCCTCATGCCCACCGCCGCTCGCGCCGCCACTCGCTTGCCCGACCCACCGCGCGCCTTCGCGAGCCCGCCCGATCTCGCACCCGGCCAGCCGCCGCCGGGCGAGGTCGAGCTGCCGAGCTTCGCCGACGGGCTGGAGCCCGAAGAACGCCGCGCCTTCGAGGCGATCCGTCGTTCCTTCGAAGCCCGGCTCGACCCGGTCGATGCGGGCGAGCGGCTGCTCGTGGACGCGATCACCGCCTGCCACGTGCGCCGCGCCCGGCTCGATGCGATCGAGGCCCGCCTCACGAGCGCGCTGCTCGAAAGCCGCCCGGCCGAGGGCCTGCCGAGTCTCTCGGCGCTCGCCCGGGTCCGGTCGGCCCTCGCCAAGGAGCAAGCGGCGCTCTACCGCGACCTCGCCCGGCTCTACGAGTTGCGCCCCGAGCCGATCCGCTATCCCGGCCTCAACCCGGCGCGGCTACGCTGGCTCGCCGAGCGGATCGAGCAAGGTCGCTTGCGCCCCTGGGCCCCGCCCGAGACCGAAGAGCGGGCGGCGGCGCCGACCGCCGGCGAGCCACGGCGAGGGGCGGTGTCGCCCGACGACCGACCGGCGGACCCGCCCTCCGCCGATCCGCCGCCGGTGGCAGCCTCTGGGCACGAAGCTCCCGAGGCTCCACCGACCGAGGCCGAGCCCCACCGGGGCCCGACCGTCACGACTCTTTCGACCGCGGCCGCGGACCCGGCCGCCGTTTCGACCCGGCACGCGCCTCCCGAGCCTTCCACCGGGCAGCCGCCGAGGCGGCCCGCCTCTCCTCTCGCGACGAGCCCGACGCGCGACGCGCCTTCCGAGCCCGCCGCGCCCGCGAGCCGGCCGCCGCTCCTCGGTCGAACCGGGCCGATGTCGCAGCCCGCCCGTGTATCCGCGTGGGCCGCCGCAGCGGCTGCCCGGCCGAGCGTCGCCGCTCAGCTCGGGCCGCGGCCGGAAAGTCGCTCCTCGATCGCGTAGAGCCGGTCGAGCTCGGCATCGAAAGCCTCGACGAGCGGTCGGGCCTCGGCCTCGGGCAAAAGTGCCGCGAGCCCGTGGAAGCGAAGCTCGGCCACGGTCGCCCGGGTGATGTCGCCGCCCGGCAGCCGCTCGGCGCGCCGGTACTCCTCGAGCAAGAGGTCGAGGTCGAGCCGGACCCTTTCGAGGAACGCCGGGTCGCGCACGGGCTCGGGCCGCGCCGCCTCCTCCTGCCCGAACAGCTCGAGCTGTCGCCCCGCCACGCCCACCTCCGCGTCCGCCCCGGCTCTCTAGCACCGGTTGCGCGCGAGCGCAGCTCCCACGACACTCCGGCCATGGACGAACGTTGGCGCACCGAGCGACTTCCCGAACTGATCCGCGTCCTCGCCGGCCGACCCGGCCACGAGCGGCTGCGCGTGCTCGTCCAGGAGCTCTTGCGCGAGGCTTTCGGTGCCGCCTTCGCCGAGGTCGAGCACGAGCTGCGCCTGCCCGAGGTGCGCGGCCGCGCCGACATGCTGTTCGGCGCCACGGTCATCGAGCTCAAATCCGACCTCCGCCGGGAGCGCCCGGACGTCGAGGCGCGCCTGCCGGACTATCTGGCCGAACGGCAGCGGCGGACCGGTCGCCGCTATCTGGGCCTCGCCACCGACGGGGCCAGCTTCCTGGCCTTCGAGCTGCGCGACGGGCGGCTCGTCGAGCTCGCCCGCTACGACACCGATCCCGAGGCACCGGATGCACTCCTCGCCTGGCTCGAGCCGGCGCTCTCGGACCGCGACGACCTCGTCCCCGACGCGCTCCGGATGCGCCGCGAGCTCGGCCGCGAGAGCCTCACCTGGGCGCGGGCGCGCACCACCCTCGAGGCCCTCTGGCAAAAATTGCACGAGCATCCCGAGGTCGCCGTCAAGCGCGGCCTCTGGGACGGCCTCCTCCGCGAGGCCTACGGGGCCGAGGTCGGCGACGACCCGCTCTTCCTCCAGCACACCTACCTCACGATCGTGGCCAAGACCTTGGCCGCCCGCGTCCTCGACCTGCCGGCCGACGATCCCGCGGCGATCCTCTCCGGCCGGGCGCTGCGCGAGGCCGGCATCCTGGGTGCGGTCGAGAGCGACTTCTTCGATTGGCTCCTGCTCGACCCGCAAGGCGCCGACCTCGTCGCCCGGGTCGCCCGCCAGGTCCGCCGCTTCCGCCTGCACGACCTCGAGGTCGACGTCTTGAAGGCGCTCTACGAGAGCCTGATCGACCCGGCCCAGCGCCACGATCTCGGCGAATAATACTACACCCCGGACTGGCTCGCCGCCCGGATGGTCCGCGAGGCCGTCTCGAAGCCGCTCGCCGTGCGCGTGCTCGACCCGGCCTGCGGCTCCGGCACCTTCCTCTTCCACGTTATCCGCGCGCTCATGCGGGCCGCCGCCGAGGCCGGGCTTCCCCCCGCCCAGGCGGTCCGCGAGGCCGCCCTGCGCGTCCGCGGCCTCGACGTCCACCCGGTGGCGGTCATCATCGCCCGGGTCACCTGGCTCTTGGCGCTCGGCGATGCGGTCCGCGAGCGCGAGGGCGACCTGCACGTGCCCGTCTATCTGGGCGACGCGCTGCAGTGGAACCTCGCCCGGCTCGGCGAGGTGGAAGAAGTCAT
>Ga0308405_1000799_pt1 | contig 17109 bp, 19 predicted proteins | sample HotsprSampleMS13_FD_203473 | JGI IMG/M metagenome (GOLD analysis project Ga0308405, IMG submission 203473) | Hot spring phototrophic mat microbial communities from Mushroom Spring, Yellowstone National Park, Wyoming, United States - 20060912_MS13 ...
CCGCAGTGGAAGGCCAAGGCGAAGCCCTCCTGCACGGCCTCCTTGAAGGCCTCGTAGCTGTCCACCTTGCGGGTCCGCGCCCTCTGGAAGTCCAAGGCCCTTTGGTAAAGGGCCTGGTGGAAAGCGTTCAGGCGCTCGGGCAGGGCCTCGGGCAAAGCGGTGAGGGGCAGGGTTTTCTTGCCCCCAAGGCGGCTCGCCAGAACGGCCTGGCCGGCCTCGAGGTCCTTGGGGCCAAGCTCTACGCGGTAGGGCACCCCCTTGAGCTCCCACTCGTGGAACTTGTACCCGGGGGTGTACTGGTCCCGGTCGTCCAGGTGCGCCCTGAGGCCCCGGGCCAGGAGGTCCTTCTTCAGGGCGAAGGTCGCCTCCAGGACCTTCTCCCGGTTCTCCTCTTTGTAGATGGGCACGATGACCACCTGGATGGGGGCAAGACGCGGGGGCAGGATGAGGCCCTTGTCGTCCCCGTGGGTCATGATGATGGCCCCGATGAAGCGCCAGGAAAGCCCCCAGCTGGTGGTGTGCACGTACTTCACCTGGAGGTCCCTGTCCTGGAACTTGATGTCAAAGGCCCGGGCGAAGTTCTCCCCTAGGTAGTGGCTGGTGCCGCTCTGGAGGGCCTTGCCGTCTCGCATCATGGCCTCAATGGTGGTGGTGTAGACCGCCCCGGCGAACTTCTCCTTCTCCGTCTTCAGGCCCTCAATGACGGGGATGGCGGCGTAGTCCCGGGCCAGCTTGGCGTAGATGGAGAGCATCCTCCGCACCTCCGCCTCGGCCTCCTCCCGGGTAGCGTGGGCGGTGTGCCCCTCCTGCCACAAAAACTCGCTGGTGCGGAGGAAGGGCCGGGTGCGAAGCTCCCAGCGCACCACGTTCCCCCACTGGTTGAGGAGCTGGGGCAGGTCCCGGTAGCTCTGGATCCATTTGGACCACATGTAGCCGATCACCGTCTCCGAGGTGGGGCGCACCGCCAGGGGCTCCTCCAGCTCCTCCCCCCCGGCGTGGGTCACCACGGCGAGCTCGGGGGAGAAGCCCTCCACGTGCTCGGCCTCCTTCCTGAGGAAGCTCATGGGGATGAAAAGGGGGAAGTAGGCGTTCTGGTGGCCCGTCTCCTTAAACATCTGGTCCAAGGTTTTCTGGATATTCTCCCATATGGCGTAGCCGTAAGGCCGCACCACGATGGTGCCCCGCACCGGGCCGTAGTCGGCGAGCTCCGCCTTCTGGATGACCTCGAGGTACCACTCGCTGAAGTCCACGCTCTGAGGGGTGAGGCCCTTCTCCTTCGCCATACCCGCCCATATTACCCCAGTAGAATGGCCCCATGGACCTCTTCCCCGTCTTCAAGGAGCTGGCCCAGAAGTCCGAGAGCAGGATCGTCCTGGTGGTCCTGGACGGCGTGGGGGGGCTTCCCCTAGAGCCCGGCGGGCCCACGGAGCTGGAAGCCGCCCTCACCCCCAACCTAGACGCCCTGGCCCAGGAAAGCGCCCTGGGCCTCCTCACCCCCGTCTACCCGGGCCTCACCCCGGGCTCCGGCCCCGGCCACCTGGCCCTCTTCGGCTACGACCCCTTCCGCTACCTGGTGGGCCGGGGGGCCTTAAGCGCCCTGGGGCTTGGGGCAGACTTCCGGGAAGGGGACGTGGCCCTTCGGGGCAACTTCGCCACGCTGGCCCCGGACGGCACCGTTCTGGACCGCCGGGCGGGCCGCCCCTCCACCGAGGAAAACGCCCGGGTCATCGCCAGGCTGAAGGAGGCCATCCCCCGGGTGGAGGACGTGGAGGTCCACTTTTACACGGAAAGCGAGCACCGCTTCCTGGTGATCCTGAGGGGCCCGGGGCTTTCCGATCAGGTGACGGACACCGACCCCCAGAAGCCGGGCCTGAAGCCCCTCCCCGCCCGGGCCCTGTCGCCCGAGGCGGAGAAGACCGCCAGGGTCCTGAACCTTCTTACGGAGCGCATCCGGGAGGCCCTGAAGGACGAGCCCAGGCTGAACGGGGCCCTCTTCCGGGGGGCCTCCAAAAGGCCCTCTTTCCCCAAGATGGAGGAGGTCTACGGCCTGAAGGCAGCGGCCATCGCCAGCTACCCCATGTACAAGGGCCTGGCCAGCCTGGTGGGCATGGACGTGCTTCCCGTGGAGGGGGAAGGGGACGCCCTTCCGGGGAAGATCCAGGCCCTGAGGGATAACTGGGACCAGTACGACTTCTTCTACTTCCACGTGAAGAAGACGGACGCCATGGGCGAGGACGGCGACTTCCGGGGCAAGGTGGAGAAGATTGAGCTCTTTGACGCCATCCTGCCGGAGATCCTGGCCCTAGGGCCCACGGTCCTCGCCATCACCGGGGACCACTCCACCCCCGCCCTCCTCAAGGCCCACTCCTGGCACCCCGTGCCCCTTCTCCTCAAGGCCCCCTACCTGCGGGCCGATGAGGCCGGGCGCTTCACGGAAAAGGAGGCGCAGAAGGGTAGCCTGGGCCACCTCCGGGGCGTGGAGCTCATGCCCCTCCTCCTGGCCCACGCCGGACGGCTAGCCAAGTACGGGGCCTAGAGGTACCCCGCCCGCCTGAGCTCCTCGGCCACGGCCTCGAGGAGCAGCTCGTAGGCCCGGTCCAGGTCCACCCCCTGCAGCAAGGCCCCCGCCGCGGGCACATGCCCACCCCCGCCCAGGCGCAGGGCGATGTTCTGGGCGGAAACCCCGCCCCGGGAGCGGAGGGAGACCTTCACCCCTTCTTCCCGCCTGCGGAGGAAAGCCGCCACCACGCTCCCCTCCGCATAGCGGATGAGGCCCACGAAGCCATCCGAGTCCTCCTCCGGGGCCGCCTCCTCGGGAAGGTGGGCGGTGACGAGAAGCCCGCCAAAGTGGAAGGCCACGGTGGAGAGGACCTGGCCCATGAGGCGGAAGTAGGAGGGGGGGCGGAACTGCAGGCGGTCGGTGAGCTCAGCAAGTCTCACCCCATGGCCCAGAAGCTCCGCCGCCACCCTCAGGACCTCGGGGGTGGTGTTGGCGAAGCGGAAGTTGCCCGTGTCCGTGAGGATGCCGGTGAGGACCGGGGTGGCGATCTCCTCCGTCCAGGCCACCCCCAGGAGGTCAATGAGGTCCTTGACCATCTGGGCCGTGGCCGCCTTGGAGGGGTCCACCACGGCGATCTGGCCAAAGCGGGGATTGGTGCCGTGGTGGTCTATGTTGATGACGAACCCCTCCACCGGCACCCCCACCACCCGGGAGGGCTCGGCGCTGTCCAGGACCACCAGGGTGACCCCGGGGGGCAGGTGGTCCACGGGGTCGGCGTACTCCTCCTCCTTGGGCAGGAAGCGGAGAAACCTGGGGGGCTCGGCCACCCAGCGGGCGTCCTTGCCCAAGGCCTTCAGGGCCCTATAAAGCCCCAGGGAACTGCCGATGGCGTCCCCGTCCGGGTCCACGTGGGTGGCGATGTAGATGGGTCCCTCCACCGCCCGCAGCACCTCGGCCACCAGGCGCATCTTCTCCCAGTACTTGGGGTCAGGAGCGTTGCCGTCCACAGGGCTAGGCTATCACGCGAAGGGGTTTTCCACCCTCACCCCCCCGTAATGGGCAGGGTTCAGGTCCTCGCTCCACACCACCCGGGCCCCCAGAGCCCTAGCGCTTTGCAGGATCATGGCATCCCAGAAGGAAAGAAGGTGCCTTTCCGAGAGCTTCGCAGCCTGAAGCACGTCCTCCAAAGAAGGGGTGTGGAGCCTGGCCTTGCCCAGGTCCTTTAAGACCTGGTAGGCCACCTGGGGCTCCAGGGGGACGGGAAGCTTCCGGGTGGCCACAACGTAGAACTCCTGCAGGACCTGAAGGGAAAGGGCAAGCCTTCGTTGCGCAACAAGGCGCTCTAAGAGGGCGATGGCCCGAGCCCGTCTCTCTCCCCCGGCTCGGTCGTAGGCGTAGACCAGGACGTTGGTGTCCACGAACTCAAGCCCCCCGGGCATGCCGCTCCTCCCGGGAAGGCAGGGCCTGGCCCTCGCTGGAGAATAGCCCCTGGCGCATCCAGGAGAGCTGGCGGGCTAAGGACTCCTCCGGGCCCTCCTCTGCCAAAGCCTGCCGGAGAAGCTCCTCCATGAAGGCGTTCAGACTCTGGCCCCGCTTCAGGGCCACCTCCCGCGCCCGGCGCACCAGGTCCTCGGGAAGCCGCAAGGTCAGGTTCCGTCCCATGGTCCCTATCCTAGCACATCATGATGTGCTAAATGGGCGGCCAAACCCGTTCATCCAGGACCAGGGCCCCTGGCTCGGACCTGGACGGGGCGGAGCTAAAGATTCCAACCCCCCGCCACCTCCAGGACCTGCCCGGTCAGGTAGGGCTCGTGGACGAAGAAGAGGACGGCCCGGGCGATCTCCTCCAGGAGGGCCAGCCGCCCCATGGGGATCTCCTGGATGGGCTTGGAGATGGAGTTCTCCGCCACCCCCGGGGCCACCACGTTGGCGGTGATGCCGGCGGTGGCGAAGCGCTTGGCGATGGCCTTGGTGTAGAGGACCACTCCGGTCTTGGCGATGGCGTAGGGCGTGATGTGGGGCCGGGCGAGGAGGTTCTGGGCCCCGGCGTAGCCCAGGTTGACGATGCGGCCATAGCCCTGCTCCACCATGAGGGGGAGAACCTTTTGGGTGAGGAGGAAGGTGGCGGTGAGGTTGGTGTCCAGGATCCAGCGCCACTCCTCCAGGCTCACCTCCTCTATGGGCTTGTAGAGGTAGTCGCCCACGTTGTTGACCAGGACCCCGACCCCCCCCAGGTGGTAGCGGACCTCCTCCACCAGGCCCGCCACCTCCTCCTCCCGGGTGAGGTCGGCCCGGACCTTGATGGCCCGCACCCCCAGGGCCTCCGCCTCTTGCCGCGTGGCCTCGGCCAGGCCCTCGGAGGTGCGGTAGTGGACGGCCACGGCGAAGCCCTCCCGGGCCAGGGCCAGGAGGATGGCCCGGCCGATCCCCTTGGCGCTTCCCGTCACCAGCGCGACCCTCATGCTCCCTCCAGGTAGCGGGCGAGGAGGACCCGGGTGAAGCTGTTTAAGGGGTAGCCAAGCCCCGCCTCAGGCTCCACCCAGGCCCACTCCAGGATTTCATGGTTGGGGCGCACCTCCCCTTCGCCCTTGGCGAAGTAGTTGAGGAGGAGCATGTGGCTGGGCTTGTGGAACTCGGGGCTGAAGAGGGCCTCCTGCACCAGGGCGAAGCGAATCTCCCGAAGCTCCAGGCTGACCTCCTCCCGGATCTCCCGCCGCAAGGCGGCCTCGAGGCTCTCCCCGTAGCCCACCTTCCCCCCGGGCACCCCCCAAAGCCCCCGCCACTTGGCGGTGCGCACCAGAAGCACCCGGCCTTCCTTTTCCACTAGGGCCCCCACCGTGGGGATGGGATACTGCGGAGGATTCTCCATAGGTACCAAAGCCCAAGATACAGGGCCTGAAGGAGGACGAAGGTGAGGTAGGCCCCAGGCTGGTGAAGGGCCAGGAAGAGGCCCATGAAGAAAAGCTGGGTGGTGAGGCCCAGGTTCACCACCCCCGCAAGGGCGGCCTCGTCAAAGAAGCGCCTGGGGTCTAGACGAAAGGACTTCAGAAGAAACCCCTCCAAAGCGGTGATGGCCCGGTCCTGGGGCAGGAAGAGGAAGCGGTAGACCCCCCGCAAAAGGGCAAGGAGGGGGCTACTGGGGTCCTGGGCCTCCTCCGGGAGGGGAAGCCCCCGGTGGAGGCGGTAAAGCCTTTCCAGGTTGAAGTCGTAGGACTGGACCAGGGTGAAGACCAAAAAGGCCAGAAGGGCCATCCCCCAGGCTCCCGTCCGCACCCCCAGGGCCAGGAAGAGGAAGAGGTTGCCGAGAAAGTCCAGCTCGGTGTCCAGGTAGCGGCCCAGCTCCGTGACCTCGCCCCTGAGGCGGGCCAGCTGGCCGTCGGCGTTGTCCAGAACGGTCTTCACCTGCAGGAGGAGGGCGGCCGGGAGGTCCTCGCCCACGAGGACCAAAAAGGCGGCCAGGAGGACCAGAAGGGTGTGGAAGAGGACCAGGTGGTGGGGCCTCACCGGGGTGGGAAGAAGCGTCCGCACCACCAGGTGGGCCAGGGGGCGGAAGAGGACGATGTTGAGGAACTCGTGGACCGGCCTGGCCTTGGCCCCGGGCACCATGGCTAATCCTTAAGATGCTCCAGGATCCTGGCCACCACCTCCTCGAGGCCCATCTCGCTGGTGTCCAGGATCAGGGCCTCGGGGGCGGGGGCGCTTTGCGCCCGGTCCTTTTCGTCCCTCTGGAGGAGGTCCCGAAGCACCGCCTCGTAGTCCCCGAGCCTTTCCTTGGCCCGCCTCTGGGCCCGGACCTCGGGACGGGCGGTGAGGTAGAACTTGTGGGGCGCCTGGGGAAAAACCGCGGTGCCCATGTCCCGCCCCTCGGCCACAAAGGGCGGGGGCACCTCCTTGAGCCTGGCGTTCACCCAGGCCCGCACCCCGGGAAGGCGGGCCACCTGGGAGACCACCCGGTCCACCGCCTCGGTGTGGAGGTGGGGGGTGAGGTCCTCGCCATCCGCCAGGACCCGGTTCCCCTCCTTATCGGGCAGGAGGCGCACCCTCTTGGCCTGAAGCAGGGCCAAAAGCCCCGCCTCGTCCTCCAGGTCCACCCCCGCCCTCAGGGCCAGGTAGGCGGCGGCCCGGTAGAGGAGGCCGCTAGAGAGGTAGGGGACCCCCAGGGCCTCGGCCACCCGCTTGGCCACGGAACTCTTCCCCGAGGCCGAGGGGCCGTCTATGGTCACGATGCCCCGCATAGGCCAAGGAGGTCCCGGAAGAAGCCGGGGTAGGAGATCTCTGCCCACTCGGGCTCCCACACCCTAACCCCCACGGGGAGGCCCGCCACGGCGAAGGCCATGGCGATGCGGTGGTCGTGGAAGGGCTCCACCTCGCCCCTCCGCACCCCGCCTCCCCGGATCCTAAGCCAGTCCGGCCCCTCCTCCACCTCCACCCCCAGGGCCCGGAGGTTTTGGGCGATGGCCGCCACCCGGTCGGACTCCTTGACCCGAAGCTCGGAAAGGCCCGGGATAAAGGTCTCCCCTTCCGCCCAGGCGGCGGCCGCCGCCAGGATGGGCACCTCGTCCACCATGAGGGGGATGAGGCCCTCGTCCACGGCCACGCCCTTCAGGGGGCTATGCCGGGCCCGGACGTAGCCCACGGGCTCCCCCGCCTCCCCCTCGAGGACCCGCCACTCCACCTCGGCCCCCATGGCCTTCAGGACCTGGAGGAGCCCGGTGCGGGTGGGGTTCAGGCCCACCCCTTCCACCACCACCTCCGAGCCCGGGGAGATAAGGGCCGCCACCAAGAAGAAGGCCGCCGAGGAGAAGTCCCCGGGGACGGTGAGGTCCTTGGCGGGGAAGGGCCCCGTCTTGGCCGTCCTCACCCGGTTCCCCGCCACCCAGAGGGGGAGGCCAAAGTGGCGGAAGAGCCTTTCCGTGTGGTCCCGGGTGGGGGTGGGCTCCTCCACCTCCGTCTCGCCCTCGGCGAAGAGGCCCGCCAGGAGGAGGGCGCTCTTCACCTGGGCGCTGGGCACGGGCAGGGTGTAGCGGATGCCCCGCAAAGGCCCACCCCGCACGGCCAGAGGGGCCTTCCCGCCCCCTTCCCGGCCGTCAATCCGGGCCCCCATGGCCCTTAGGGGCTCGGCCACCCGGGCCATGGGCCGCCGCCTCAAGGAGGCGTCCCCGGTGAGGACGGCGAAAAGCCCCTCCTGCCCCGCCAGGATGCCCAGGACGAGGCGCATGAGGGTGCCGGCGTTGCCGCAGTCCAAGACGTCCTCGGGCTCCTTTAGGCGGAGGCCCCTTCCCCGCACCCGGAAGTGGGGGCCCTCCTCCTCTATCTCCGCCCCCAGGGCCCGGAGGACCCGGGCGGTGGAGAGGGTGTCCCCCGCTTTCAGAGGGTAATAAAGCCGCCCCTCCCCCTCGGACAGGGCCAGGAGCATGAGGCCCCGGTGGGTCACGGACTTGTCCCCGGGAACCCGCAAAGCGCCCCTCAGGGGGCCGCAGGGGCCGAGGTCCAAAAAGGGCCGGTCCATGCCCCCTAGTCTTCCCGCCCTTCAGGGCTTTGGTCAAGGCCGGGGGCGGCGCCCAGGAAAAGCCCCTCTCCCTGAAGGCGCACCTCCTCCCCCGGAAAGAGAAGAAAGGTGGCGGGGGGCCGGAGGACCTCCCCAGGAAGCCAGGCCTCCCCCTCCAGGAGGGTGAGGATGAGGGGGGCCTGAAGGCTCAAGGTTAGGCCTCCCCGGAGGGGAAAGCGGTAGAGGGCGAAGTGGGGGGTCTTGAGAAGCCTCTCCCCGCCCGGCACCGGCTCCGGCCGGACCGGAGGGATGGGGGTGGGCTCCAGGAGGGCCACCTCCAGGGCCTTCTCCAGGTGGAGCTCCCTGGGGCGGCCGTAGTCGTAGAGGCGGTAGGTGAGGTCCGAGGGGGTCTGGACCTCGTAGACCCGCACCCCGGGGCCCAGGGCGTGCACCACCCCGGCGGGGAGGTAGACCACCTGGCCCGGGACCACCCGCACCCGCCGGAGGACCTCCTCCAGGCGGCCCTCCTCCGCCCGCCTGCGCGCCTCCTCCCGGCTTAAGGGCCTCTTTACGCCGTAGACGATCTCCCCCGGGGAAAGGACGTACCAGGCCTCGTACTTGCCCGGCTTCCCCTCCACCCTTAGGGCGTAGGCGTGGGGCGGGTGCACCTGGACGGAAAGCCACTCCGCCGGGTCCAAAAGCTTCACGAGAAGCGGCTCCTCGCAGAGCCACACCTCCCCGATCCCCGGGCCGAAGCCCAGGGCGCTTCCTCCCCAGATGCGGGGGACGGGCTTGGGAACACAGGGCCGCACGGGGATTAGCATAAGGGGTATGCGCGACCTGGACCGGGAGGAAACCTATCTGGTGGACCGGCAGGGCCTGGCCCTGGAGCTCAGGGACCTGGTGGGCACGGGGCCCGTGCCCCAGGGGACCTACCCGGGCCCCCACGGCGTTTTGGCCTACGGGGAGGGGCGCTTCGCCGCCGAGCTCCTGGCCTTCCCCGAGTGGACGGAGGAGGGCACCCTCTTCCTCCTGGAAGGCGGGTACGACCTGGGGGAGGCCGCCGCCATGGGCCTTCTGGCGGAAGGTGGTCGGGCCAGGGTGGTGCGGGTGGGCTTCCGCCAGGGCGTGGACGTCCACATCCCCCCGAGCCCCGTAAGCCCCTACCGCTACCTCCGCTTCCTCCTCCTGGCCACGGGGCAGGAGGAGGCCCTGAAGGAGGTGGACGAGAAGCTTCTTGAGGAGAGGCGGCGGCTCGGGCCCGAGGTGCCCCTGGAGGAGAACCCCGCCAAGTTCCTGGCCTACACCCTCCTGGAGCGCCTTCCCCTCTTCTATAGCCCCTTTTTCCGCCCCCTCGAGGCGGCCGCCCAAAGCCTCACCGCCCGCATCGGGAAAAGCCTCTCCCTGACCCCGCCCTTTAGCGCCCTGGAGTTCTTCCTGACGGGCCTCGAGGCCCGCCACGAGCAGGGCGACCCCCTGGCCGCCGTCCTCCTGGGAGGGGGGGAGGCCGTGGCCTTGGCCAAGGAGATCCTGGAAACCCGGGTGGACGCCGTCGCCGAGGTCCCCCCGCCCGAGGGAAGCCGCCTGGCCCAGGCCGTGGCCCTCTGGTACCGCCTGGCCTGGACCGCCTACTACCTGGCCCTCCTCTACGGCGTGGACCCCTCGGACCAGGAGGTCTTGGAAAGGCTCAGGGAGGTGAGCTAGGTGGAGATCCCCCCCTTCCCCAAGCCGGGGAGCCTGGAGGAGGCCCTGGCCCTCCAGAAGGCCCTGGCGGGGAAGGTGGTGGTGGCGGGAAGCCTGGAGGGCGTGAGGCGCATCGCCGCCCTGGACGCCGCCCACAGGCGGGGAAAGCCCTTAGTGGCCGTGGCCGTCCTCTACGACCTGGAAAGGGGCCCCCTCTTCGTGGGCAAGGGCGCGGTCCCCGAGGAGGAGCTTTTCCCCTACGTTCCCGGCTTTCTCTCCTTCCGGGAGGCCCCCGCCTACCTGGGAGCCCTAAAAGCCCTCCCCGAAAGGCCAGAGGCCCTCCTGGTGGACGGGCAGGGCATCGCCCACCCCCGGGGCCTGGGCATCGCCAGCCACCTGGGGGTCCACCTGGACCTTCCCAGCGTGGGCGTGGCCAAGAGCCTCCTCCATGGCCGCCCGGAAGGCCCTCTACCCCAGGAAAGGGGCAGCGCCGTCCGCCTCCTCTCCCCCGAGGGCAGGCCCATCGGCTACGTTTACCGTAGCCGGGCCGGGGCGAGACCCCTTTACGTCTCCCCCGGGCACCGGGTGGGGCTCCTCGAGGCCCTGGAGTGGGTAAAGCGCCTTCCCGGCCGCTTCCGCCTCCCCGAGCCCTTGCGCCTGGCCCACCTGGAAGCGGGAAGGGCCCTAAAGGCCTTAGACTGAGGCCCGTGGAGCCTAGGCCGAATCCCGTATACCGGGCCACCTGGTACCTGGCCCGCTTCCTCCTTCACCTCCTCTTTGGCTACCGGACGGAAGGGGCCGAGAAGGTACCGAAGACGGGCCCGGTGATCCTGGCCGCCAACCACCTCTCCATCCTGGACCCCATCGCCATCGGCGCAGGCATCCGGCGGCCCCTAAGCTTTCTGACCAGGGCAGACGTGTTCCACCTGTCCCTCCTCTCCTGGCTCCTACCCCGGCTTTACGCCATCCCCGTGGAGCGGGGGGCGGGGGATCTTTCCGCCGTCAAGAACGCCATCCGCGCCCTGGAAAAGGGCATGGCCTTTGGCATCTTCCCCGAGGGCACCCGGAGCCGCACCGGCAAACTTAACCCCTTCAAGACCGGGGTGGCCGCCATCGCCTTCCGCACGGGAAGCCCGGTGGTGCCCGTGGCCGTGATCGGCACCGAAAAGGCCTGGCCCGTGGGGCGGAAGCTTTTCCGCCTACGCCAGCCCATCCGGGTGGTCTACGGGGAACCCATCCCCGTTCCAAGGAAGACCAAAGTTACCCACCAGGAGCTGGAAAACCTCACCCGGGAGATAGAGGCCCGGGTACGGGAACTTCTCCCCCCCCAGTACCTCTAGAGGCAATACTTTCACTATCACACATTGCTATACATAGTGGTAGAAATAGGACGGGGTATTGCGAGAAAGGTTTGACCTGTGATATAGTCCCTCCGGAAGGGAAAAGAGGAAGGAGGTGAAGAATGGCAGCAAAGAAAACCATCACCAAAGCGGATCTGGTAGACCAGGTGGCGGCGACGGCGGGCCTCAAGAAGAAGGACGTTAAGGCCGCGGTGGACGCCTTTCTGACCAAGGTGGAAGAAGCCCTGAGCGGGGGCAACAAGGTGCAGCTCACCGGCTTCGGCACCTTTGAGGTGCGCAAGCGGAAGGCCCGCACCGGCGTGAAGCCCGGCACCAAGGAGAAGATCAAGATCCCGGCCACCCAGTACCCCGCCTTCAAGCCGGGCAAGGCTCTCAAGGAAAAGGTCAAGAAGTAGGCTATTCCCTTCCCCCGGGGGGCCTGGCCCCCCGGGTTATCCTTTAGACCCCGCCCAGGGCCCCCCCGGGCTTGATCTTGGGCACCACCCGGGGGGCCTCCTTTTCCTCCTTGGGCTCCTCGGGGACCTCCAGGGGAAGGCCCTCCACCACCCGCTGAAACTCCTCCGCCGTCAGGGTCTCCCGCTCCAGGAGGGTCTCGGCCACCCGCTCCAGGACCTCCCGCTTGGCCCGAAGGAGGTCAAGGACCCTCGAGTACTGCTCTTCTATGAGACGGCGGACGGCCTCGTCAATGCGCTTGGCCGTCTCCTCGGAGTACTGGCGCACGTCGTACCCGCCCAGGTAGGTGTCCTCCCGCAGGGCGTAGGCCACGGGGCCGAACTCGGGGTGCATGCCCCACTCGGTGATCATGCGCCGGGCCAGCTCCGTGGCCTGACGGAAGTCGTTTTCCGCCCCCGTGGTCACGTCCTCAAAGACCAGCTCCTCGGCGGCCCGGCCGGCCAAGGCCACGGCGATCTGGTCCAGGAGGCGCTTTCTGGACCAGTGGAGCATGTCCTCCCGCCTAGGCATCATGAAGCCCAAGGCCCGCCCCCGGGGAACGATGGTCACCTTGTGCACCCCGTCGGCATGCTCCAGGAAGTGGGCGGCCAGGGCGTGCCCCGCCTCGTGGTAGGCGGTGATCTGGCGGTCCCTCTGGGTAAGGACCAGGCTCTTCTTGGCGGGGCCCATCATCACCCGGTCGGCGGCCTCCTCCAGGTCCTTCATGGTGATCTTCTTCCGCCCCTCCCGGGCAGCGAGGAGGGCGGCCTCGTTGAGGAGGTTCTCCAGATCCGCCCCCACGAAGCCGGGGGTGCGCTTGGCCAGGAGGGCCAGGTCCACGTCCTCGGCCAGGGGCTTGCCCCGGGCGTGGATCCTCAGGATCTGCTCCCGGCCCTTCACGTCGGGGGCGTCTATGGCCACCTGGCGGTCAAAACGGCCCGGGCGCAAAAGGGCGGGGTCCAGGACGTCCGGACGGTTGGTGGCGGCCATAACGATAATAGTGGATTCTTTCTCAAAGCCGTCCAGCTCCACCAGGAGCTGGTTTAAAGTCTGCTCCCTCTCGTCGTTGCCGCCCCCCACGCCGCTTCCCCGCCGCCTGCCCACGGCGTCAATCTCGTCTATGAAGACGATGCAGGGGGCGTGGCGCTTGGCGGTCTCAAAGAGGTCCCGCACCCTGGCCGCCCCCACGCCCACGAACATCTCCACGAAGTCCGAGCCGCTGGCGGTGATGAAGGGCACCCGGGCCTCCCCGGCCACCGCCCGGGCGATGTGGGTCTTGCCCACCCCCGGAGGGCCCACCAGGAGGACCCCCTTGGGAATGCGGGCCCCCATCTCGTGGAAGCGGCCGGGGTTTTTCAGGAACTCCACGATCTCCTTGAGCTCCTCCTTGGCCTCCTCGGCCCCGGCCACGTCCTTGAAGGTAACCTTGGGGGCCTCGGTGAGGACCTTGGCCCGGCTCTTGGTGAAGCTGAAGGCCCCATCGGAAGGCCCGGTCCGCCCGGCCCGGGAGAAGTAGAAGAGGGCCCCCAGAAGAAGCCCCACCAGGAGGAGGGGCCAGAGGAAGCCCAGGGCGTTCTGGGTCTGGGGAGGTTCCACCCGCACGCTCACCCCCTGGCGCATCCAGGCCTCGAGGGTAGCGTTGTCCGGGGGGCTGGCCGCGTGGGTGGTGAAGCCCGAGCCGTCGGTGAGGGTGCCCTGGATGCGGGTATCCCCGGAGCGCACCACCACCTCCTTCACCCGGCCCGCCTTCAGGTCCTCGAGGAAGGTGGTGTAGTTCACCGTGCCGCTGGAGCCCCCCGTGGTCCCCGCCAGGCTGAAGGCCCAGGCCAGGAGGAGCAGGCCCAGGACGAACACCAGAAAGTTCAGGGGAAGCCGGGACATGTCTTTCCTTAGGGTACACGGCGGGAAGGGTTCCTGGGTAGTCCAGGGCACCATGACATAAACACGCTCAACTCTCTTGACATGTTTCTATGGCTTGGCTTATGCTTGGTGGGAGAGGTGAGGTTATGGCCAAAGCGGTAGGCATTGACCTGGGCACCACCAACAGCGTGATCGCTGTCATGGAGGGCGGCAAGCCCGTGGTATTGGAAAACGCCGAGGGCGAGCGGGTCACCCCCAGCGTGGTGGCCTTCCGGGACGGGGAGACCCTGGTGGGGCGCATGGCCAAGCGCCAGGCGGTCCTGAACCCCGAGGGGACCATCTTTGAGGTCAAGCGCTTCATCGGCCGCCGCTTTGAGGAGGTAAAGGAGGAGGCCAAGCGGGTGCCCTACAAGGTGGTTCCCGGGCCCGACGGGGGCGTGCGCCTCGAGGTCAAGGGGAAGCTCTACACCCCGGAGGAGATCAGCGCCATGGTCCTCCGCAAGCTGGTGGAGGACGCCTCCAAGAAGCTCGGGGAGCGGATCACCAAGGCGGTGATCACCGTTCCCGCCTACTTCAACAACGCCCAGCGGGAGGCCACCGCCAACGCCGGGCGGATCGCGGGCCTCGAGGTCCTGCGCATCATCAACGAGCCCACCGCCGCCGCCCTGGCCTACGGCCTGGACAAGAAGGGGAACGAGACCGTCCTGGTCTTTGACCTGGGGGGCGGAACCTTTGACGTGACCATCCTGGAGATCGGGGAAGGGGTCTTTGAGGTGAAGGCCACCTCCGGGGACACCCACCTGGGCGGCTCGGACATGGACCACGCCATCGTGAACTGGCTGGCCGAGGAGTTCAAGCGGGAGTACGGGGTGGACCTGAAGGCGGACCGCCAGGCCCTGCAGCGCCTCATCGAGGCGGCGGAGAAGGCCAAGATTGAACTCTCCAGCACCTTTGAGACCACCATCTCCCTCCCCTTCATCGCCCTGGACCCCGCCAGCAAGACCCCTTTGCACCTGGAGAAGAAGCTCACCCGGGCCAAGTTTGAGGAGCTCATTGAGCCCCTCCTCAAGCGCCTCCGGGGCCCCGTGGAGCAGGCCCTCAAGGACGCAGGCCTCACCCCGGGCCAGATTGACGAGGTGATCCTGGTGGGCGGGGCCACCCGGGTGCCCGCCGTCCAGCGGGTGGTGAAGGAACTTCTGGGCAAGGAGCCCAACCGCTCCGTGAACCCCGACGAGGTGGTGGCCCTGGGGGCCGCCATCCAGGCCGGGGTGCTCATGGGGGAGGTGCGGGACGTGGTCCTCCTGGACGTCACCCCCCTCTCCCTGGGCGTGGAGACCAAGGGCGGGGTGATGACCGTCCTCATCCCCCGGAACACCACCATCCCCACCCGCAAGTGCGAGATCTTCACCACGGCGGAGCACAACCAGACGGCGGTGGAGGTCCACGTCCTGCAAGGGGAGCGCCCCATGGCCCAAGACAACAAGAGCCTGGGCCGCTTCCGCCTCGAGGGCATCCCCCCCATGCCCGCCGGGGTACCCCAGATTGAGGTCTGCTTTGACATTGACGCCAACGGCATCCTCCACGTGACCGCCAAGGAGAAGTCCACGGGGCGGGAGGCCTCCATCACCATCCAGAACACCACCACCCTCTCCGAGGAGGAGATCCAGAGGATGATCGCCGAGGCCCAGCGCCACGCCGAGGAGGACCGCCGCCGCAAGGAGCACGCCGAGCTCAAGAACGCCCTGGACACCGCCAGGGTCCAGGCGGAGCGGATCCTGAACGAGAAGCCAGGCTCCCCCGAGGCCAAGGCCCGCCTCGAGGCCGCCATCGCCAAGGCCAAGGAGCTGGTGGAGCGGGACGCCCCCGACCCCGAGCTGAAGGCGGCCACCGAGGAGCTCCTGCAGGCGGTCCAGGCCTACGAGACCTCCGCCGGGGCAGGGACCACCGGAGGCCGCCCGGACGACGTCATTGACGCCGACTACAAGCCCGCCGACTAGGCCCCGACCCCTCAAGGAGGAAGGCATGGAGGAGAGGAGCCTGGGGGAAAACGCCCTGGAGAAAGACCTAAAGGAGATGGAGAGGGAGGCGGAGGCCCTGGAGGCCCGCCTCAAGGAGGCGGAGGAGGAGCTTCGCGCCTTCAAGGATCGGTACCTCCGCCTCCTGGCCGACTTTGACAACTACCGCAAGCGCATGGAGGAGGAGCTTGGGGCGCGGGAAAGGGAAGGAACCCTCAAGGCCCTCAGGGCCCTCCTCCCCGTCCTGGACGACCTGGACCGGGCCCTGGAGTTCGCCCACGCCAACCCGGAGAGCATCCTCCAGGGAGTTAGAGCGGTGCGGGAGGGCTTTTTCCGTATCCTGGTTGGGCTCGGGGTGGAGGAGGTTCCAGGGGAAGGAAAGCCCTTTGACCCCCGGTACCACGAGGCCATCGGCCTCCTCCCCGGGGAGCCCGGCAAGGTGGCCAAGGTCTTCCAAAGGGGCTTCCGCCTGGGGGAGAGCCTGGTGCGCCCCGCCCGGGTGGCCGTGGGCCAGGAGAAACCCGAGGAGGAAGCCGGGGTGGAGTGAGCCATGAAGGACTACTACGCCATCCTGGGCGTCCCTAAAAACGCCACCCAGGAGGAGATCAAAAGGGCCTACAAGCGCCTGGCCCGGCAGTACCACCCCGACGTCAACAAAAGCCCCGAGGCCGAGGAGAAGTTCAAGGAGATCAACGAGGCCTACGCCGTCCTCTCCGACCCGGAGAAGCGCAAGATCTACGACACCTACGGCACCACCACTCCACCCCCTCCCCCGCCTCCAGGAGGGTACGACTTCTCCGGCTTTGAGGTGGAGGACTTCTCGGATTTCTTCCAGGAGCTCTTTGGGGGCGGGCTCTTTGGTGGCGCCCGCCGCACCCGTCGGGGGCGGGACGTGCGGGCGGAGCTCCCCCTCAGCCTCGAGGAGGCCTTCCACGGCGGGGAGAAGGTGCTGGAGGTGGGGGGAAGGCGGGTCTCCGTGCGCATCCCCCCCGGGGTGCAGGACGGGGCCACCCTCCGGGTCCCGGGCATGGGGGGGGCGGGGGAGCCCCCGGGGGACCTCCTCCTCACCGTGCGCCTCCTCCCCCATCCCCGCTTCCGGCTGGAGGGCAAGGACCTCTACGCCACCCTGGACGTCCCCGCCCCCATCGCCGTGGTGGGGGGAAGGGTGCGGGCCATGACCCTGGAGGGCCCGGTGGAGGTCACCATTCCCCCAAAGACCCAGGCAGGGCGGAAGCTACGGCTGAAGGGCAAGGGCTTCCCCGGCCCCGGGGGGCGCGGGGACCTTTACCTGGAGGTCCGCCTCACCATCCCCGAGCACCCCACCCCGGAGGAGGAGGCCCTCTGGCAGAAACTGGCGGAGGCGTACCATGCTCGCGCCTAGCGAATGGCTTTCCCTCGAGGCCCTAACCGAGTACGGCCTCTCCCTGAGCGCCGTGCGGGGTTATGTGGAGATTGGCTTCGTGGAGCCTTTGGAGGCGGAAGGCACCTGGTACTTCCGCCGGAGTGACCTCCTGCGCATGGCCAAGGCGGAGCGCATCCGCAAGGACCTGGGGGCCAACCTCATCGGGGCGGCCCTGGTGGTGGAGATCCTGGAGCGCCGCTGAGGGGACATCCTTCCCCCTCCCTTCTCCCTACAATCGCTTTAAGGTAACCCAAGTTGCTACCTACCCCCTGGGCCAGAAAAAATAGTGGCCGCTATGCTTTCGCGCACCATAGCGGCCTTTTGTATCATAGACGACGCCCTCCAGGCAATGGGCCACAAGGACGACC